>Ga0074195_1000821_pt1 | contig 52585 bp, 77 predicted proteins | sample EPASupsiteHSE623_FD_64525 | JGI IMG/M metagenome (GOLD analysis project Ga0074195, IMG submission 64525) | Bioremediated contaminated groundwater from EPA Superfund site, New Mexico - Sample HSE6-23 | ecosystem: Environmental > Aquatic > Deep subsurface > Groundwater > Contaminated ...
ATTATAATTTTTTAAAAATTTTACAAAAAAAAAAAAAAAAAAAAATAAAGAGGGGGTGGTGAGGGGGGGGGGGGGGGAATTATTAAAAATATAAATATAATATAATAGTTAACAATTGTTATATAATGGGTTAAAAAAAATAATGAGGGGGTTTTAATCATTTGGAAATATGAATATAATTGCTCCCTCATATTTGTCAGATTTGATTTTATAATATTCCAATTCCTTTTTTAACTCTTTGTTTTCTTTGTATAGTTCACATGCATAGCTTTCAAGTTGTGTTTTATCTGGGCTATCACATTTCCCATCCTGGATTGACATTTATTATAAACCCCCTTTATACAACATATACAAACATATTATTATAAGAAGGATCATAAGACCTTTAGAGTAAGGGTCTTTAATGATCCACCCATTTATATACAACTGTTGGTCATTATTGATGGTTACACACACCCATTTATGTTTTGTAGATGTTTAAGGGGGTTAATTTGGGCCCCTATTTGGATCACATCTAATAAACCATTCCTAGTCCTACCTTTTGTATGGATTTTTTTATGTTTGTATAATATTTTTTTATTTGTTGGTACTAATATTAACCTACTTCCATCCCTTAACCATCTAATTATCTCATAACTCATATTAATCACATCCTTTTTTTTAATAAAAATATTTTTCATATTTATTTAAACTATATTGTATTTTTATCTCATCCATTCTAATAACTATCATAATATTAAAAGAATGAGGTTCCTTATTTTTTATGAATTGATATAAGGCCTTATTTTTAGAATATATTTTAGAACACATATTTATTAACCCCTCCATATTTCAATATTTTTAAATAATATCTTTTAACAATTCTAATCTTACATAACTTAATTTTAGTGCATATTTTATCATTCTTTCCAGTTTATCTTTATGTTCTCCCCTTGGTTCTCTTCCATACAAATAAAACATTTTTTCAGCTGTCTTTAAATCTTTGCTTATTTCATCTAAGTTTTTTGGTATATCCTTTAATTTAATTTTAACCCCTCCATATTTCAATATTTTTTGTTATATTTCCACATTCTAGGCACCAGTTATTATATTCAATGCTTAGATCATTGTATTTTTTTATTGTTTGTTTTATATTTTTGGATCCACATTTTTCACATAACATATATTCACACCTCTTTGTTTTTTTCAAAATTTAACATAAAAACATCATGTACCCATTCTTTTTTTTTCAATAGAAAATAATGTAAGTCAAACATTATGGAATCTATCATTAAAAAATGCTCATTTTTATCTTTTATTATAACATCAATTCCAATTTGAATGGACTTATTGTTAAATTCTTTTATTTTTGTTTCCATTAATATAACCTCCTTTATATATTTTATTATATGATGTTTGTTTAAAACCAACTAGATTCATTATAAACCCCCCTTAGTTCCTTAATCAAAAAATTTGAAACATTTTGAAGGGGGTTTATTCATAGTGACATCCCAATACAGTTAATGGGATACCATTTTATTAAAACTCCTGTAAGTAAATTTATTAGTGGTATAGTATTTAAATCTTTGTATTGGTATTAATAGAGGGGGCCTAAAAATCCTCTTAATAATCATTTAAATCAAATATAAATAATATAAATGGGTTTATTTTTAATTTAATGTGTTGTAAAGGGGGGAATTTTGCCCCCTTCCTATAATTCTTTTTTTATTTATGTGCAATAAATTCAAATAAGTTTGTAATTGTATGTTTATTGAGTTATAGTTAGAGGTAAATAAAGTATAAAATGAGTCCCTTTGACTGTATAGGGATTTATTATCAATACAAATATTAGTAATATAAGAGATTTTTATGATTAATCTTATAGAATATATTTGTAAATGAGATCAGATAGTACAATAAAAAATAATAATTTAATGGATGTGATCATATACAAATCAAAGAAATAATTGAAATATTAGAGAAGGAATCAAAGGAATGTTTAAGACTACAAACAGAATGTGAGCCACATACAGGAATAAATGAACATTATTGGATTGGTAGACATGTATCATTAATCCAAGTCTTAGATTTATTAAATAAAATTGAGGGGTAGGGGGTTAAAAAATTAAAAAAATAAAACTTATAGATTCAGGAAGTGGGGCCTATATAACAGCCTCCCATATAATTGAGTTGGAACCAAGTTTGAAAAATAGTATTGAGATAATAAAAACCCCCTGCCATGTTGGTAGGTTAAATAACCATTCAATAATGCAATTGTTTGGAGATTTAATAAAAGAACATAAAATAAATATAAACAAACAAACAAACAAATATGAAGGAATATATTTAGCCTGTAACACATTGAATAGTTTTTTTAGGAAGTATCAGGGGGCATATGATTTATTAATACAATTCTTAGAAACCCATACAAAAGATAGAATCCTTATTGTATGCACAGAGAATACAAAAAAACAATTTAATAAATATATGTCATGGAAGTATAGGAATGTAGAGGTAATGAGCTTGGATCATAAGGTGGTGGAACAAATAGATACTGGTAAAGTGGTTAATATAGAATTAAAGACAGATATGTTTAAATATTTAATATTAGGATGTACACATTATGATTTAATAAACTTTAATACAAATATGGAAATAATAAGCACATCAAAAATGTTAGCAGAACATATAATAAAAAATGAATTAAAAGAATAATACAAATATGGAGGTTAGTATTAATGTGTGGAATAACAAAAAATGAACATAAAATAATAATTGAAAGTTTAAAAATGAATCTATATAGACATGAAGAATTAATTAATAGGACATGCATTACTTCAACTAGAAAAATGTATGCAGAAGATAAAAAAATAATAATAAAATTATTAATCAAATTTAAGAGGGAATTAAAATTAAAAGAGGGGATTTAATTTGTGTGGAATAACAACACTTATAACAAAAAAATTGAATATAAATGATTTAAAAGAATTTGAAGAGGTTTTTAAAAGGCAGGAATTAAGGGGGGGCGACAGTTCTGGGATATATTTAGGGTCATTAAAAAGTTGTATGCTTTTTTATAATCTAAGTAGATCAACAAAGCCAAGTATGGATTTATTAAAAAAACATTTAATAGATCATAATATGGAGGGTGAGCCATTAATCCTTATGGGCCACACCAGAGCAACAGCCACAGGAACCCATAAAGATTTCCACCCTGCAATTTCAATTGATAAAAAAGGAGTGATGATACATAATGGTGTGATATATGATTCAGAAGGGTATTATTACCATGAGAATGATACATACCATTTAGTGAATCTATTAAGATTTGAGGGAGATAGCAAAAAAAAGAAAAAGAGTTTAAAAGATAGAATAACAACCGGTGGGAGTACAATTTTTAATTTAGATGTGGAAAAACAATATTTAGAATTTAGTGTAATGGGACACACACCATTAAAAGGTAGGGATTTGAAGGATGGAATGATCTTTTGTTCCACACCTCCAAATAAATTAGAACAAAAATATATAACAATAAGGGATGGTTTTTATAAAATAAACCTTAAAAATGAGTTATTTAAAAACCATAATAAAAAAAGACCAATGATAGTTAACCAGGGGGTAAAATATATTGATAATGTATGGGATTATGGCTACTACAACATAGTTAATGGAAGGGATCGGCAAAAGGGGGGCATATATACCAATACAGATAATATAAAGGAAGAATGCCCATTATTATGGGGCCGCCCCTGTAAGGGTTGTCTGAATTGTCAAAGAGATAACTATTAAAATAAATATAAAAAAAATAAATATAAAAAATATATAAAAAATATATAAAAAAGAGGTGTATTAATATGAGTATAAAAGAAACCTATGGATTTGAATTAGAAAGTTATGGATTAGAAGGGGAACATGGATACCATGACCATAAAGAAGCCATTGAGGAGGTTTTTATAGATTATGGGTGTGGAGATATAATTGAGACAGTGAAGGGGGATGGCTCATTAAGTAATGACGGTTTTGAGTTAAATTGTGGAATATTTGAAGGTTTTAAAAATATGGAAGGGGCTTTAAATCAGATAATAGATGTCTGCCATGAGGAAAGTTTTATACCAAGGAGCCCCTGTGCCCTACACATCCATAATGGGGGCCACTCCAAACCATTAAACTTCTCAATACTATCCCATATGTTTGACAATGTATGGTCAAACCTTATACAAAAAAATAATAGTGATATAATGTGGGATAACAAAATAATAAGGATACCAAGCCAACCATTATATAAAAAATGTACAACACGAGGGGAATTTAGAGACGCATTAAACCACCTACCAATAAGTGAGGGTAGGGGTCACACTTTAAGGAACCGTTGTAACTCTACAATTGAGTTTAGGGCCATACCATTAAGACTCAACCGTACATATATTAAGGGTTGGATGAAGATTTATAATGGGATCAAAAAAAGGGCCAATCATTTAAGTTACCAAAAAATGAAAGAATTAAATAAAAAAACACTTGAGGGGGATTTAAACCACAAACTCCATGTATTGAAAAAGGTTAGTGGGTTAACAAATTATGAAATGTTTGTATTATTCCATAAAATAAATAATGAATCAAAGGAAAAATGGGATAACTTGAAGAGTGAGAAATATAATTATGTGGATATTTTAAGGGGGCACATACTAGACCCAACAATAAAAACAACCACTGGTTTAAAACAAATATTTGATATAAAAGGAGTATCATATAATAAAAACAAAGTAAATAATATGGAAGTATTTTATCCAACAAGATACAGCCCAATGCATTTCAGTAAGTACCTAATAACCAAAGAAGAAATAAGATCATTAAATATCTTGACATATAACAACCAATGGGGATATTTAAATGATCAAGGGTTTATATTTAGAGAAACCAGACCATCCATAATGTTGGAACATTGTATTAATAAGGGGGTTGAGTTAATAGATCCATACAATATTTAATTAATATTATTTTATTATTTTTTTTTTAACAAAATATAATATAACAATTGTTAACTAATATATAATATTTATTGTTGTAATATAGGAATACCCCCCCCCTTTGCTGCATACAATATATTATATTATATTATAATTTGAAGATTGGAATTACCCCCACCCTATTTCCACTCAAATATATAATTATTTTATATTATTTTTTTTTATATTTTTTTATTTTATTTTTTTGTTTTTGAGTGGAATTACCCCCCTTGGTATTCCATTCTGATTTTATTTTTTTTTATATTATATTAGTTAACAATTGTTAACTAATAATAATATATATTATATTATAATTATTAATTATATATTATATTATATAATGATATATCAATTCAAATAATAAATAATATAAACAAACCACTTATAACAAGTTATATTCAAATTAAAGACCGGATAATAGGCCCCTTACAACTAATGGCAACTAATAAAACTAAAGGATATCAATTAGTTATATTAGAATTAAAGGTTTAATAATGGGTATTTATTTTAATAATAAGAGAAACATACAAATATAACCCATTTAGTATAGGGCAAACCATACATAAACACATATAAAACCCATCATAACACTAATAATATAATAAGTAATACAACACATCCAAACAATAACAATAATAATAACAACAATACAAACAATAATAATAACAATAAACAACAACCAATACCAACCCACCCCTACCAACATAATAATAAAAATAAAAAAAAATAAAACCAACCAACAAAAAACAAATAAAAAAAAAACATTAATAATTATAATAATTAAACATTAAAAAAGGGGCCCCAATTCATAAGGATCAATAATGAGAAACCCCACACTTTTTTTGATTATATACAGTCGGTAAATATGAATTTTATATAAATTCATACTTAGGGGTTGACATAAGTACCAATGAGTTTTTTTATTTTTTTTGCAATAATTTCAAATATGTTTGTTAATCTTGGTATGTTGGGGTATAATTGTATGGGATGATGGTTCTATTTTATAATTATTTTATATCATAACTGTTATGTTTTATGATGGTTATATATGGGGTTTTGTTAGGCAACCCTAACATTCCCTACAAACATCACTTGTGTGTGTGCTTGGTACACATCACAATTATTGTATGAATATTTTTGTTGTATAGAAGGATACTTCTTCGAGCGAGTGTTGGCCAATTTTTTTAATTCAAAATTCCAAATTCTAAAAATAAAAATCTCAAAATTTGAAAACATTTACATATAATATATTGGTGTCTAGTATGGGTCAGATGTTAGTGAATACTAACATAACCGAAAAGTATATATAGGATAGACACCGACTAGACACCAAACACAAAACCGGTGTCTAATTTTATCCAATTCTAAGCCCTCCATTTCACCTCTAATCCCATTATATTAAAATAAAAAGTATTACTAGACACCGGCACTTTTCGGTGTCTAATTTTTTCCAACCAATATTAAACAACCAATACAAAAATAAATACCTTAGAATGCTTAGTTTGAGTAATACTATTATTTTCTAGACACCACTTTACTATTGAATTTACTAAATAAATAATAAGGGTATAAAAAAAGGTAGGGTAAGGTGGGAAAGTGGTGTCTAATTTTGTGGGCCAAAAATTCTAACCCTATGTTGGGGGGGTAAACCAAGATTTCAAGACAGGAGGGCCCTTAGAAAAAATAGACACCGGTTTTTTTCGGTGTCTAATCCGGTGTCTAGGTCACTTGTCTAAGGACTCTCGACCTTTTGTTTGGTGTGTGTGGTGTGGAGGGGTGGGGGATTGGTGTCTAATCCCAAACAACATATAACTGGTGTTTGTTGGGTGTATTGGGGGGTATTAAATGTTTGTATAATGATTGGGTGTTTGTATGGGTGTTTATGGTGGGGCGCCCTATCCTTAAAATCCACTTCTTATTTGTTTTTTTAATTGTTAATTATTATTTTTTTGTTGTATTAGCACTTAACAAGCATTATATATAAGTTGTGCAACAATTTCAAATAAATAAATATAAAAATATGTATAAATATTAGTTGTGCAATAAAATCTAATAAATATGTAAATAGTTGGGTGTTGTGGTATAAGTAGAGAGGAAGGTTATAATAATGAGAGTTAAATATAAAAAAGGTAAGTATGTAAGGGAAACGGGGGATGGTTGGGAGAGATATACAATAATAACCCCCGGTTTGTTTAAAGAGGTGTTTAAAACAAGAATTTAAAGATAGGGCTTCAATGTTTGTTTTTTTCTCTTTAATATTGGGTTGGATTATGGGTATGGCTAGTATTGTTTTGATAGTTTTTGGATTTATTTAATTAATGGAGGTTTTATAATGGGTAGGAATCTTGTTAAAAATGTTGAGGATTTATGGGACAACTACAATAAGGATAAAAATGATGATAATTATGTTGGAACCAACCTTCATGTTGATTTGAAGAATATGTTAGATGAACTTGAAAGCCCAAAAAGTGTAGCCCATATAAATAGTAGGATTATGGGTATGGACAAGAATGGGCTCCAAATAGTCCATTGTGCACAGTGCCATTATGAACATAGTGTTGGGAGTATTAATATCACAGTTGAATATGTGAGGGGTGTTAAGGTTAATATTGGTAGTTCGAGGTGTGGGGGTTGTGGTAAGGTTATGTTTTTTATAAGGAGGATTATAAAATGAGTCATATTGATGTGTGGAAGTTGTTAGAGGATATTGTAGAGAACCATAACCCACCATATTGTTTTGAACCTTGTGAACTTGAGGAGATTAAACAAGTAAGGGCAGCCCATATAAAAAAGACATCTAAGGCAATTAATAAAACAATGGTTGGGTTAAAACATGGTAGATAAGGATTTGAGTGTTATTTGGGGGGGTTTTTGTGCCGCCCCAACAAAAACACATAAAAAACTATATCCAAAGAAACTATTAAACAATTTGTTTGATAATCTTATATGTTGTGAGGATGATTACCAATTGATGGAATGGTTGTTTGAGGATGTCAATACAAATATGTTAACTGATGAAGAGTTGAGAGAGGTTATATTTATATGTGTGATGGGTAATGATACTAACGATGTCTTATTTGTTAGGAAACATCCAGAATTGTGTGAGATGTGTGGTTGGTGTTGTAGGAATTGTAGTCCCATCCTTGTGAGGCCCAATGAAATCCCCAAATTGCCTAATCTTGAGGCTATACAATTATATGATATTATAAAAAATGAGGATTTGTTTACAATTAGAGTCCCATGTATCTACCAAAAAAAGGATAATAAATGTGGCATATATGAAAATAGACCAGAGAGTTGTAAAACATTCCCAATTGGGGTTAAAAATGGGTCATTAAATGTGCAAAGGGATGTTAATTGTATGTTTATTTATAATTTTTTAATAAATAAAGTATATTTTATGATTAATAAGGTTTATAATATAAATAATAAAAAATAATATAATAGTAGGGAGGTTATTATAATGCCAAATCTTGATTTCGACGAATTAGCAGATCAATTAGAAAGGATTGGGAACAGTTTGGATACAATGTCCACAACTTATCAACATTATCCAAGTGACCCTTTTAGTGACATAAAAGTAAAAGAGGTAAAATGGAAGAAAAAAGAGGAATTTAAGTACCCAGATGAAGAGTTTGAAATGAAATATGGGGTTGAAATGGAATTTGAGTCTAAAAAAGGGTATGATTATGATGATATCCAAACATTATTATATAAAAATGGGCTCAAAGGAGTTAGGGTAACATATGATGGAAGCCTCAGTGAGAATGGGTTTGAAATAATAAGTAAGCCTATGGATTCAATCATTAATGTATTAGACTTCCTAGTAAGGGTTACAGATGTGTTAAAAGGGAATGATTATGAAATATTTGAGGGCCACACATGTGCCATCCACATCCACATATCAAACATCAAAAACATAATTAACCTTTTTAGTCTGGGAACATATTATGGGGACATATTTGAACACATCAAACAATCCCATGACAACCATTTAGTCCACAGACTCTCCCACTGGCCCCTACCAGAACACATAAACAGAGTAAAAAAACAGGACAAAAATGATGTTATAAGGGATTATCCAATATCCCATATACAAGGATTAATAAAAAACAAGTTAGATCCATTGGTTGTATATAAATCCCAGAATATTTGTGACTTTTTTATGGGCAGCCGGAGGTGTACCATTAGGTATAGTGGATGGGACAGCCCCAATAGGACAATGGAATTCAGGGTGTTCCCACACAAATTTGACAATGAGTTGTATAAGATTTATGTTAAAATTGTTGGGAACCTAATACATTATGCCAACAGACATGAAGAGGGGGAGTTATATGATAAATTGTATAATGATCACAAACCATTATATGAAAAATTTGAATCATTTAATGAGATTATTGGGTTAAATAAAAAACAAATAAACAAATTATACAATGAGGTATTAATTGTTAAAACAATAGATGGGCCTGATATTGAGAGACATATAAGTATGGATGACACCCAATTACCCCATTATATTAGACTTTGTGCTAATAGAGTGTGTGCTGAGAGGAATGTTGGAGAATATTTATATATCCCTTATGGTAACAACTCATATGTGCTCCTAAAACTATTAGAAGGGGTTCAAGTGTTTGAGGTTCAGGGTAATGGTGAGGTTAGTGGTATGAACTCTTCTAGATTATACTCACTTATGGAAGCCCATGACAACTTTTATGTCCCTTGGACAATAATTGACAGGGTTGATGGCAACCTAGTATATTTAGTTAACTTCAACTTACCAATACATGTTGGTTCAAGGACTGTAATACGTGGGGCTGGGACGAGGCCACATTGTGTTATTAGAAGCTTTTTAGTGCAAAATGACCAGTTCCCACTCCAAGGTTAATGACAACAAGTGCATGGAGGGTGTGGTGCCCTCCAATGTTTTCATCTGGGAAGTGGATGTGGGTTCCTCTCATCTGGTAGGGTATGTATTTGAGTTGGGTCATACATAATTCATTGTCATGTGGAATGAATATGTTCCCATTCCTGAGATATCTTTCTAGTCTTTGGTAATATTCTTGTTTCTTATTATTACCAAACTCATATCCTTCAACCCTTACTCCCTCTGATCTTAACCAGTCTATATACATTATCTGATTGCCCGTTGATTCCATGAATATGTTCATTTTTGGATTCTTTTTTTGTGCATTTTTTATTTGATCTAGCATTTCTCCATATCCATCTATTTGGAGTTCTTCATATAATTGGGCCTCAAATTTCCCCTTACCTACACGCTTCAATCCACATATACCAAACTTATCAAAGTTCCTACCTGGATCAAGGCCTAAATAGTCCACCTTTTCTGTGCCCGTTACTATGTCAACCCATGATATATTATTCATTTGTCTTGTCTGCTTGTTAATTATATACAATTGTATAAACGTTTCAGCACTACCCACAAACTGACAGCCATACTCCTGTTGATACAACACAGTACCAAGGTCATTCATAAATGTTGCCTTGGCTTTATCATCATATACATCTGTGTCATCTATTGAAAGCTTATAAGAAAACCTTTCTTTGTTATCTTCTTTTTTAAACTCTTTGTAAAAAAACCCACGTTCACCATATGCACTACTTGTTAACCAAATTACCCCCTGCTTTCTGTTACACATAGGTATTATGGCTGAATAGAAGATTTCATCCCAATCGTCAGCCCATCTAGCTGCTTCGCCTACATAGCCCCAATCTACATGGTAACCTGTTGCTGTCCTTGAGCTTGGGCTTATAACAAATGATACACTCTTATTTGGGAGGCTTATTTGTGTCTCACCCCAATTCAGGGCCTTTTTTTGCATCCAGTTTGTATATGGGCACATTGTTATAAAATCTTTTGTATACCTTAATGAATATTTTGCTTGGTCTATTTTTGGATAAACTGTGAAGGATTGCCATCCTGGCTCTTTGATCATTTTAATGAACCTGTGGGCTCCTTCTAGCCAACTTTTACCATAGCCTCTGTGGGCTAAAATAAATTGCCTTCTAAGACCTTCCTTTGATGAATCTTTCCATATCTTAACCTGGTTCCTTTCTAAATGGATTGGCTCTTCGTCCCCTATTGTGCTTTTACTCATTAACCAATCAAATAGTTCCCATTCCTCCATGTTGTTCATGTTATTCTTTAATTCTTTGAGTTGTTTACTTGTTACCATACTTATTCACCAAATATCTTTATAATAAATATCTTTTATTCTTAGCCAACCATTGATTTCGTGGATTTTATCATGACAATCCCAACATAAAGGATATATTAAATCAATATATTTCATGTAATGATATGGTTGGCAATTATGATCCATTGGAACTGAGTGGTGTAAGGTGATAAAGTTGAGATTTTGGGAGCCGCACAATATACATTTCCCCCCCAGTTGTGTTAATATATTAATTCTCAATTTCCAATACCGTTCCTTTTTATAAACAATTCTCTCGGTTCTATTTTTAAGGTGATTGTTTTCGTTTCTTTTTTTTGTACAAGGAATGCAAAGGTAATCAGATTTTTTTTCCATTGAGTTATACCAATTAATTGTTGGATGCAAATCACATCCACATTTTCTACATTTGTGTATCATAAAATAATCACCAAAAATTCTCTAATTCTTCTGTATCATTATCTAATGCCTTCTTTTTGATCTCAATTTCTGGGATAAGTCTGGCTAATCTTAAAAGATATTCTCTTGTTGGATGCAAATCTATCCGTTTACCGGGGGTTATAAAGTGGACAGGGGTTTGATCTAATAATATGAATTTGATAACTTCATCTATGTCATTGTCAAAAAACAACAATAGTTTATCTAATATCCTCCTTGCGTCTACTTCTTCTTTTTTCTTGTTTGGCTCTTTTTTGACCAATTCTACTTGTAACATTTCCTCTTCTCCCATAAACATATCCCCCTATTCTCATTTGTTTAGTGTGTCCACCCTGAAATAACCAATACGACTAAACTTATAATCCCCGCACTTAGTAGTCCAAAGAACCATAATAATATTTTTAGTTTCCCATCTATAGTTGCGAAATGTACTGCCATTGCCTGGGTTTTGTCACTTATATCTTTTGTCTCATCTTGTACTATCTTCCTAAACTCATTATTAAATGTCTCTTTCAACCCATATGCTAATTTGAGTGTCTGCACGTCTTCCCTTAAATCGTGTATGTCTCCCTCTATTACTTTGTGGTCTGGGTCTCCGTGTTTGTTTGGCATTCATATCACAATTTATTATTATTTTATAATTTATTATTATTTTATAATTTATTATTATTTTATAATTTATTATTATTTTATAATTTATTATTATTTTATAATTTATTATTATTTTATATTATTTTATCAATTAGTAATAATATTATCCCAATAATTATTACCCCGAATCCTAATATTAAAAAGATTTTAACAATCAGGTTAACAAGATATTTTTGTAACTCATCTATCTTTTCAAATAGGTTGGCATCACATCGTTCCCCCTCCTTTTGCACCTCACTTATCTTATCTTGTGCATACTTCAATTGCTCCTTCCTTTCCCCATTAGCTTTCTCCCTTATACCCAACCTCTCAAATATCAACACATTGTCCTCTTTTAGTGAGTGGAGGCATACTTCTATGTCATTGTGTTTTTGGCATGCTTTGTCCATAATCTTTTACCCTTTGTCTTAAAAAAATATTAAATATTATTATTAGGCATTGGTTGTGCCCATAATATTTGTGCTCTTTCCACCAATATAACCTGCTATTGCACTTAAGGCTGCGACTGCTATTATTTCGGGTTGCACTCCCATAAACATTGCTCCTAGTCCAATTGCACCTATAATTCCAATTCCTAATATGTTTTCATAATCTTTTATTGCCATTTAAATCATCTCCATTTTTAAAATATTTTATATTATATTTTTAAAAAGGCAATTCAATATACCTTTTAGTCGTTCCCTGTAACTGACTGTCTCTTGGATTAATGCCCAAAATGTTATTGTTGTTAGACGCATCCGCACGTATCCATCCTCCATTAATGTATAACTCAGCCCAAACATGGCCTGTGGTTATTGAAGTGAATTTCACACTTGAATTGTGAACATACCTGGCAGGAATACTTTTGGCTCTGGCTAAAGCTATTAAAGCATGGGAAAGGTCAGTACAATTACCAACACCATCAGTAAGGGTTTTAACCGCACCTCGTTTAGTGTTGAAGTAGTAATCGTATGTTAAACCGAGTATATAGTTAAATATGGCCTGTGCCCCACTTAATCCTTTAGCAATACTCTGTACTTTTGAATCATTAACCTGGCAGTTGGCCGTGGCCTGTAAGTATGGTTTAAGTTCGTCTGGAATAGTGGGGGTTGACCCACTTCCAATGGCCGGTTTACGTGTCCAGGGCGTTACGGTGGCATAGGTGGGCATTGTATTATTATTGTTTTTGTAGAATGTCAGTATCCTTGAGTACATATAGATTAGGTTCTGCCATGACAGTTTACCTAAGCTGGTGTTTGCATAGGAAGGGAGTACCATAGATTGGTTGGTGAAACCATAAACCCTGTCTGCAATGTCAACATACTCCTTTAAATATATCTTACCACTGGTGACAGATTCCATGCTGGTTGCGGGTAGGTTGACCGGCCTGTTTTCAATGTCATTGTAGTTTATGACTTTCTGGTTTGGGTCTAACTGTAAAGTTGCCCTGATCATGACATCAGTGAATTGTGAAACCAAGTAATCAGTTCCGGCAACATTAACGGTTTCTGGGATTGCTCCGTAGATTTCTATATTGTTTTTCACACCCTCTGCGGTATTGCAAATATCCTTAATCTTGAATTTGACCATATTTTATTCCTCCACATACTCATTATAGGTTGCCTTGTAATCAGTCATAAAATAGTTCCCCTAATATTCAAATTGAAAATGTAAAACTTTCCTGGTGCGTTAAATTCAAATCAACAGGATCGGGCCCATCATACTCACAAAGCGAAGAAGCCCAGTTATCTTCAACCCCCTGTCCTGAGATTACCATCTCTGCGTTAGATAATGATATAATTGCATAAGGGGGGTTATCCTTATACCAATGCTGTGCGGTTAATGTATTCCCTTCATCAGAATATATCGCTGACGTTGTTGAATTTATACTGATATAATACACTCCATCGTAGACAGAATGATATGAATTATGAGTATGTCCCGTGAATACCGCAACCACCTTTTTTTCAGTAGCATTTAGTTCACTAATTAAATTTCTAACGCCTGTTCCAACTAGATAATGCACTAACACTATTATTTTAGAGGTGCTTGATTCTATTTCTGATCTTAAAAAAGCCAGTTGTGTTTCATCAATTGCTTGGATTGGATTCTTACTATTCAAAACAATAAATTTCCAATTTTTCAAATTAAACGAATAGTAGCTTTCACTTATTCCAATTGCAGTAAAAAATTCATTTTCGGTTTGATTATCTGTGTCATGATTCCCTTCAACGCTGTATTTAAGTATAGTGTCATTTTCGTCCCAAATTTGATACCCTTCCAACCCCTTTGGGGTAGGTCCGGTAGAAAAATCTCCCAAATTAATAACTGCGTCAGCTTTATTTATCCTTGCATTATTCAATATTTCTATAAGGCGTTTTCTAGGATTTATAACTTCTACGGTGCATGAAAGATTAGACGGGTCAGTATCCACATGAACATCTGCAAATATCATAAATTTAACCCTGTTTAGCCTATCCAATGATTTGAAATTTGGCTGAATAAAATTATATGATCTCGTCATGTTAATACTCCTATGTTACAATTACACAACCAAGATAAAAATCAATGGCTTGCATTGTTGTGTTTGTTTGAACCCCTACCTGGAGATTTCCATCGCATTGTAAACTGTTTGAAATCGTTTGCCAAGTGCCATCAGCAGTGAATCCAGTGTTTAACACGTGTGTCGCATTGTCATATAATCTCAATCTCATTGTAGCTCCATTTGCAGATTTGACATAAACCGTAGTTTTATGAATTTTTCCAAGTTCAACAGGTATATTCATTAAATATACCCCTTCGTTGTTTGAATGCCCCGTAGTGCTTACTTTTAAACTTCGTGACAATTTAAGATTATGAAGGGGAACTATTTCATCAGGGCTGCTTGTTAGGGTTTCACTATATGCCCCCCCAACACATTGATTGAACCCCGCGGTGTTTTTCAGTATAGATGTGCAAAAAATTTGGTTTGGGGTTAAAAATTTGTTTTGTGTTCGTTTGAGCCATAACCATTGTTTGAAGGTGATTGATTGATCTTTTATTTTCAATTGAACCACCTTTATCATTTCATTTCAATTGCCACTGTTGATGCTGCAAACCCTCCAGAGCCCCCAAGGGTAGCTAAAACTTGTATAGTGCCATAACCTTCCAATACTCCCTTTATTATCCCAGACGCTGACGGAGCTAAAGTGGAAGTAGTATAGTCTGTGTCTGTAATTAAATTTCCGTTTGCATCTTTAACTTTGACTGAAATCACAAGTGTGGGACTTCCTGACGATGCTGCCCCCAGATGGTATGTTATCGCAAAATTATTAAATTTTGAGAAATTTATATCAGTTGGGGTGGTGGTTGAAGAAATCACGACATTATCGACTATTTTGATTACTTTGTGTGACCCAATTACAGATAATGCGTTTTCTGTTTCATCATAAGCTGCAGGTGCCCCATCTACAACTTGAAGATAGTATTTTCCATTTTCATCTGATATACCGGATAATGGGATTATATCTGAACTATTTGCATCTTCAACAAGGAGCGTGGTGTTCACGGGGTCGGTTGGACCACCTGTTTCGGCATACTCCCCAGTTATTGGGTTTCTTATTGCTACGTCTTGTGTGTTTTTTAAATTTGCTACCATTTTAATTCACCTTTTTATATATTATTATATTTTTTTATATTTTTATATTTTTTTATATTATTTATAATTTTATATTTTTTTATTATTTTTTTATAATTATTATATTGTTAGGGGCATGGATCATCAATTGGATCATAATATGCTACCCCACCGGTGTCTGAGAGGGTTGTCGCCCTTCCTGTTAATGCATAGTTTGAGGCATCAAATTCTTTCCATTCACCATCAATCATCAACTCATTAAATATATGGTAATATAATGTGCCATTATATAATAATGTCCCTTTATTATATCTCCTTGTTGTTATTGGGGTTCCACATGCTGTATCCATCCCTGTTTGTCCGGCCAACACATCTACCAACTGGGATAAATCACAACAATTCCCTACCTTATCCTTTATAACCTCTTGCCATGTTCTTTCATGTCCTGTGTAAAAAATATAACCAATTTGGTATGTTCTTAGGAACCATAATATGTAACAATATCTTAATGCCTCACCTGTTGTTGTGTTGGAACATTTTGGGTTGTTGTGGTAGGTGTATATCTTGATATCAGTGTCATATTTTGGGGTTGTTGGTGAGCCCCCAACATAATCATAATCACTAAAAACTATGTTTGATTTGGTTGTACCCACCCCATCATATACAATCCTGGGACTCCTCCGTTCTCCCCTTTTGACCATATCTGTTTTTATTACCATTGTTTATCACCAGGTTGGGCTCATCTTACTTAGCCTAAATTTACCAGTCATTGTACCTGTTGAACAGGATAAGGTTATGCTTGTTATTTCACTTGTTGTATTTACCCAGTTGCCCCCAGTGTCTAACATCATCAGTGCTGTCCCTGGGGCATATATGTTACTCCAACTCCTTACACTCCTATATCCCCCTGGTTGGTCTGCATGGTTGGCAAATATATATGCCCATCCATTTATATGGGTTATTGTTGTGTTTGTTGTTCTACTTAGTTGGATCATATTAACAGGAACTAGTACACCCCCAGAGTGGGCCGTTCCTGAATAGTGCTCTGCGGTGTCATAATTATTCCCACTATCACCATTAAACCTCAACATCAATATGGAATCAGTTCCAGCCTGAGGGGTTATTGTTAGGTTATAATATAACCTGTACATAAATGTTGAGTCACCTAACAGGTTTGATATTGTTTTTGTGGTGCCACTTGTTATGGATTCCTTTGTTAACAGGTTGAATGACTCATTATCCCCAATCACATATTCCTCAAACATCCTCTTGCGCCCCCTCACTCACATACTCAATCTCTATTTTGTCAATAACTATCTCCCCACCACTCTCACTATTCTCTGATACACTAAACAACAAATGGTAGTAATCTAGGAATGGTAAATCTGGGAGTGTTTGTTGTTCTGGGTCACTCAAGTCCAACTCAGCCGTTACTGTCCCACTTGAGGATGTTGGCCCATGTGTTGATATTGTATCCCTAAACATAAAACCACTTGTTATATCATCAATATCAAAATGACTATACACATCTATATCTGCATATATTAGGTGTGGAGGATAGGTATCCATTCCTGTATATGTATAGGTTATTCTAACCTTTTCTAGTTGTACTTTTTTGTCCATACTAAATGGGAGGCCTAATGGGAAATATAATATTGGACTGGTTCCTCTAAGAGTCATCCTGAGTCCCCGGTCATCACAATAAATATCTGACCCTATGCTCTTCCAATAAGGGTCGCCTTGGACATTCCCATAAACTAAGCCCTCACTACTTGTCATTACATCCCTATGGAGTTCTACACCTATTTCTACCAAATCCCTACCTGTTATTTTGATTAAACCTTTTGGGCTTATATATGACCCTGTGTTGGTTATTTTTTGTCTCTGGCTACTCACAATTTTGTCCATGCCCTGACTATTTTTATTCCTACCTAATTTTTGATTTTTACTTAGGTTTGTTAGGAAGTTTTGGAGTGTTGTGTCTGGTTGGCCTAATTCTAATTCACACTTCCCAGTATTATCCCATGTTACACTTACCAGTTCTAGTGTCCTCTCAATCCCCATACTAGGAATATATACATATAAATACTCTCCAGGTTCATAGTCAAAGTCTGGGAGGACGTTGCATATGAGGGTTGGGATTGGTGTCCCCTTTGTATATATAATATTATCAATATAACTTTGGCCATCTTCTATTGTGGCGACATCACTATTTTCATCAACAATATCATACTCCCCATATTTGATCATTGACTGTAAATCTATTTGTTGGCAGACTATTGCCTTTGTGTCATCTTCCTTGGCAATTAGCATCCCATTATTGGCCAGTTCTGTGTCATCACAACTTAGTGTGGCACTTATCAAATTTTCCCCCTCTATTACATATTTATTTGTGACTCTTTGTTCTATATTATGGAGGAGGGGTTGTTTGTATGGGTTGATCTCAAAATCATGTCCACATTGTAGGCTTATAAGGTTTATTATTTCAAGGGCATCTTTATATGAGTAATCATGGGTCATTGGTGTTGCCTGGTATCCATCTATTGCACCAATATTTGACACATAAAAAGATCCATTATTAACATCCTTACTAATCAAACTAATATATGTAATATTATATACACTATCAGGGTATAATTCATCCATCAAGTCTTTTATTGGGACCATTAATGTTGCGGGTTGGCTTGTTGGGGTCTGGACTAATCCTTTCAATTTATATCCAGTGTAGCCATCTAGATTGTCAAACCAGGGGAGGTAATATGTTGTACCGTTTATGACAAATTTGAATCCAAGGTTGGCATGGGATATTGGTGTCCTATGATATGTTAATCCTATGTGAGGGTATGCCATTGCATCATAACCAGTTGCACTATCATATATTTCAAATTCAACCTCTGAATCTGTGTATCTTAGGTTTATTTGGTGCATATCCTCTGTTGTGAAGCTGTTGGCGGCAAATTTATTTAACAAACCAGAATAGGTTATACAATCTGAATAGCTCCCAATATTCCTTGTTAATGGGGTGTTGTTTGGTTTAACCCATTTGTATGGGGTTTCTAATAATGTGAAATCAGATACATTAACCATCTCACATATACCCATAACAGCATCATATAATGTTGTGGCTGAATACATTTTATTAATATACTTAGAATATTGCCCAATGGTTTGGGGCATACTTTTATAATAATCCTTAAATATAATCTTATTCTTTAAAACCTGTTTATAATCCTTAACACTAAATTTGGCATTTAATGAACCCGCATATTCTGAGTCAACATTTGTGATATAGCCCCCAAACCTTTTTGTCCCATCATTAAGGGTGTCCATTCCAAAAGTGGCATATAATCCAATCTCATCACCAATGGTACAATCCAATCCAGTTTCAGAGTTTTTGTTTATCCAATCTGTTGGGGTTTTAAGACTAACATCAAGATTGTGTAACTCATTTTTTGCCTTTTTAAGAGTCCAACTATCCCAATCTACCTCAACAATCTCTGTCTGGGTAAGGTCATCCCTTTTGTTGAAATAGATTTTTTGTTTACCCATACTTGTTCTTAATACCATGTTTAGGATACCTCAAATGATTCATTTGTGTCCATGAATGCACTACATATATTTTGGTATGGGGCTTTTGGGATTCCAACGTCCGCATATTTAGAATTTAAAAACATGACCATATAAAAAACTCCAATTTTACCAGTTTTTAGTTTTATTTTAAATTCTTTTCCAGATGTGCTTAAACTATGTGTACCTAAATATATAAAATTTGCCTTTGTGTCACTTGTTGTCCAACTCAACTGGCTTGTGGTGCCTTTTAAAACACCGTCTATATAAAATTCATATGTACCCGCAGGGCAGGTATCATAATTTGAGGCCATAAGGTATATATCATAAATTCCAGAAAGACTAGGGGCTAATGTTTTTGTAAGTGTTGCATCAACAGTTGCACTACTCACATAATTAGCAACACCATTATATGTAGCCCCATTTGTCCTATCAGTGAAGTTAACCTTTGTCCAATCGCTACTTACAATAAATTGTGGTAATATAGAGGTGTGGAGCATATAGTTCCTTCCAGTGTGGGCGTAGAATCCTGATAATGGTTGTGTGTTTATTTGTGTTGTGAATGTACATATACTATTAATATCCCCACTTGAATATTTAATAAATCCTGGACTGTTTAGGTATGATAAGGTTGTTGGGGGTGTACCGCCGGCTATTGTGGTATCAACCATTAATGTGGCGGGGTCTAGGGTGGTTAAGTGCCTTGTCCCAATTGTTACATTTGGTTTTGTTGCTAGTGCTATTGTTTTTGGTGTGTGTGTTATGTCTTGTGGTGTTTTTTGTATTTCAAACCAGTTCCTGTTTGGTTTGTATATATATTTTGTATGGTTCGCCTTCAAAACTGTCCTAAATGGGTTACTTAGTATATATGTATCATCACCATTTACACTATTAAGTCCATCACTTATAGTATCCACCACTGTTCCTTGATAATCCTTAACAGTGAATACATATGTTGCATTATTATGGGGGTATATGTATGTATTTAGGTTGGTGTCTACAATTATTTCCCCATCACTATTATCATTACCATAAATCCTAACTCCATTTTTGAATAATTTCAGACAACCATCTGTTAGGATATTGTTGCTCGCCTTAAATAAGAGATCTTGTGTTTGGTTTATATAATATGATAAATGTTTACCTGTTGATGTTGTGGTTGTTATTTCAAAGTCTCTTGTTTCACTTGGCTTACTAGTATAGTATTCTGGGATACATATATATTCTAATTCCTCTGTTGTGTAATCAGTTTTTTGGCTGTCACTAAAATGTCCTAGTTTTAAATATATATCTCCGGTGCCCATATAACCAGTTACCTTGAAACTGACTAATTTGTAATTGGTCATATTTTTAACCCAGTTTCTATCAAATTGGGTTACATAAAAGAATCCCTCAAGATCCCCATACTCAATGTATACTAATTTGTACCCATCAATCATACCTATTATATCTTTTATCTCATTATCCTTTAATATTAGGTTGAATGAATATTGACTTGTGGTGCCCCCCATATCCATCAAAACATGGTCACCAAAGGGTACTTGGAGTTCGGAATATAATGGTGTGTTTGTGTCTTCAAACCCATCTGGTTCATATGTAAGTGTGTATCCATTGATTTTCATTATATCCCAAACCTCACTGCATCTAATATTTTAGTCCCAGTCTTCTTTGCAATACTATTAATATCTTCCTCTTCCTTAACAACTGGGTCATTAACATAAACAATAATAGGGGCACCCGCTGGGCTTCCTGGGGCTGTCCCACCTTTAAGTCCCGTACCAAGTATCCCTGATGGGTCTATCCACATTCCAACTTGTGGGAGGTTTACAACCATGTGTGGGATTCCATTAACAAATGTCCTATATAATTGGGCTGTTAGTCCCATCTGGCTAGCTAATGATATGAATGCCTGGGCGGCATCCCAACAATTCCCTGTCATTGTTTGTAACACTGTGCTAACTGAGTACATACTATCATAATAAAACTGGTAATGGAACCCTGCAAACATATTACTCAACAATTGTAAAACCCCACCTATGTCTTTTGCTAGGTTTTTTGAGAAATATGATACGTTGTTTTTAACCCAATCAGTCATCCCATCAATTAATCCTTGGGCTATAAATTCACCTAATCCATATGTAACCTTTGATGGGCTGCTTATCCCCAGAGCACTCTTAATCCCTGCTACAACTTGGTCTTTGATTTGTTTACCTAGTTCAAAGAATTGTCCTATCATGGCTTGGGCTCCATAATATGCATCCCAAAACTCTTGAACCACATATCCTTGGAGGCTGCTAAGGGCGGCTCCTATTTGTCCTGGTAGGCTTCCAAACCATGATAATGTTTGGTTGACAAAATTACTCACAACGCCCAATATAGCATTAATTGCCCCTGTTACAATTCCGGATATGATGGGCCAAATACTTGTTATCAATAAATACAAATCGGTGAAGGCAGGTATTAGCCCAGGACTGTTCCCAGTTATCCAATGCCATAATTCAATAACTGCATATATTACTACCATTATCGGGTACATTAATGCTTGGAATGCCCCACCTAATGGGCCTAGTGTGGTTGTTAGGTTGTTAGCCTGGATTGATAGGTCTGTCCATACCTTTAATCCAAAGGTTATTATCTGCATAACCCCTGATACAACCCATCCTACAAATTTAATAACCTCACCTATAAAGTTAATTATAGGGATTGCAATTTTTATAGCCGCTGTTAATCCACCTATTGCAAGTTTAAGTCCATCCACTGCTAATTTAACAAGGGTTATCTTTTCTGAGGTTTCTCCACCTGTCCCACCAGTTGGGTCTATCCCTCCACCTTCCTCTTTCTTACCATATATGGCTTCCATTAGGTCTGACCATGCTGTTCCTAGTTGGTCAAGGATTGGTTTTAATTGTGTGGCACTTGTATTGAGTGTTGTATTTAGGTCTGTCCAGGCATCCATTAATTGTTCAATGGCCAGGTTCAACTCTTCTAATGCTAACCCACCCTCAGCGGTTTGGAACCATTCATTCATTGCCACTTTGGCACCATACATAACCTTTGCCAGTGTGTCAGTTAACCATACAATTGCTGTTATGGGGTTGCTTAGCATCATAAGCATAAAGTTTAACCCTGTGGCCGCATCTGTTAATGATTGGGTTCCTCCCGTCCCATCAACAATGTTACTGGTGAATATGTTTGCCTGTTCCCCTGCATAATTCAGGTTATTGCCTAACCCTTGTATTCCCCCACCAGCTGCCTCTGCCTCTGTATTTAATGTGGATACATATTCAGCGAAGCCTTTTATATTATCATATGCTTCTTGTATGAATTCTGAGATTTGTTCCCATCCTTCCCATTTCTTGATAGCATTCCATCCCCTCTCTCCAAGGTCTACTATCATCCCTATTAATGGGTCTATTATGTTAGCCAATTCTGTCATGATCTTGTTTATCAAATCCATGACTCGGCCCCAATTCTGAGTATATGTGACTATTAATAATATTGCCCCAATTAATGTTAATATTATACCAATTGGGTTTGTAAGCATAAATAAGCCCATACTTTTTGTGGCGGTGCCTATACTTGTCCCCATATTTTTGAATCCACTACCTAACCCTTTAACCCTACTTGTTAGGGTTTTTGAGTTGGCATCCATTTTAACTGATTCTTTATTAAGGGCACTACTGATAGCTACGCCTTTGTATGTTACATTGTTGTAGTCTTGGGCGGCCTTCCTAGCTTTCACCCATTTCCTTTCTAAACCCTCATCATCTTGTTTCTCATAATAGGTTGTCCTTGATATATTCTCTCCAGGTTCAACACTTTTAACCCTTTTAACCCCAACAGCTTTCAACTCATCCTTTGTAAGCCTATCTAACAACTCATGTTCCTTGACAGCTAGGTTGGTCATTTTTGCATAATTCTTCATTTCCATACTAGCCTTCTTTAACCTATCTGTTACTGGTTGGAGGGCTAATTTAAGGATACTGAAACTACCAATCAATGCTGCTATTAATGGCATGAATACTAAAATAAACCCAATGACCCCAGTGAATGCTAGGATCATTGCAAATATTGGTAAGGGAATTGCATTTACTAATGCCCCAAATGCTGTTACTATTGTTTTAAGGGTTGGTAATAAAGCATCTCCTAATAGTGATCCTTTGGCCATTATAAGTTCAGTTACATAATTCCATACATCACTTAAACTCATCATCTTACTAGCAACACCGGCCAATCCCCTTTCACTTAAAATGGCTGTTAGGACTTCCATTGTCCCACTAAATGATCCCTCAGTTGCAATACCCATTTCACCAGCTTTGGCTTTAAACTGATCAGCAGTCACATTCATTACATTTAATAATCTTTTATATGCCCCTCCCATTGCATCTGTTATTGCTGGCCCAACCTTGGCTGCTGCTGCCTCTGCACTTATACCATTCAGACTTGAGGCTATCTCTGCCATATCAGCCCATGTCTGCTTGTACTGACTAATTTCCATTAGGTCTGCCCCACCAAGTGCTAGGGTACGGGCTATCTCGTTCACCCCCCCAATACTTAGTGTTGGCATGGCTACTGCAAAATTAAGTAATTCATCACTAAAGGCTTCAACTGTGGAGGTGGCTTCACCCATATAGATGAACATAGATTCCATTTCTTCTCTCATGGCAGCTATACCAATAGTCATTTCTTGGACTGCTTGGAGGGCCATCATACCAATATAATAACCAAAAATGTCCCCAACACTAATTGTGTGCTTAATTAGGCCCCCAAAATAGCCCCCAATACTAGAGACAGCACTACCAATACCACTTGCTAATCCCCCAATTGCTGTTTTACCCTGGTTTGAGGTGTTAACAAGTTGCCATCCACTTTGGGCTGTTGCTGCTGTGAATTGGCCCATGTTACTAGCGGCTGTTAGGGTTTGTTGACTTGAGGCTACAATTGATTGTCCCATGTATGTGGCATTTTGTTTAACCACATTGGCTGTGCTAGCCATTTGCCTATATGCCTCAGCAGTTTGGGTCGCACCCCTTGTAGCCCCTGCCATGTCCCTTGTTGCACTCTGAGTAGTTGTGCTTACTTGGCCCATTGATTGAGAAACAGTGGCTGAGACTTTCTGTACATTAGAAAGCCCCGACCTTACATTATTTAATTGATTCACTAACTGGCTAACTGCGGTTATTGCAGCTTGGAATCCTTTATTATCAAAACTAGACTGTATTAATATATTTATATTATTTTGGTTGCCAGTTAATGCCATATTTATTACACCATACCCATACCCATTATATGATTATCCCTTGATTCAGGTGTTGATGTTGGGGCTGAATCCTGGGTTTCCTCTGTGAATTTATTTACAATGTATAGGTATGCCACAAAATCGAATAAACTAAACTTATGTTGTATATCATATAATGATGTACCTGTTTTATATGATATTAGGAAACATAGTAGTCTATAATAGGATTCTGGGTGGTCTGGATTTATTAAGCCTAACCCATGTTTATCTCCTATCTCTTTTGTAACTCCTTCCATTGACTCTAACAATTGTCTTTCTTTTTCATTCGTCCATTGCATCTGTTGGGGTGAAACCTCTGTTGAGTCTGTTAAGAGAGCGAAATAGTTCTTCCATATTGTTTAGTTCCATTGTTGCGGTCATTAACCTGGCTAGGGCATCTATCTCTAATTGTTCATAAACATCATCTACATATACTCCAATTGTCTCTAATTCCCTCTTCATGAACAATCCAAAAAGATCCGCCTCATCCATCCCTAGTTCTTCTTGTTTTGTGCCCATTTTTAAAAAATCTTTAAATACACTCCCACGGAGTTTACCCAGGGATTCAAATTGTTCATCACTCAATTCAACCAATTCTAATTCTTCCACTTTTTCCACTTTTTTTACCATATTATAACCTCTCCTTCATTAATTATTCAAAAAAATTTAAAAAAAATAATAAACTAATCACATCCCTGAATCACTTGTTGGGGTGTACCTGGTCTTCCTTCCAGTTGCGGTTATCTTATATGATACCTCAGTTAGATCCCCACCCTTACCAGTTTCTTCCATACTAGTGAATTTGACACCTGTTAGGACTTTGTATGTCGTGGCTGTCGAGCGTACCTTCTTAAACACAACATTATGGACTGGTACTGGTATTGAATACTCGTCATCTAGTTGTACGGTATCTGTTGCCTGGTCGATTCCACACATTAATGCTTCTTCTAATGGGTCAGCCTCCCATAACTTTATACTCCCCTCAAACTTCCATATTGTTTCCATTGTTTCTTCAACATCGGTACTTAATGGTTGTATTGATTTGGTATCTAGGGTTCCAGTTGCACTGTAATCCTGTGCATAGACCACATGTCCATATACATATTTATAGGTCGCATATACTATTTTTGCATTTTCTGGTGCGGTTGATAATGCTATTGTCCCTGTCTTTTCAGTCACTGTACCAACAGTGGCCGCTACTAGGTTAGTTCTTAATGCATCACCTACATATACAGTGACATCACTACCATCAACTGTTCCACTTGCATCTGCATCGGCTATTGGCATTTTTGAGGTTGTGAATGATTTATTAGTCCCATCACCTGTTCCTATTTTTTCTAATTTCCTTTCAATCATGATATAAACGTATTCGTTTTTACCCTGGATTGTTTCGCTTACCATTATAAATCACCTTAATTATTTTTATTATATTTTTAATTGAAACCCAACTGTCCCTTCAAGTCCGGTTTCGGCTATATCCTCATTATTATTTGTTTTTGGGCTGTAATCCCCAAATTCTATAATACTACACACAATCCCTGCGGCTGTTAAATGGCTTTTAATATTTGTAAAAAATGCCGCCCTCCATTCCTCATACATTTTGGCAACTTTAACATTCACTAATGGATCCAAACCCGCATCTACTAATACAACTGGTATGTCAATATTTACCCTTCCATTCTCTCCCAATTCAGGACTGTTTTCAATACTTAATGTCCCAAATCCAATTGCAGGGTGGGTTTCAAAGAAATTTGTATCTGCCTTTGAAAAGTAACCTAAATCGGTTGCTATATCAATTAGGATGCCATATATTTGGTCTATTTGTGTAACCATTGTGTCACCACCTTGGCAGCCTCGCTTTGGCTGATACTGTTTCCCCACATTGTTGTCCGTTCTATTGCATGACTGTTTTGTATTTTTTGTGGCTGTTGTGGGGCGTGTCCTACCCTTTTCCTGAATATAACCTTACCCCCTCTGTGTGGGGCTGTCCAGTATCTCATTGTGTGTCTTGGGTTTCCTGGTATCTGTTTAGCTCTAGCATTTGGGCGACCATTTTCTGCCCCCCCTGCATGCCTAACTGGGAATCTAAACCATAACCTGGCTGTGTTTACAAATACAACCTCTGTTTTTGTTATACTGTTCCTTAGGTCATTATCCCATACTGGTAGGGTCATTAATAACTTTTTATTAACCCTTTCCCCTACTCCAATATTAACCTCTTTACACAATTCTTTCCCACCATTTACCTTTTTGTTTAAAAAGAGGTTAGTTTCAGTGATACCAGTAACTGTTAATTTTGTACTAATCATCTTCGGGGTTAACTAGTCTTGCAAACCTGGTCTTCTTTTTGAACATGTTTGCACTATTCCACATACTCTGGATCATCTCCATTACCTTATTATCCAGGGCCGTGTATGCATTGACATTTTGGGGGAAGTGGAGTTGGAGGGTTATGGATGCTGCTGCAAATGTTTGTATTGTATCCGCTTGGGCTGATTGTGTCCAGTCTGGGTTGATACCATTAAGATAAGCCTCGGCTGTATTAATCGCCCCTGTGATCTGGTCATCTGTGAGTCCTTGGTATGCGGGGAGGAGTTTTTTAACATCTGCAATTACAACTACCATTTTATATTAGTTCTCCAAATTTCTTATTAACTATCTGCTCAACCATAACAGGATCCCCTTCCTCAAAGACATCACCTGGTTCATAGGTTTTGCCTTTATGGGTGATTCTTATTAATGCTCTTACCTTTTTGGCCCCACTTTCTTCCTCTTTTTTAACAACTTCTTTCACAACTTCTTTTTCAACAATTTGTTTTTTTGTTTGTATGGTTTGTTTTGGTTGTTTTTTGTTGGCCGATTTTTTTGGCCGGCCCCTTTTTTTATAAACCTTTTTTTCCCCTTCCATAAATAATCACCAAAAAAAATATATTATTTATGCAGTCACTGCATCTACACGTTGGGCTAGGTTATATACAAATCCAACATGGGCGTTTACATAAATCCTAACAGAGTTCTTTGATGGGTTGTCAACAGTTGTGAACTCAGGTGGGCCGAATACAACAGGGTATCCTAATGCATCAGGGTTAAGTACATATGCCAATGCTTTACCAGTGTTGGTTGGTTGGAACATACTAAGAGTTTCACCCTCATAGTCAGTGTATCCGCCAGCCTGTTCAACAAAATTAAGACCCAATGGATTTTGTACACTTCCAGATCCAATCATGCTTTTGAGTCCATATAACATGTTACTCAGGTCTTTCCTTATAATCAGTTCATAAGCGGCCTGGGGGTTGATGATACATAGGTTGGGTTGTACCCTAGTGTTGTCATGGTATGCTTTTTTAATCCCTGCTAAATCCTCTATAACCTCATCTGCTGTGGTTGCGCTTGCAGTCCAGTCATGTGAGGAGCTTAGGACGGTTCTTTTGTCATCCATTGCATCGAAACAATGGTACTCAAGGGTGTTCTCAAAACCTTCCCTCAGAATCATTGCATAACGCTCTCTCATCATGGTTATGAGTCCTGCCATGTTGTTTGCATTTGCAAATTGGTTTATCAGTTTATTGGAGATGTCAACAAATCCCCTGTAATCTTGGAGTTTGTAATCTTCTATTTCCTGTTCAGCCATCATACTCTTTGCATCTTCTAAGTCCTCTACGGGTGGGAGGATTGCAAATGGGTCATCAAAGCTTCCCATACTGAATGAATAGAGGCCCATTTCTGATGGTGCCCTGAATATCTGTCTATATAATCTCTGGGGTGGTCGTACTTCCAGGAACATTGTTTTAATGAATTCTGGATGGAACACGCTTAGGTCTGCTAATGTTGCTGCCATATTTAATCACCTATTATTTTATTACTAAATTATTATATTATTATAATGATGGGCCTTTAACTAATACTTTGATAACCTTAGCCTCATCTGCGGTTGTGGTTTTGTCCTCAAGTGCTATGCCAACAAATGATTTGGCCTGGGTTTGGATACCACTTGAACTTGATAATCCAGTGTTTATTTTGGTTACAAGTGAATCAAGTTCATCAATTAGTGCATTAGCGGCTGTGTTAATCTCTGAACCAGTAGGGGTTGCTCCTAAAGCCCAATCAGTAAATGTCTGGGCCACTGCCGTTAGGGTTGCATCGGTCTGTTTTGCTAGTAATCCATATGTGGTTACACCTGATATTACAATTGGGGCGGCACATAAGGGATCACCATCAGTTACAGTCTGGGATTCTGTTAAGAGCATACGTGCAATGAATGCACCCTCATCTACCAGCGCATATGTCACTTCATCATCTATAACTGCATCAAAGAGGGCTACACCCCTCACCCTCTCTCCAGTTGTTGCGGGTTTTACTTCACCATTATCATGTACTGCTAATGCCATCCCACGTGAGACATCCTGATCCTTAACTGTACCTGAGTAGGTCTGATAGGATTCGCCTTGTAGGATTGCTTCTAATACTGTTGCTATTGCCATATTTAATCACCTATAATCATTTATATTAAATTTAACTGTCATCCTGTTGGTTTAGTGTGGCCCCAACATTTGTTCCATACTCAGCGTTTATTTGTGCCACAATATCATTTGGACTAGTGTCTGTTCCAAAACTTCCACCAGGGGTTTTCTGATGTTTCTCATCAAGTTTCCTCAAATCCTCAATATTCATTTTAACAAGTGACTCTTCTGAGATCACATCTTGGTTGGTTTTTAAGTTTTTAACCAATTCTTCCCTTTCTGATTCCAATGGGGCATTAATATCTTTAATATTTTTTTCAAGGGTCTCAACTTTATCTGGGAGTTCTTTTAAGCCAACAAGAGCAGTCACAACTTCATCTAATTTGTTTGGGTCGAACTTTTCAAGTGCACCTTCAATTTCATCCAATTTTTCTAACCTTTCTTTATAAGGTTCAACTGCTTTGTCAATCATTTCTTGTACTATTTTTTCATCCATATTATCACCTTTATTTATCAAATCAACATCTTTATCATTGTTGAATGTGTTTTTTATTATGTTTATAATTTTTTTTGTGAATGCTTCGTCATCGTTTGCCATATTTGTGATGGCTATACGCCTTAGCTTACCATATTCACCCTGGTCATACTTTTCTGTCTTGTTTATTGGGTTGAATTCTGGGCTATACATAAACAGTTTCTCTGGATGGTCTGATTCATTAACCAATTCCTTGATACCTGGATCGGTTACAACCCAGTCAAACTCTAATTTTCCATTTTTGTTATTTATGTTTTTAACAACCCCAACTGTCTTTGTATACTCAACTAGGCCCTTATCATTTGTATGTTGATCTATGACCAATACATCTTCATCTTCTGGGGGGTATAGTGCCCTGGGGCTCCTCCTTGTATCACTTAGTACCTTGTCTAATGTGAATTGTCCATCCACAATTGTCTTATTTCCCATTACTCATTCACCCCCTTGATTTTGTTATCATTGTTTTTTGTATTGTAACCCATTTGTTGGTATATGTTTTGGCCCCCTCCTTGAAGGGCCATCTTTTCCCTCTTCTTAATCTTCCTTACAAGTTCATTGGGTAATATACCCAAGTTTATGAATCCCCTCACTTCATCATATGTTATACCATCCCTATCTAATAAATCTCTTATAAATGTAAAGAGGGCCTCAGGCTCAGGTAAATTAATGTTACCCCATGTGAATTCATATTCTAGGGGTAGGCCATGATGGGTTAACAATTTATCATAAACATCATATAAAGACTCTTCAATTAGGTCTCTTATATGTGCTACCATACTTGCAATTAGATACCTTTGTTCCTTGGCTGTTGCTCTATTTGCACTTAAGCTTGACAAAAAGGTATCTGGTATAAATAGACACTTCCTTATTTCTTCATCAAGGAATTCTATTAAAACCTTAACAGATTCAATAACTCTAGCCTCACCAGAACCTGTTACACCTGTGACATCCGTCTCCTTTGGGAGGATCCATGTACTGTTAGCCTTGGCTGCCTCTACTATTGCTTGTATCTCATCAAGGTATTCATCAGTGTCATCATCTGATACATCCCCTGGTAGGTCTACACCAACAACTAATAATAAACCCAACCTCCTTACAAGATCATATAACGAATCAACCAATTCTTTTTTAGCCTTCACATATGGGTAGGCTGGTATTAATAGTGACTCACCATCAGCCCTTCCAATTCCTGGGACTAAAATAAGATTCTCTTGATCAATATATTGCTCTACTAATTCCGATTTCCTGAATCCTTTTTTTAATTCATTTGGGTCTATGTATGTGGTTTGTTGCCATATGCCCTCAAAATAATCGGTTTTTGGATTTTTGATTAAATATTTGATTGATTTTGTGTCATAGACCATTAGTCTTGGGTTGACAACATCATAAAAAAAGACACTATAACCCCTGCCTAACTGGTTGAATGCAATTGAATCCATTTTCTTTTTAATCTTAATTTGTCTATTAAATTGCTTGACAACCTTTTGTACTTGTTTGTTCTTTGATTTAACTCTCATATTCTGGTTGACTAAGGATACTAGTATATGGAGGCAGGTCATGGCAATACTATCAGTTAGTACAAGATCAATTTGGGCTGGTGTTTCAAAGGAATCCTGCTCATTGGTTTCAAATATACCTTGCATTCCTTTTAATTTACTAGCGAACTTTACCAATTGTGCACTGTTTGATATATATATCACCATTAATTTTTATTAATTTTTTATAATTAAAATAAGTGTTATAAGGGTGGCTGATGTGGGTTAGAGGGAAGGAGAGGTAATATGGGAGATTATGTAGCCACCCCTATTTATTTATTCCTCTCTATATATTAACATACAAAATGTTAATAACCATAAGGTAATATATTACTTAACAATTGTTATATTTTTATATAAAAAAAATAAATAATTTATTCAAGGATCATATAATGCACTTCCAATACAAATAGTCATAAACGAAACGAAGAAATCTAATGCCAATAATGGTATAAATACTTCATTGTTCCCGCTGACTAATAAGGCTATTAATAAAATAGGCCCAAGGATGAATGTTCCAAGAATTATTACCATAACTACATCTTCTCCGCACATATCATCTTCTCCGCACATATTTACCACCTAATTTTTTTATTGATACATCCCCTCAACATGTTTATTAGGAACAACAACCTCTCTTGGTTCCTTTTTTTGGGGCGGCACATTATATGGGCTCATCCCAATATCTGTTAGGAATCCTGGTTCGCCACTTAACAAATAAAAGACCCTGTTAGCAACATATAAATAAAACTTATCCTTTGTTGTCATACTTGTATATAATAATATGTTACATATATGAAGGGCCCGCTCAACAATGGCATCTGCTTCCTCCAATTCCCTTAACTCATCCAATATATCCGCCTTTTCCTCACACCCCCCTGCTAGGTATCCTTCTTCATTTTCTGGGCTGATTTTAAAAAAAGATATATATGCATCGCCCATTATTGTGAATTTTATTGGGTCGAATCTGAATTCATACATATGTCTCCTAAATATTTCTAACCTTTCCTGGAAGTGGCTATTTGGGTTCTCCAATTCCTCCTCTTTTATTTGTTTAATAAATTCGCTCACTGGTATCCTTTTTGTCTCTTCTTCCCCATCCATACTCACACCTTCTTTAGTTCCATTTCCCATTTGGAGTCACAATTGTTACAAAACCAGTTATCCATGCAACCTTCTTCCATTTCTGTACCACAATCAGGACATAACATTTTAACTCACACCTTTTTTTTCCTTGTCTTCACTATTGGGCACCTTCCTTCACCCTTATATCTACAATACTTACATTCGTTTGCTTTTTCTGCCTGCGGGGGTTTTTTGTTAATTAACCCTTCGCCCAATGCTTTTGCCTTGTTTTCCATTTCTGTTATTATGGCATCAGCACTTCCTAAATCCCCATTAAAGGTGAACACTTTATATCCGTCCATACTAAGGTATATGAATTTTAGTGTGGCTTTGGGGTCATAATTTGTTAAATAAAATAGCCCTTGAGGTATGTGGTGTTTGTATGGGGCCCTTACAAATTTAATACTCTGGACTGTCTTGATTTCATATATACAATTCTCATCATAGTTCAACCCATCAATCCTTCCTCTGATAATGAATGGGGTGTTTTTAATCCTATGTTGAACTCTTAGTTCCCGTTCATCAAATAGTTTTGTTAGGTGTCGGTCAAATATCCTGCCCCTATAAATATTATACATGGCTTGGTTATCAAATTCCTTCCCCTCCTCCCTATCCATATATGCCTTGTACATGCATGTATATGCAACCTCTGAGGCATGGAATACATTATCCCTGGTTGTGTAGTCCCCATCCATGCTCATGTCTTCTAATATGCATTCTGGTAGGTCGTCTGTTTGTTTGAACATTATATTATATCCCCATTCATTTCTATTTTAACTCCTTCCATGTCTGTTATTGATTCAATTGGTTTTAAAAAATAACCCAATAATAATATAAATATTATCCCTAATATAAAACCTATACCTATGCCTAAATTTAAATCTGATATCATTAATTGGAACATTTTTTTATCCCCCTGTTATTATTACATTAATCCAATATAATATTAAACCTAACCCTAATCCAGTATCAAATCCATTAACCCATCGTGTTTTACCAATCCCTAATATTCCTAACATTAGTAAAATTATTGCAAACCCCATTCCAAGAATTATTATGAACTCTATCATATTATCACTCCCATTTTTTTTATTATTTTTTTATTATTTTTTATAATTTAATTGTTGGTTCAGGAGGATTGTATTTTGGGTCATAAAATCCTGAACCCCCACAACAATAACATTCCTCTTCTATTCTTGAGACATTCCCTGTTACTATTCTTATATGGTAACCCTTGCCATCACAACACCAACACTTCTCTCTTTTAACCATATCTTTTTTATTTGTTAAGTCATCCAAAATACCCATAGTTTTATGTACATACACATCTTTAACTACCATACAATCACCACCATTATTTTATATTGGCAACCTCCATTCATTTTTATCTTTTTTAGTCCACACATCAAACAAGAATATGTCAACCCATGATGCTTTCCCCCTTTTTATTTTGTTATTCAAATTTTTTACCTTTTTTTTTATTTGGTCATTCCATTCCCTTTTTGTTAACTTTGTTTGTGGTTCTATTTTCAATTTTGGGTTCTTTGGCACCCCTGACAAATTATCAATTATTGTTTGATATTTTTGTATATATTGGTCTGTCACATAGTTGGTGCCCTCCCTATCCCTCCGTTTCTCCCATTCCCTTAATTTCTGTACTGCTTCATAATATTCTTCTTTGTTTCTCATATTTTTTATTTTTATTATTTTTTTATTGTTGTAAGGGTTTCATTACAACCACATTTCCCTCTTCTTCTTTATATATTTGTTGGTTTATTTTATTAGTTTTATTTAGTTCATGGTGGTGGGTGTAACAGTATGGGCCTTCTTTGTTGACCCATATCTTCCCATTATGTGTGCATCCCTCAACTATACATTTAACTACTGGTAACATTTAATAATCCTCCTCATCAGGTATTTTTACCCTGCCGATGTGGTAGGCCCCACAATGTGGGCACAAATATTCCTTAAATGTCCATTGTTTGTGTTTTTTTGTCATTTGCTGGGCCATACCTGTGGCATCCTTGATATCCCATATTTTCTTTTTCATCCCACTTTTTTTACTGAAACATTTATTCATCTTTTAATCCCCTCAGTCATATCATCATGGGCTCTGTTGTATCCATCTTTGAATCCCTCCACATAACTATCACATATCTCATCTTTTGTATCTTTATTTGTGTATTCCCCACATTGTGGGCATATCCATTCTTCCCTTACATATATTAATTGTGTTCCGCATTGTCCACAAAACCAATTCATAATTCAAACCTCCATTTCCACTCATTTTTATCCAACTCATCCCCCAATCCAATCCTATCATCCCATTTATATGTCCGTCCACATCTTGGGCACTTAGCAACCCTTTTTGTTAGGAGTACCATTGTGTGGTTGCCACATTTACACATAAAAACAATCACCACCCTTTCATCTCTAATGCCCCTTGGCTTAGATATTTAAACCGCATACCCATCCATACCCTTTGTTGTCGTCCATCCAAGCTCTTTCTTATTGGCTCTGCCCCCATTTCTTTTAATGGTACATAATATTTGTTTGATCTTTTTGGTGCGGCGACATCATTCTCCTCTAAAAACTCTTTAATCCCCTGATAAACCGTTTCTGATGTCACAAAGTCATCATCCTCCCCTGGTTCTAGGATTTGTTCTGTGGCCCAACTTATTGGATCAGCTACCTTTTTATATGTATCTGTCACACTCTCAATATCCTCTTCTATGGCCCATCCATTGTGTTTAACATTTTGGTAGGCATATATACTCCTGAATATGAACCATTCCATCCCATTATCATCACTTATTAACTCCTGACTCAAATTAATATTTGGGTTTGTAAATGTGTTGGTTAATTGTAAGTGGACGACCCTTCTATAAAAGGCATATGTGTCTTCCTCAACCTTTGGCAATACATTACCAGTTGCTATTATCTTTGTTGGGAGCTTGGTGTTGAGTTGGGGTTTGTTTTTGATATTGATTGTAACCTCATCCTCACCTGTTATGGCTTTTAATGTTCCAATATCTGTTAGGGCTGATTTGCTCAGATCATATACAATATTTATTTTTTTACCTACTAATGGTTGTAACCCAAAGTCTTTATGGAGGTTTTGGAGTTGTTGGCTACATGTGTACCCTTCAAAGACTTTCCTTATGATGGCCATTAATGTGCTCTTACCATTGGCACCAGTCCCTGTTAGGAAGAACATCTTGTTATATTTGTTTTCCCCAGTGAAGAAGTAGCCACACATTTGGAAGAAGAATTCATACTTTTTATCCCCATCCTTATCATCACACAATATTTCTTGTAATGTTTTATCAAAGACTTGGGAGTAAGCCTCTTCGTTGTAATTATAATTTAAATGGAAGGTTGTGAATATCTCATGTGTGGGTTCTTTTTGCTCCCCACTCTCAACATTTATAAGTTTATTGTTGAAGGCGATCCATTCAACCTGTTCAACCATTGGATTAAAAATATATTGTACAAGTATGTCAACCTCATCATCAAGTATGGGATGTCCAGTTGTTTCATATACCAATTGTTTAAAGAATGTATCCCCATATATCTCTTTCCATACATTCTTTGGACTGAAATATATATAAGCCTTACTAGTCTTAACATCAGTGACCATTGGATACTTTTGTTGAACCATCCCACACAACATCTGGAGCTGTTTCTGCCTCTTTGTCTGTAATTTGAGCTCATCATCTGTTATATCAATACCATGTTCATCAAGGTACTCAAAAACCTCATCAGCACCCTTACCAAGTTTTAATAAGAAGTCTTGGGCACTACCAGACCAATCACACCCAAAACAAACAAAACCGTCTTCATAAACAGTTAAACTAGGAGTGTTCCCATCAGAGTGGAATGGGCATTTATATTGAATATATTTACCAAAATCATTTATGGGTGGGCCCAACTCCTTATTAGCCAAGTCCATACAATTAACTGTTTTTGTAAAGAGCATGTCTTTGAGTTTGGTTTCTAAAAACACCTCCGGATCTTTCACCTTTAAAATGGGCCTATCCTTAATAACCTCATAACTAACCCCTCCAATACTACTAGGGGGTATAACAACATATGATTTGTTTGCTTGAAGGTCAATTGGCTTAAAGAGGTAGGATGGGATTTTACGTTGGTCTTTGTCAGTTTGGAGGTAAATATGGTACCCTTTTTTGGGGGTCTTCACAACAAGGGTGTCAACATCCTTAAAATATTGATGATACAACTCACCCTGGTCTAAATCAATCACTATTATGTTGTTAGACCTTCCACCCAACACTGCACCAAAATTTGCCCCATACTCTAAGAACCTACTTAGCGTTTTTAGGTCATGTTTATCTGACTCTGCCCAACGTTCTGCGGGTCTTTTATCATCAGGTTTTAATCTAATAATATCCAGACCCAAGTCATAGAACTTTTTTAATATATCAAGTTTACCCATCCAATTTAACCTCCTATCCAATTAATAAAAAAAGTATCTGAGGATCATTCCCCAGATTTCTGTACCTTATTAAACCTTAATGTCCCTGCCTTGGCTAATGGGTGGGTTGATTCTGTCATCTCAGCCTCTACCCCCAGGACATTGTTGTTAACCCCTTCTCTTAGTTTCTCAAATAGGGCACTGTGGTATTGGGCTTCTCCTAATGGTTTGTCAAATAATCCACTTAATAGGCTGTCCATAAAGACATATGGCCTTCCGCCTTTCCTACCATACATAACAATGCCTTCCTCTCCATTCTCAACAGCCTCTGCTGCTTCCATGTCTTTTATAACTTTGCCATTGAGTATTAGGGTGGGACTGAAATATGATACAACCCATTTCTCCTCTTCCTCATGACTAGTTATTATGACTGAGAAGAACACATTGCCATTTCTGGCTACTTTTAACTCGCCAATATAAATCTCTCCTTGTAGGATGTCCCCAGGCTCAATCAACCCAACATCTGGATCATCACTTGGGGTTGGGTATTTGGTTAGGTAGTCTGAGGTGTCTTCAAAGCCCTCTCCTGATCCTCCACCCATTCCTACTCCAAAATCTCCTTCTTCCATCTTATATCCACTCCTTTTTTATTTAATTATTTATCACATATATATGTAATATTTGTGACCATAAAATTTAAAACCCATAATCTTTCTCATTATGTTTTGGGGTTTGTTTAGTATCCAATCCAATCTCATCGGCTATTATTTTATATAAATGTTTTGTTTCATTCAGTTTGGGCACCCTCAGATTAAAATAATACTCACCATTCCTTTTCATCTTTAACTCACCATCTAACATATCATTAAATGTGAATAGTGCAAAGTATTGGAGGTTGTTTGTGAAGTATACAAAATAGAAATCATTTGGGTGGACTCTTTGTAATACTTTTTGGTTATGTTTGTAATAATATAAAAATTCCTTACAATCCATCTCTTTATATTTATGGAACTCCTTTTTAACATTATAAAATATCTTCCTAAAATAGACAATAACCCTTTTTTCAAGTATCCTTGACCGTCCAATCTCAAACAAATATCCCTCTAATTCAAAATCTGCTTGTTTACTAAGTTTTTTAGATTTTGGAAAAGTTTGTTGAAACATGGCCTCACACTTATAACCATAAAAAAATTTATCCTTTGAAAAGCCCTTACCCATATATAATCACCCAGTTATTATGATTTGAGTCAACCCCTGACATTCTGGGCACACATACCATTCACTTGTTTGGAATGATAATTTTATTTCTTGGACAAAGAATGCGGGGGTGCCACAATGTTTACACTGGGTTGTCTTTTTTGGGTTGGCTACTAAGCCTCCAATAAATATTTGTTTGTTCTTTTTCTTCATAATACAACCTCTTCTTCAAAAAAAAAATATAATAATATAATGTTATATTATACTATTATTATTGTATATATCTCTCATTTGCTCTAATTGACTCTTAACAACAACTACTGGTTCACTTTGTGTTTGGGGTTGTGGGGCTTCAATTATTGGCTCAGGCTCAACATATTCAATTAAAAAAGCCCATGCCCCATCACCATGTTTATCAGCACCTGTTGTCCCATCATAATCACTATCACAAATCCCACAAGTCACCTCTCCTTCATATGTGCCTTTTGGGTTGTTTAATAAACAATTATAATGGTGGCATAATGGGCAATAATCCATCCAAGTATAGTATCCTGAATGCCCTCCATACATCCCACTTGGTATGAAGTAGCCTTCAATTGTACCAACATCATTATTATTATTTGTCGCATAACATATTGGTGCCCCAAATAATAATATTGTTAACAAAAGTATTACTTTCCAATTAATCCGATCACATCCTATCTTTGTCTTTTATTTCCTTTGGTATCTCTGTTTTAACCATTATATTATTGGTTAATTTGTAAGCCAAGTTGTAGGCCTTGTTTGTGCCAAAGGGTTGGGACATTTTCTCACCTCCAAATTATAAATCAAACACTTCTTTAACAATCATATCAATATCTGATTCAAAATCTTTAAAATGGTTTGCATAATTAGTTATTAAATAATCAAACTCTCCATAATCAAATAAAAACATCCCCTCATCCCTTTCAATCCTCTCAATTGGGACGTCCCTTGCTAACCTATCCTCCCTTTCACTGTGAACCCTTATTGTGTATATTTTATATTTATCCTTGTGATTATGCCTTAGCATGCTCATACCTCTTTCATCTAGGATATAAGTGTTATTTTTTCGGACATCACTATGTTTGCAACAATAATAGTTGCCCCCAAAAAAGGTAAATGCGATCATGTCATCTCTTGGAATTTTATCAAACTCTTCCTCTGAGATGAATGTGTGCCCCTTCTCACCCTCAAATCTAGGGGCCCTGGTTGTATATGATTCTATCATTGGTATTTTATATTTGTCTTGGATGTATTGGGCCATATAAGTTTTGCCTGATCCTGATTCCCCAATTATACAAAGGATTATTGGTCTATTTATAAAATTATATAAATCCCAATATTCCTCAAAGATAGGAATATTTTGTTCCTTACAAAACTCTACTTCTTTGAGGCAACCTTTGGATTCTTCCCAGTTTCCAGTCAGGTACATACAATCTGCCTTAGCTAATATGGGAAAGTCATTTGATGTGTAATCTGTGTAGTCCCATTGTCCACTTATTATACCCTGAACTAAGTCATTTGCAGGGTTATATATTGCGGCGCCCATATTATGCACCTCTTGTGCCCTCATTGTAAGGTTGTGTACATTTTTATATGTTCCACAACTGTCACTATTAATTGGGCCGGCTACATAAACAAGGTCTTTCATTTATAATACCTCATCCAATGGGCATCTATCATCAACATATTCCACATGTGCATCAACCGCCTGCCTAATCAATTGTCTTAAATGATTTGGTTTAAACTGGCAATAATAACAATCATACCCACAACCAGTTATTTTGAGTTTGGGACAGTCTCGACACCCTTTAACATATATAACTCTCATTCATCCTCCTCCTCTAACCCTATAACCAATCCGACTAGAAATATTGATGGTAAGGTGATTGCCATTGCACAAACCATTTCCCATGCATTTTTAGTAACCCATGCATCCCCAATCAACATCAGTCCAACTGTTGCCATCAAAAAAAGTAATGTCCCCATCATAAAACTTTCATCACTATTCATATTATAAACCTCCAAACAAAAAAATATATTTTATTTAATATTTGTTATGATTAAGTAAAGGATGAATAATATAACACTGATTATTATTATTGTCTCATAAAAATTCACCCTTACCAATTCCAACTCTTTTTTATTCACAATAACAACTCCCCTAATTAGAACCCATCACCAAATACCTCATCCTGGCATTTCTGACACATCCCACTAATCCCAAATTCTTTCCTTGAGAGTTCATCCCTAAAATCAGCATGGGCTATTTGTTGTGAACATGTTGCACATTTACCCATACTGATCCTTTCAACTTGTTTATTAAACCCAATTTTTGACAACCTTTCCATCTTTTCTTTGGTTGGGCCACACAATTCCTTAAACAAATTAATATAGTCATCAAGTAATGGTTGGGATTCATAATACATCAATTGTTGTTTGAATACCTTTTCATTTTGTAAGTTTAGGTTGTTTATTTTAAATAATATTGCCATTAAATCTAATGGGCCAATTTTGTATCCATACCTTATGTATTTAGTTAGATGGATGATGTTTTTTATTGGGTATTCTGAATTTAAATTATAAATAATCTTCCTATCCCTTAAATCACGATCATGATATTTGTGTTTATATATCTTCCCAGTTTGGGGTTGCCATCCTTTCATACAAATAATAAAATCAAACCCAACTAATATGTCGCTTGGCTCATTGTATATGTCAAGGATTTGTATTTTTTTACCATTCAATACAAAGGTTTTGTTATTTTTAGTTGCCCAACCATGATTTGATAGGGTTGCAATTAGTTTTTGTGACGTGTCTTCATCATTTGGGTATATGTCTATGTCTTGTATGGCCCGTCTATTGTCAACTGAGTTTAAAAAACCCCCTGCTATTGTATATTTTAAGTCATCCCTGTTTAAAACATCTGAGCCAACATATCTATCAAGTCTTAAATGATACCTCCTATTTAACAAAGTTTCATTATTAATAATTCTTATGTCATCCTTTATAACCCTTTCCATTATAAAAACCTCCCAAAAATTATCTCTCAATATACATAACATATCCAAACATACTTAATAATATAAGTCCACCAATATAATTTAACATTAATAAACCTCCAATTTTTATATAATTTATTAAAAAAAAATAGTTTATTGTTTTGTGGCCCCAACTATAAAGGCCCCAATCAATCCCAAAATACTTGTCACTAGGATTAGGAGTACAAACCACCATAAAATCCCACTAACACTTAATTCAATCAGCATACAAACCATCTCCCATTTTTGTTTTTAAGTTTTTGTATTTTAAAAAAGAGGGCCAATGCCTGGAGTCGAACCAGGAATCCGTGTTATTGGATACAAAAAACCATAAAACTCCAATACGGTTTAGCATACACAAAAAGATTAACATTTTTCACACGCGATCTGTTAATATCCTACTTTTTGGCTAGGTTGTAATGTTAGGTACATTTTGTGCCCAATCCTTTGTATGGGCCTCATTGGCATTTTATTTATATTTATGTACATATATACTTATTTAACTGAACCTGATCATTATTTTTTTGTGGTTGGGTAGTATTACTTTTTGTTATGTTTGTATTATTTTGTGCCCCTTCCATATAAACTGTTTGGTTTAAAGATCCGTTCTCATCATATATATTATAATAAGTTCCATTCTCATTTGTGATCCAACCAGAGCATCCAAAACTAGAACCCATTAATAATACTAATACAAAAAATATTAATATCTTCCGATCCATTATACCAACCCTCCTCATACTATACACAAGACAACTATATTTACAAGGTTTTTAGAATTTGTTGCACAAATATTTAATATTTAATAAACCAACCCACAACCCATACAAACATACTCTTTATCAGGCATCATCACAACCCTCCCATTACACTCATCACAATATAATATAGGATTTTGTGGCAGCACCTTATCAGCCTCATACATTAAAGTATTCCATAAGTTTTTTTTAGCCCGTTCACATGTATAGGAGCAATATTTTTGTTTGAATTTTGGTAATAGTTTCCCACAAACAATACATACTTTCTTTTGTTCTAACCATTTCTTTTCATATCTTTTCTTATAATATTTTATATCTCTCCTTTTTTGGGTTAAACAAGTTTTTGAACAATAGGTTCTTTGTTTGCCTTTTAATGGGTGGCCGCAAACTATACACTTCTTCTCTGCCCTTCTTTTCTTCCTTTGAGCCTTTCTATGGAGTGTTTGGTGGGCCCCACAACAATACTTCCTTTGTTTACCCTTAAGTTTCACCCCACACACTATACATTTTTTATGTACCTCCACTATCAACATAACACCTCATATGTACTACTTGTCTAATCCTTTTATCATATTTGTATGTATGGGGCCCTTCCAAAATATGGACTGATTCCCCACAATAATAACACACTTCCTTTTTTATCATATTATACAACCTTTCACACTTGATACATTTATATATATTTTTATTAACCCTGATTATATGGAGTGATCCACATTTACATACCATTGGGATGGGCAATTAAACCACACCTCATATAATATGTTTCATTAATATAATCTCTCATTAATATCAACTTTTGGAAATCATGACCTGTATCTTTGTTATACTGGGCCAAATACTTTCTCCATTTTACTATTTTTGAATCTACCGCTTTATATACTGGCATTGTTACATGCATTTTACCAGTTAAATCAAAAACTACCATTTAAATACACCTTTGTGTTATATTATAATTGCTCTAATTGATTCATCCTTCTCAAAATCTTCCTTAACAACGCTTTGTTTGATATTTTGTTAACAATTTTCCCATCCTCAAAATTATTATAAATAATCCTCAACTCCTTACCCAATTTATTCCACTTCTCATTCTCATCTTTCCTTATGATCTCCTTTTTTACCTTAAATTCAACCTGCCCCATAATTAACTAACCTCTTTGAAAACATCATCTATTTCCAACCAATCCATTATATTATGCCATTTAATATGACAATCTATACACAACAACATAAGGATATCTATGTTTTTTTTATAATGGTATATTTTATTCTCTTTAACCTCTGTTGGGATTCTGTGGTGGAGGTTTAATAGGTCTGTATTGGATTGGCCACAAAATACACACTCCCCACCCATTATTTCAATCAAATGGAGGCGTATCTTTATATAATTCTCTTTAACCCTCTCTTTAACCTTCTTCCTATTCTGTACATAATATCTCCTGGATTTCTCTGATACCTTCTCTTTTAACCCTTTTTGTATTAAACTATCCCTATCTATGGCCTTTTCTGCCCACCCCATTAATCCACCCCAATAACCTCATCTCCATCCTCTGACCATACAACCTTCCCTCCACTTAATAATAACATCAGTTGCTCTGCATGATATTCCAATCTTTTTTTGTTTTTTGGCTTGGGCCATTCCTGGTTAATATTTTTATCACAATATTTATTATTCAAAAAATCACAATAATCATATGCCATTGCTTTACCATTTTCGTGTGAATCTGGGAATGATGCGACATGTAATACTTTTGGTTCGCACATTATTACATGCCAACCGTCATCATACAACAAATCCCCTACAATAAAAATAATAATTACCCCTCCCTAATACCAATTATTTTGGGAAAGAACCCATTATATAAGTCACAATACCCACTTGGGTCACAATATAATGGTTGGAATGGACAATGATATATACTAATGTTTGGAAGGTCTGCGTCCTCAAATTCTATAACATTATCACAATTCCTACAACAGGCATGGCCATCTAATATATCTTTATAATTGTGTTTTTGTCTACTTATCATCATTCATCCTCCTTATTTATATGTTGTTCATGGTCATATAAATAAAACACTCTTTCCATATCCATCTCATCATCAATCCTTCTATCCACATCCTTTAAATGCTTTTTTAACAACATCATATACAACACCTATTTGTTATTTATTATATATATCAACCCTAACCAAGCCCTGGGCTTTTATTTTGTAACCAACAATCTTACACCCATCCAACTCAATTTTTATTTTATCCTCCCCCTTATACAACTTGTCAATAACATCCACAACCTCTCTTTCAACCCTAAATAGTTTATCATTATCAACTTTTATAACCTTTTTAATTGGAGGCTTTAATGGTTTTTTATAGGAGGGGACACATTCTGATGGGTTTATGAGCTTCTTTTTCTCAAAATAGTCCTTAACATCCTCCTCTGTCAGGCCGTCTCCTTTTAATCTCATTTGAAACCAATCCTATACAACTTTTTAAACTCCCTTAACAACAAATCCAATTTATACTTATTACAGTCATTTTGTTCACATTTATAACAATCAAGGAAGACCATTAATGACTCCCCATCATAATCAAACTCATAACACCTATTCAAATAAACCCCACTAAGATAATTAAGGTAACCAATAACAAGGTCATAATCAACCTCATACAACTTATCCCTATGATGGTGGGTCTCATAATTAATAAATTTGTATAAAGCCTCTTCAAATTCTACAATATTCATACTTCACCCCACAAAAAATTATAATTAATCTTGATAAAATTTCTCCACATTGTGATGTTCAGGATTATAACAATGATGTTTTAAAGCCCATTCGACCTTTTTTATCCCATCTTCATTTAATCCGAGTTTTTTTAAATGTTCTAATAGTTTATATTCAGATATGTATGACATTTAAAAAACCAACCCACAACTCTTACAAACCACATCATAACCATCAATCATAACTGGCCCACCACACTCATCACAATATAATGGTATGTTTTGTAATATTGTGGCTTGTTTGAGCACTTCCTGGTGTAATGTGTCATTTTGTTTATAAAATGCCTCTCTATGTGTTTTTGAACAAAACCTTTTTTTAAACTTGGGCAATTTAATGCCACAATGTGCACAATATTTATTATCTTTATTAATAGACCTATATTTACTCATATAATCCTTCAAATAACCATTAATCCGTACCTTATTGTTCCTTTTATAGTATATTAGTTTGTGTTTGGGGCTACAAAACTTGGATTGTGCCCCTTTTAATTGGGCCCCACACTCTAAACAATACTTATTATTTAATTTTTTATTATTATTTTTTATATTAATATTATTTTTATTATTTTTATGTACAATGTCTTGTCCTATAACCATAATCAGCATACTCCTTGAAGCCCTTTAAATACTCCTGTCCACATAAACATATATAATACATAACATACTCAACATAATTCCCCCAACCCTTCTCATATATTATAAACACTGATTGGTTCTGAGTATTACATTTTGGGCAACTGATCATATCATCCATATTCCACCCTTTCAACCTCAACAATATTAATACAACCACATAACCAACACTTTATTATCTTTGATAACACAAATAAGCCCCCTAATAATTCCTCCTGGTATTCATAATTACATGTGTCAATTATTTGTCCACATTTTTTACAATAATAATTAAACATTTTAACCCTCCTCATACCTTACACAACAAACCACCCTTTACATATTTATTAGATTTTATTGCACAACTAATATTTATACATATTTTTATATTTATTTATTTGAAATTGTTGCACAACTTATATATAATGCTTGTTAAGTGCTAATACAACAAAAAAATAATAATTAACAATTAAAAAAACAAATAAGAAGTGGATTTTAAGGATAGGGCGCCCCACCATAAACACCCATACAAACACCCAATCATTATACAAACATTTAATACCCCCCAATACACCCAACAAACACCAGTTATATGTTGTTTGGGATTAGACACCAATCCCCCACCCCTCCACACCACACACACCAAACAAAAGGTCGAGAGTCCTTAGACAAGTGACCTAGACACCGGATTAGACACCGAAAAAAACCGGTGTCTATTTTTTCTAAGGGCCCTCCTGTCTTGAAATCTTGGTTTACCCCCCCAACATAGGGTTAGAATTTTTGGCCCACAAAATTAGACACCACTTTCCCACCTTACCCTACCTTTTTTTATACCCTTATTATTTATTTAGTAAATTCAATAGTAAAGTGGTGTCTAGAAAATAATAGTATTACTCAAACTAAGCATTCTAAGGTATTTATTTTTGTATTGGTTGTTTAATATTGGTTGGAAAAAATTAGACACCGAAAAGTGCCGGTGTCTAGTAATACTTTTTATTTTAATATAATGGGATTAGAGGTGAAATGGAGGGCTTAGAATTGGATAAAATTAGACACCGGTTTTGTGTTTGGTGTCTAGTCGGTGTCTATCCTATATATACTTTTCGGTTATGTTAGTATTCACTAACATCTGACCCATACTAGACACCAATATATTATATGTAAATGTTTTCAAATTTTGAGATTTTTATTTTTAGAATTTGGAATTTTGAATTAAAAAAATTGGCCAACACTCGCTCGAAGAAGTATCCTTCTATACAACAAAAATATTCATACAATAATTGTGATGTGTACCAAGCACACACACAAGTGATGTTTGTAGGGAATGTTAGGGTTGCCTAACAAAACCCCATATATAACCATCATAAAACATAACAGTTATGATATAAAATAATTATAAAATAGAACCATCATCCCATACAATTATACCCCAACATACCAAGATTAACAAACATATTTGAAATTATTGCAAAAAAAATAAAAAAACTCATTGGTACTTATGTCAACCCCTAAGTATGAATTTATATAAAATTCATATTTACCGACTGTATATAATCAAAAAAAGTGTGGGGTTTCTCATTATTGATCCTTATGAATTGGGGCCCCTTTTTTAATGTTTAATTATTATAATTATTAATGTTTTTTTTTTATTTGTTTTTTGTTGGTTGGTTTTATTTTTTTTTATTTTTATTATTATGTTGGTAGGGGTGGGTTGGTATTGGTTGTTGTTTATTGTTATTATTATTGTTTGTATTGTTGTTATTATTATTGTTATTGTTTGGATGTGTTGTATTACTTATTATATTATTAGTGTTATGATGGGTTTTATATGTGTTTATGTATGGTTTGCCCTATACTAAATGGGTTATATTTGTATGTTTCTCTTATTATTAAAATAAATACCCATTATTAAACCTTTAATTCTAATATAACTAATTGATATCCTTTAGTTTTATTAGTTGCCATTAGTTGTAAGGGGCCTATTATCCGGTCTTTAATTTGAATATAACTTGTTATAAGTGGTTTGTTTATATTATTTATTATTTGAATTGATATATCATTATATAATATAATATATAATTAATAATTATAATATAATATATATTATTATTAGTTAACAATTGTTAACTAATATAATATAAAAAAAAATAAAATCAGAATGGAATACCAAGGGGGGTAATTCCACTCAAAAACAAAAAAATAAAATAAAAAAATATAAAAAAAAATAATATAAAATAATTATATATTTGAGTGGAAATAGGGTGGGGGTAATTCCAATCTTCAAATTATAATATAATATAATATATTGTATGCAGCAAAGGGGGGGGGTATTCCTATATTACAACAATAAATATTATATATTAGTTAACAATTGTTATATTATATTTTGTTAAAAAAAAAATAATAAAATAATATTAATTAAATATTGTATGGATCTATTAACTCAACCCCCTTATTAATACAATGTTCCAACATTATGGATGGTCTGGTTTCTCTAAATATAAACCCTTGATCATTTAAATATCCCCATTGGTTGTTATATGTCAAGATATTTAATGATCTTATTTCTTCTTTGGTTATTAGGTACTTACTGAAATGCATTGGGCTGTATCTTGTTGGATAAAATACTTCCATATTATTTACTTTGTTTTTATTATATGATACTCCTTTTATATCAAATATTTGTTTTAAACCAGTGGTTGTTTTTATTGTTGGGTCTAGTATGTGCCCCCTTAAAATATCCACATAATTATATTTCTCACTCTTCAAGTTATCCCATTTTTCCTTTGATTCATTATTTATTTTATGGAATAATACAAACATTTCATAATTTGTTAACCCACTAACCTTTTTCAATACATGGAGTTTGTGGTTTAAATCCCCCTCAAGTGTTTTTTTATTTAATTCTTTCATTTTTTGGTAACTTAAATGATTGGCCCTTTTTTTGATCCCATTATAAATCTTCATCCAACCCTTAATATATGTACGGTTGAGTCTTAATGGTATGGCCCTAAACTCAATTGTAGAGTTACAACGGTTCCTTAAAGTGTGACCCCTACCCTCACTTATTGGTAGGTGGTTTAATGCGTCTCTAAATTCCCCTCGTGTTGTACATTTTTTATATAATGGTTGGCTTGGTATCCTTATTATTTTGTTATCCCACATTATATCACTATTATTTTTTTGTATAAGGTTTGACCATACATTGTCAAACATATGGGATAGTATTGAGAAGTTTAATGGTTTGGAGTGGCCCCCATTATGGATGTGTAGGGCACAGGGGCTCCTTGGTATAAAACTTTCCTCATGGCAGACATCTATTATCTGATTTAAAGCCCCTTCCATATTTTTAAAACCTTCAAATATTCCACAATTTAACTCAAAACCGTCATTACTTAATGAGCCATCCCCCTTCACTGTCTCAATTATATCTCCACACCCATAATCTATAAAAACCTCCTCAATGGCTTCTTTATGGTCATGGTATCCATGTTCCCCTTCTAATCCATAACTTTCTAATTCAAATCCATAGGTTTCTTTTATACTCATATTAATACACCTCTTTTTTATATATTTTTTATATATTTTTTATATTTATTTTTTTTATATTTATTTTAATAGTTATCTCTTTGACAATTCAGACAACCCTTACAGGGGCGGCCCCATAATAATGGGCATTCTTCCTTTATATTATCTGTATTGGTATATATGCCCCCCTTTTGCCGATCCCTTCCATTAACTATGTTGTAGTAGCCATAATCCCATACATTATCAATATATTTTACCCCCTGGTTAACTATCATTGGTCTTTTTTTATTATGGTTTTTAAATAACTCATTTTTAAGGTTTATTTTATAAAAACCATCCCTTATTGTTATATATTTTTGTTCTAATTTATTTGGAGGTGTGGAACAAAAGATCATTCCATCCTTCAAATCCCTACCTTTTAATGGTGTGTGTCCCATTACACTAAATTCTAAATATTGTTTTTCCACATCTAAATTAAAAATTGTACTCCCACCGGTTGTTATTCTATCTTTTAAACTCTTTTTCTTTTTTTTGCTATCTCCCTCAAATCTTAATAGATTCACTAAATGGTATGTATCATTCTCATGGTAATAATACCCTTCTGAATCATATATCACACCATTATGTATCATCACTCCTTTTTTATCAATTGAAATTGCAGGGTGGAAATCTTTATGGGTTCCTGTGGCTGTTGCTCTGGTGTGGCCCATAAGGATTAATGGCTCACCCTCCATATTATGATCTATTAAATGTTTTTTTAATAAATCCATACTTGGCTTTGTTGATCTACTTAGATTATAAAAAAGCATACAACTTTTTAATGACCCTAAATATATCCCAGAACTGTCGCCCCCCCTTAATTCCTGCCTTTTAAAAACCTCTTCAAATTCTTTTAAATCATTTATATTCAATTTTTTTGTTATAAGTGTTGTTATTCCACACAAATTAAATCCCCTCTTTTAATTTTAATTCCCTCTTAAATTTGATTAATAATTTTATTATTATTTTTTTATCTTCTGCATACATTTTTCTAGTTGAAGTAATGCATGTCCTATTAATTAATTCTTCATGTCTATATAGATTCATTTTTAAACTTTCAATTATTATTTTATGTTCATTTTTTGTTATTCCACACATTAATACTAACCTCCATATTTGTATTATTCTTTTAATTCATTTTTTATTATATGTTCTGCTAACATTTTTGATGTGCTTATTATTTCCATATTTGTATTAAAGTTTATTAAATCATAATGTGTACATCCTAATATTAAATATTTAAACATATCTGTCTTTAATTCTATATTAACCACTTTACCAGTATCTATTTGTTCCACCACCTTATGATCCAAGCTCATTACCTCTACATTCCTATACTTCCATGACATATATTTATTAAATTGTTTTTTTGTATTCTCTGTGCATACAATAAGGATTCTATCTTTTGTATGGGTTTCTAAGAATTGTATTAATAAATCATATGCCCCCTGATACTTCCTAAAAAAACTATTCAATGTGTTACAGGCTAAATATATTCCTTCATATTTGTTTGTTTGTTTGTTTATATTTATTTTATGTTCTTTTATTAAATCTCCAAACAATTGCATTATTGAATGGTTATTTAACCTACCAACATGGCAGGGGGTTTTTATTATCTCAATACTATTTTTCAAACTTGGTTCCAACTCAATTATATGGGAGGCTGTTATATAGGCCCCACTTCCTGAATCTATAAGTTTTATTTTTTTAATTTTTTAACCCCCTACCCCTCAATTTTATTTAATAAATCTAAGACTTGGATTAATGATACATGTCTACCAATCCAATAATGTTCATTTATTCCTGTATGTGGCTCACATTCTGTTTGTAGTCTTAAACATTCCTTTGATTCCTTCTCTAATATTTCAATTATTTCTTTGATTTGTATATGATCACATCCATTAAATTATTATTTTTTATTGTACTATCTGATCTCATTTACAAATATATTCTATAAGATTAATCATAAAAATCTCTTATATTACTAATATTTGTATTGATAATAAATCCCTATACAGTCAAAGGGACTCATTTTATACTTTATTTACCTCTAACTATAACTCAATAAACATACAATTACAAACTTATTTGAATTTATTGCACATAAATAAAAAAAGAATTATAGGAAGGGGGCAAAATTCCCCCCTTTACAACACATTAAATTAAAAATAAACCCATTTATATTATTTATATTTGATTTAAATGATTATTAAGAGGATTTTTAGGCCCCCTCTATTAATACCAATACAAAGATTTAAATACTATACCACTAATAAATTTACTTACAGGAGTTTTAATAAAATGGTATCCCATTAACTGTATTGGGATGTCACTATGAATAAACCCCCTTCAAAATGTTTCAAATTTTTTGATTAAGGAACTAAGGGGGGTTTATAATGAATCTAGTTGGTTTTAAACAAACATCATATAATAAAATATATAAAGGAGGTTATATTAATGGAAACAAAAATAAAAGAATTTAACAATAAGTCCATTCAAATTGGAATTGATGTTATAATAAAAGATAAAAATGAGCATTTTTTAATGATAGATTCCATAATGTTTGACTTACATTATTTTCTATTGAAAAAAAAAGAATGGGTACATGATGTTTTTATGTTAAATTTTGAAAAAAACAAAGAGGTGTGAATATATGTTATGTGAAAAATGTGGATCCAAAAATATAAAACAAACAATAAAAAAATACAATGATCTAAGCATTGAATATAATAACTGGTGCCTAGAATGTGGAAATATAACAAAAAATATTGAAATATGGAGGGGTTAAAATTAAATTAAAGGATATACCAAAAAACTTAGATGAAATAAGCAAAGATTTAAAGACAGCTGAAAAAATGTTTTATTTGTATGGAAGAGAACCAAGGGGAGAACATAAAGATAAACTGGAAAGAATGATAAAATATGCACTAAAATTAAGTTATGTAAGATTAGAATTGTTAAAAGATATTATTTAAAAATATTGAAATATGGAGGGGTTAATAAATATGTGTTCTAAAATATATTCTAAAAATAAGGCCTTATATCAATTCATAAAAAATAAGGAACCTCATTCTTTTAATATTATGATAGTTATTAGAATGGATGAGATAAAAATACAATATAGTTTAAATAAATATGAAAAATATTTTTATTAAAAAAAAGGATGTGATTAATATGAGTTATGAGATAATTAGATGGTTAAGGGATGGAAGTAGGTTAATATTAGTACCAACAAATAAAAAAATATTATACAAACATAAAAAAATCCATACAAAAGGTAGGACTAGGAATGGTTTATTAGATGTGATCCAAATAGGGGCCCAAATTAACCCCCTTAAACATCTACAAAACATAAATGGGTGTGTGTAACCATCAATAATGACCAACAGTTGTATATAAATGGGTGGATCATTAAAGACCCTTACTCTAAAGGTCTTATGATCCTTCTTATAATAATATGTTTGTATATGTTGTATAAAGGGGGTTTATAATAAATGTCAATCCAGGATGGGAAATGTGATAGCCCAGATAAAACACAACTTGAAAGCTATGCATGTGAACTATACAAAGAAAACAAAGAGTTAAAAAAGGAATTGGAATATTATAAAATCAAATCTGACAAATATGAGGGAGCAATTATATTCATATTTCCAAATGATTAAAACCCCCTCATTATTTTTTTTAACCCATTATATAACAATTGTTAACTATTATATTATATTTATATTTTTAATAATTCCCCCCCCCCCCCCCTCACCACCCCCTCTTTATTTTTTTTTTTTTTTTTTTTTGTAAAATTTTTAAAAAATTATAAT
>Ga0074195_1000822_pt1 | contig 52575 bp, 47 predicted proteins | sample EPASupsiteHSE623_FD_64525 | JGI IMG/M metagenome (GOLD analysis project Ga0074195, IMG submission 64525) | Bioremediated contaminated groundwater from EPA Superfund site, New Mexico - Sample HSE6-23 | ecosystem: Environmental > Aquatic > Deep subsurface > Groundwater > Contaminated ...
AAGATGTAAGTAGATCATAGTATTCTCCCTTGTATGTATTGTGTGGTAACTCTATTATACAATGGGAATACTGTGATTTTTATTTTGTCAGGCGTTGCACTTAGTATGATAACTCAGTTCCAAATAAAAAAGGCCCGAAGGCCTTTAATATGTCTTAAGCTTGTACGTCTTCTTTTTTAGGTTGTTTCTTCGCAGGACGTACGTCTTCTTCGATTAAAACAAGACGTTGATCGTTTTCTGGGTTGAAGAAATGACATTTATGCATGTCAAGCGCTAACTTCATCTTATCGCCGATGCGAACACCTGCACGAGCATTGATGCTTGCGCATACGTTGTGACCATTAACCGTGGTGTATAGGTTTGTTTCAGAACCTAAAAGTTCAGCGACGTCAACGACGATATCCAAAATTGAATCGGGGTAAGTATCGTGAACAACTTGTTCGTCATGAATATCTTCTGGACGAATTCCGAGGACCACTTCTTTACCAACCATCCCGTTGGAACGTACAATTTCAAACTTGTCATTGGGTACTTTAATCTTGTGATCACCGGAAATAAACCATTGATCTTTACCAACGGTACCACGGATGAAGTTCATTGGAGGTGTACCAATGAAGCCAGCTACGAATAGATTATTGGGGTTATCATAAATATCTTTAGGTGCGCCGACTTGCATGATGTAACCATCTTTCATGACGACAATGCGGCTTGCCATGGTCATCGCTTCGATTTGGTCATGGGTTACGTAAATGGTTGTGGTTTCAATCTTGTTATGCAGTTTAATCAATTCGCCTCTCATTTGAACGCGAAGTTTCGCATCAAGGTTGGAGAGAGGTTCGTCCATTAAGAACACTTTAGCATTACGAACGATCGCACGTCCTAATGCAACACGTTGTCTTTGACCCCCTGAAAGAGCCTTTGGTTTACGCTTTAAATAAGGTGTTAAACCTAAGATTTCAGCGGCTTCATTGACTTTATCATTGATGACATCTTTGGGCATCTTGCGCAATTTCAAGCCGAATGCCATGTTATCATAAACAGTCATATGAGGATAAAGCGCATACGATTGGAACACCATCGCGATGTTACGATCTTTTGGAGCTTTGTCGTTGACGAGTTCATCATCAATATAAAGTTCACCCGAGGTGATTTCTTCGAGACCAGCGATCATACGAAGGGTCGTTGATTTCCCACAACCAGATGGTCCAACGAATACAATAAATTCTTTATCTTTGATATCGAGATTGAAATCAAAGACGGCTTGAACACCATTTGGATACACTTTGTTGATGTCTTTCAGTTTTAAAGTTGCCATATATTTCTCCCTTTTCTTGTGATTATAGTCCTATTATAGCAAGGTTACATGATAAAAAAAATGTGCGCATTGCACACTTTTAGAAGATGAGATGATAGATGAGAAGTGCATCTGAGAATATGCGTGGGTCTAGACCTGTCATGTGGTAAAATTTGTCGATGCGTTGAATCAAGGTGTTTCGGTGAACGTAGAGTTTTTTCGATGCGATTACCATGTTTAAATTAGATTCCAAATAAACGTGTAGTGTTTCCATCATCAAGGGGTCTTGATAGAATTTTCTAAGGAAAAAACGTTTTAATTCTTCATCGAGCTTCGATAGATAGTGCTTGATGACGGTACGATCATCAAGATAATAGTGTTTTGCAAATGGAATATTTTCAAGGAGCTTTTTAAGATCGTTGATGTGTTCTTTTCTTTCTTCATCTGATGCAAAAACATGCGATTCATAAAGTCTTAAATCCGTTAATGTATCGCTCATCATATTCAAGATAACATCGTGTAACGAAACATCAATTTCACATGCATAAAAGAGGATTGCTTGATTGTTTTCCCTTTCATACGTTAACCCTGGGATAAGATCGTTAAAAAGATGGATGATGTCATCCTCTAATTTTTTATTTTTTTTAGATTCTATCATGAGATAGCGATACACGTTATCCCCACTTTCACTTTTTATAGATTGAGATAAGTTCGTAGTTGCGTAACACCTAAAAGAAGGGCAAAACCTTCTTCAACATCAACAACCATGCCAATGACTTGACGTCTTGTATTGATGACAGCACCACCGAGTGCATATTCATCCGCAGGTATATCGGTTTTATAAAGACCAGTTTCTGCATCTTTTTCGATCAAAAGACCCATAAGCATGGAATTTCTCGATAGTTGGTAATTGGAAATCATCATGAGTGGTTCGTAATCCATCGGAACAAATGCGGAAACATCAATACGTCGTATTTTAGAAATGGCGACATTGGTATCAAATTTGATTTTTGCAAGATTGTACTCTTCAGAGCGATTTAAAACCAGTGCACTATACGACCGATTGGCAAAATCCATAATTTCAACCGTCAGTGTCCAACTTTCATCTGTGATTTTAACCGTTTCGAGTGACGTAACGACTCGTAATGAGTTCTCAAAAATGGCATAAACAAAACCTGTGCCTTCTCTGACATCACGCACTTGATTCATCGCATCTCTAGCGACAGCTTTGACAACCACGGTTCCAGGAATGATAAAGTTTGACACTTGATTGATGAAGTAATCAAATGCTTCATTTTCAAGAATATCGTTATCTATATATTCATCATATTGGCGAATCAAAAGTGCTCTTGGGCTGGGTTGATTGTTACAAGCTGCTAAGAAAAATGATGTGATAAAGATAATGAGTATGGAGAGGTAACGTTTCATGGTCTCACCTCTGCAAATTTCATATGATGAAGTGTCAAGAATTCTTTTACTTTATCGATGGGAATGAGAAATGCATAATCAGCGATGTTACTTCCACCGGTGAAGTTGCCTGCAAAAATGATGCCCACAAGTTCATAATTATTATTAATCGCTGCGCTTCCAGAAGAACCTGATTTGACCGGTAAATCAGCGATCATGACGTGAAAGTCGATGTTAATGACGGTTGATGGCACATCAATCGTGACTGGACCATAATCTAAAAGCATCCCCGTATTGATTGCATTCAGTTGACTTTCGGGGTATCCCATCGTAGTAATATGAGAATTAACTTCCATGATTTGGTTAGCAAGAACAAAGATGTTTAGCTTAATGTATGATTTTTTCCGTACACGCAAAATAGCCAAATCAAAATCGTTATCACCTACCATATACGTCGCATTGTAGATGTTGTTTTGAAAGTCATAAACCGTGTAGGATGAACCTTCAATATCCGGATCATAAACGACATGGTTATTGGTCAAAATGTAATAGTAGAGTGCATCTTCATCAAAAACAAGTCCAGAACCTAAGGCAACGGACGTTAAATTTGAGGAAGATTTTTTCACTTTAACAACGCCTTTAATCAATTCGTTTGATATGCGATTTAAGAATTGAATGCGTTCAAGATAGATCTCCTGATTTTCTTGTAAATGCTCATCATAAGTTGCAAATATTTCCTCATAACTCATCGCCCATGTGCATGACGATAAGACGAGTGATAGCAAGATGATGAGGATCATGAAACTTTTTTTCATGTTATCACCTTAGAGATATTCTACTCTATTTTATATAAATAAAAAAGATATTTGCCAAGTTTTGCAAATATCTTTGGATGATTTATAGCCTAACTTATCCGATAGAACCTTCCATTTCAAGTTTGATAAGTTGGTTGAGTTCAATCGCGTATTCCATGGGGAGCTCCTTCGCAAAGGGCTCAATAAAGCCCATAACGATCATTTCGGTCGCTTCCGCTTCTGTTAAACCACGGCTCATCAGATAGAAGAGTTGCTCTTCAGATATCTTCGATACTGTAGCTTCGTGTTCTAAGAAAACATCGGAGTTACGAACAATATTTGTTGGAATCGTATCCGAGAAAGAGTAGTCATCTAAAATGATGGTGTCACATTCAACGTGAGCTTTTGCTCCTTTTGCGTTCTTGCCAAAATCAACTTTACCGCGATAATTGACTGAGCCGCCACCACGGGAAATGGATTTTGAAATGATGGTTGATGTCGTATTAGGTGCGACATGAATCATCTTTGCTCCGGCATCTTGAATTTGACCCTTCCCTGCAAACGCAATGGAGATGGTTGTGCCCTTAGCGCGTTCACCCAAGAGGATGCATGAGGGGTATTTCATGTTCACATTTGAACCGATGTTGCCGTCGATCCATTCCATATGCCCATTTTCATAGACAAAAGCACGTTTCGTGACGAGATTAATGACGTTTGTCGACCAGTTTTGAATCGTCGTATAACGACATGTTGCATCTTTCATGACCACGATTTCAACGATGGCTGCATGAAGAGAGTCTTTGGAATAAACGGGCGCTGTGCATCCTTCAACATAGTTGACATATGCTCCTTCATCAACGATGATGAGCGTGCGTTCAAATTGACCCATCTGATCAGAGTTGATTCTAAAATAGGATTGTAATGGTTTGGTGACACGAACTCCTTTTGGAACATAGATGAATGAGCCACCACTCCATACTGCACTGTTGAGTGCGGCATACTTATTATCACTGAACGGTATGACGGTTCCAAAGAATTTCTTGACGAGATCAGGATGATTGCGTAGTGCTGTATCTGTATCCACATAGATCACACCTAAATCTTCAAGTTCTTTTTGTGTGTTATGATAAACAACTTCACTTTCAAATTGTGTTGAAACGCCTGCAAGGAAGTTGCGTTCTGCTTCTGGAATACCTAATTTTTCAAATGTATCTTTGATTTCAGAAGGGACTTCATCCCAACTGGTTTCGGCCTTTTCACTGGCTCTTAAAAAATAGGTAAAATCATCAAAGTTGATAAAGGATAGATCGGGTCCCCATGTTGGATTTTTAAGTTCAATGAATTTTTTATAGCTCTTTAAACGAAAATCAAGCATCCATTCAGGTTCACCTTTTTGTTTGCTTATAATACGAATGATCTCTTCATTAAGCCCTTTACCTGTTGAAAAGACCGATTTGGATTCGGTATGCCATCCGTATTGGTACTCACCAACGATGTCATCTATTTTCTTTTTATTATCATCCATGAGATGGTTCCTCCTTTAAGGTTTGTATGGCTTTTTCTGCTGCTTTCCACGCGAGGGTCGCACATTTGACACGCGCTGGAAACTGTGAAACACCTTGATAAGCGAGTGCATCACCCGTTAAAATATGTTGATCAAAGGGATACCCTTTAATTAATTCGTAGAATTCATGCAAAATAGTCAATGCTTCTTCGATGCTTTTATTCATGAGTGTGACACTCATCACACTTGCACTTGAACAACAGATTGAACATCCTGTTCCTTTTTGCTTTATGTCGGTGATCATACCCTGTTCAATCTTGAGTTGAACAGTCATTTCATCACCACAACTTGGGTTATTCAGATGAACAGTCATGTAATGGTTATCTGCAACAAACCCGCGGTTTTGTGGGTTCTTGTAGTGATCCATAATGACTTGTCTGTAAAGTTGTTCAAGATTCATGTTAAACTCCTAAAATGAACCAAAAAAGGCTTGAGCTTTTTTGATAGCTTCAATAAAACGGTCACAATCTTCTATGGTATTGTAGATATGAAAGGACGCACGTAGGGTTGAAACAACCCCTAGAAATTGACTAACAAGTTGTGCACAGTGATGCCCTGCACGAACGCTGATGTGATATTGATCGAGAAATGTTGCAACATCGTGAGGGTGAATACCTTCAAGATTAAAGGCAATCACAGGATTGTCTGCTGTCTTGTTATAGATCGTAAGACCTTGGATGCTCGATAACTTCGAAAGGGTATAATGATGGAGTTTTTGGGTGTGTTCGTGAATAACATTGAATCCGATGGAATCAATATATTCAATCGCTTTGGCTAATCCAATGGCACCACTAATGACTGGCGTCCCTGCTTCAAGACGCATGGGTGCTTCTTTCCATGTCGCTGTTTCTTTGGTGACCTGATCGACCATTTCACCGCCATATTCAAAGGGTTCGAGGTGATCAAGTAACTTCTTTTTCCCATAAAGGACACCGACACCGGATGGGCCAAACATTTTATGACCAGAGAAAGCGAGATAATCGACATCAAGTTGTTGAACATTGATTGCCATGTGTGGTGCAGATTGTGCTGCATCTAGGACGACGATTGCGCCTTGAGCATGAGCAAGACGTGCAATCTCTTGGATAGGTGTTAAATAACCCATAACGTTGGACACATGCGTTAAAGCAACCACTTTCGTTCGGTTAGTCAAGACACTCTTGAAAGCATCCGAGGTGATTCTTCCTTCTTGAGTCAGTGGAATAAAGATGAGTTTCGCACCTGTTTTTTGGGCAACACGCTGCCACGGCAATAAGGATGAGTGGTGTTCAAGTTCACTCGTAATGATTTCATCTCCTGGTTTGAGCATATCACGATATGCATGTGCAACCATGTTTAATGCCGATGTTGCACCTCTTGTAAAAACAATTTCATCTTGATCAGCATGAATCCACTTGGCAACCATCATCCGTGCATTCTCAAACATCGTGGTTGCTTCATACGCTAAGGCATAAGCTCCACGATGGACGTTGACTCCCAACGTATTATAATAAAAATCGACCTGATCGATGACAGGTTTAACTTTAAGAGCGGAGGCTGCGGAGTCTAAGTATGTCAGATGTGGTTGTGTTGCAAAGATAGGAAAATCCTTGCGGATGGATTCTATAGAGATCATATGCGTGAGTTCACCAAATGGATGAAGCGTTCCTTCAAGGGTTCATCATCGATTTCATCAATGATGGGTTTTAAAAAGCCGTTAATGATGAGTTTTTCAGATTCACGCTGTGTCAATCCGCGACTCATCAGGTAATAGAGTTGATCTTCTTCTATCTTACCGATCGTTGCACCATGCCCAGCTTTAACATCATATTCATCGATAAGAAGAATGGGATTAACTTCAACAATCGCTTGATCTGAGGTAATAATGCCTTTGAGTGTTTGGAATGCATTGGCTTGTTTCATTCCTTTTTCAATCTTTTCAACACCATTTAAAACAATTTTACCCTTTTTATTGGCTATCCCAATGTTGGTCATATTGCCTATTGTATTGGGTGCTTGATGAATGATTAAGACGTCGATGTTTTGCTTGTTTTCATCCGATGAAACTGCAACAGCTCGCATTTTCACTTCTGCGCCGACGCCTTGGAGTTCGACATGCATTTTTGCATCGAGTATATCAGAAACAAAGCCACCGATTAAGTCAAGCTTTGCGTCACGTGCTGCTGTGAAATAATGTTCAACAAGACCTTTTTTGCTGGCGAGTTCTGCAACCAACAAATACTTAACTTGAGCATTTTTCTTTGCTTGAAGATTGAGTTTATACTGGTGTGGTGTGGTCTCAGCACTGGCCAGTTCAAGAATGATTTTGATCGATGTATTTTCAGAAACAACGATATCAAGTGATTCGTTATTGTCGTCTTGAATGGTAATTTTTATTGGATCTTCAAAATGGATGTGTGGTGGAATGATGAGTTGCTGGTTTTCAAAACGAAAGTCCTTGGGTAGTTTGGTTTGGACTTTATGATCTTGAATAATGATGTCTTTCATTATTCTTCGCCTTCGGAAAACTCAATACCCAATTCTTCTCTGATCCATTCATAACCATTTTTATCAATTTTTTGTATCAGTTCTGCACCACCGCTCAAAACAATTTTGCCATCAATCATGATATGGACATTCGTTGGCTTAATATAATCTAAAATGCGTTGATAGTGGGTGATCAAAATGCATCCAAATTGATCATTGACAAGTTCACTGACATTGGATCCCACAATCTTTAGTGCATCCACATCAAGTCCTGAGTCAATTTCATCTAAAATCGCAAATTTAGGTCTTAAAACTTTCAGCTGTAAGATCTCGTTACGCTTTCTTTCTCCACCAGAAAATCCTTCATTGAGATAGCGATGGGCTAAATCGGGGCGCATCTTTAATTCTTCAACCGTTTTTTCATATTTTAACGCAAACTGGAATAAACCGACATCTTTTCCTGATGTCGCTTTAAGTGCCTGACGCATGAAGTCTGAGTTGGTCACACCTGGAACTTCTGCTGGATATTGCATGGCAAGAAACAACCCTGCACGAGCTCTTTCATCAACTTCCATATCCAATAGGTTTTGTCCATCGAGATATGCTTCACCTTCTGTGACTTGATATTTTGGATGACCCATCAGTGCACTGGCAAGTGTTGACTTACCTGTGCCGTTTGGGCCCATGATTGCATGAACTTCACCGGAGTTAACCACAAGATTAACACCTTTTAAGATTTCTTTACCTTCAATACCAACGTGAAGGTTATTTATTTCTAATTTTGCCATAATTTCCTCCTTGAATAAGCCATAACTATTATATAACAAACCCCTCCTAAATGCTATTTATATGCTAATTTAGAAACCCTAAATGGAGGGAAACGTTTTCAATGTAAATTTATGTAAACTTTCATTGATTTTCATTTTTGCGGTGATATAATGAAGGTGTATTGAGCGAGACCTTTTCATTCAATGCTTAATACATCGTATTTTTCTCCCAAAAAATACAGCGCAAACCTCGCTTTGAACGATTCACGGACTGCCATCCACGAGAATCGTTCATCAATGGTTAATTCGTTTGAGCTTCACAAGAGGCTCTTTTTTATACCCCAAAATACGTGATTTACTATACGAAATGAGGGGATTTGTGGTATTCTATTTTTAGCAAATACATATATACAAAAAGAGGTGCTTATCATGATTCATGCTAACAACCGTAGCCGGATGGTGATGTTTGCGATCATCGCTGGTGTCATCGTTGTTTTTGACCTGTTTACCATCATTACTAATATCTACGTTGCGCCCATTCTTGAGGGATATGGTTTACCTGATATTTTAATTTACTTGAAAACTGCGATTTTCCTTCTCCTTTTTATCATGGTCATGATTTGGTTGAAACAAAAAGAACCTAAACTGACGAAAACAACATTTAAACTATTGATGGTTGTAGGTATCCTGATGATTGGCGCATATTTCCTTGCACTATACCTTTACAAGTATATGCTCATTCTCGATACTGCGGATATCATTAAACGTCGTATTTTACTCGGTAACCCCGATCTTTATCTCGATTTTTCTGGGTTAAATTATCGCACATTAATGAATGTGTTGACCATTTTTGGTGGATTTAACTCCGAATTGATTCTTTTTGCTGAAGCGATAGCTTTCTTAATGTGTGTCTATGCTGTTGATAAAATGGATGTGGTAGAAGAGAAAACTCATGTTTATGATTCCTTTATGTTTGATGTTGTTCTCTTTCCTTTAGTATCCATCTGGGTGATTCTATCATTTCTATCCATCAATATTTTGAACTTCCGATTTGATATCTTAGGATCACTTGAAATTGGATTAGCCGTTGCTGGATTTGCTGCAATCGGTTCTGCTGTCATTCCTTCGTTCAAAATCTATCGCAATCGCGATAATGAATGCACACGTTCATTTTTTATCAGTACGTATCGATTGTTATTCATCATCGCTATCTTCTCCATCGTCATTTATTTAGCGCTCACCATCCTCAACTTTACATTCATTTCAATGAACCGTGGCACCTATCGATTTGTTTCATCGCTATTAACATTTATCTTATCCATCTTCATCTTATATAGGACATTTAGAATATTATCACTCGAAAATAAATAAAAAGATCTGGTTCCAATGCGGAACCAGATTTTTTTATAACATGGATTTAATTTGTTCGATGTGATGCGTATAATATAGACTTGGACTATACGTATCGGAATAAAGCATCAATGCGGTGTTGGAAGGTTTATGTAAGCCCACATTGATCGTCGAGATGACCGTACTTCTTGCTCTTAAAAAGAGGGAGACTTCACGTGTTTTTAGGAAAAAGATTTCTTTTATCTTATCTTTAGTCTCAACGCTTAAATCGTGAATCGGTTTTATTTGCGTAATCAAGATGCGTTCCATACGCTTCCGTTCTTTAAGGTACGTCTCTTGGATGCGATTGATCTCTTCATCGACTGCAGATAAGTAAAACTCATCGATGTGGCCTTCAATCAATACAACAACTTCAAGCATGTATTTCGTCAACATACGCTTTATTGTATCTTTGGTGACACGATAGAACAAAGTATGACTTTGATCAACGGCATATCGTGTGTATCCTTGTTCTTTGAGAACAGAAGGCATCTGATCAAGTTTGAGAGTATGCCGCATGGGTAGTGCTGGTGACGCATGATGCCTAATCTTGATGAGATATGCTGTATTGGTTAAGCGTGTAAACCGTGTTTGAAACATACCGCCCGCAACAATCATGCCAATCAACGATACAAAATAGATCACATACTGTAGATCGACATTAGGGATGAAAAGATTTGATAAAATCATCGCACCAATGCCTAACAGAATAATGAAGATGAAGAGGACTAACGTAAAGAAAAACCGTTGGTTGATTTTTTTGACATCGTTCATCAATACCACAACCTTGCAAGGATAAAGGCTGCAATAATCAAAATGAGGGATGCAACCATAAATTCAGTAAATATTGTTGACTGAATTTCTTTTGTCTTTTCGGTTTGGAAATCCTTAAATGTGGGATATTCCTGCTTAAAACTAGGTGAAATAATCACCCGAAACACATAGCGCATACTGTGAAAAACGCGATAAGCAGATGTGATTGCAATCACCGAAGGTAAAAACATGATGATGCCAACGACAAAGAGTACATTAGAGGCATTCTCAATGCTAAACTGCATACGATACACCAAGAGGTGCAACAAAAATGCCATAAAAACCATACCCATTAAGACGATGACAAAACGAAGCCACTTCATTTGTTCTTCAACTTCGCTTGATAACTTTCGAACTCTTCGGTGTTACAGAGAACGAAGTGATTGGGTTCAACTTCACGCAGTGTGGGTTGTTCTTGTGAGTAATCATGATGTTTTGAAGGATTGTAGCGAACCGTTCTTCCACGACGCTTTTCATATTCAGGGTCAGGAAGTGGAATGGAATCCATCAACGACAAAGTATAAGGATGCATGGGATGACTAAAAATCTTTTCTTTTTCACCCATTTCAACAATATGACCATAATACATGACGGCTAAACGATCGCTAAAGTATTTAACAACCGAAAGGTCATGCGCAATGAACATGATGGTGATGCCTTTGGTTTCGCGCAAATCATTTAAAAGATTGATGACTTGAGCACGAATCGAGACGTCGAGTGAAGAGATGGGTTCATCTGCGATGATGAAGGATGGTTCAACAACAAGTGCACGAGCAATACCGATACGTTGACGTTGTCCACCACTGAATTCATGAGGATAACGGCTCGCATGTTCTGGAACAAGTCCTACAATACGCAGTGCTTCTTTGACGCGATCATCAATTTCTTTTTCGTTTTTTACACCGTTGATGCGTAAGCCTTCAGCAATGATTTCTTTGACGGTCATTCTGGGATTCAAGGAGGCAATGGGGTCTTGGAAAATCATTTGCATTCTTCTCATCAACAAGCGATTTTTATGCTTAAGGGTATACGCTAATTTTTTGATATCTTGCTTTTGACGAACACCATTCAACTTTAATTCACGATTGACTTTGTTCAGTTCATTGGAGATGTCAGCGTATTTAGCTTTTGCATAGCTGATTTCTTCACGGTTTTTCGTGCTGTTTGCACGATCAACATTAATTTTAGCATCAGCAAGTTTTTCTTGAAGTTCCTGTGAGCGTGCGACATTGGCTTGATTGTCTTGGAGATAGAAATCAATAATTTCCTTATATTCCGGATAATTTTTTAAGTTCTTTTTCGCTGCTCGACCTTCTTCATCAATATAGCGCTCAAATTTGCGATCGCGTTTCGCTAAACGGTAAGCATCAAGTGCTTCTTGACGTTCAACTTCAAAACCCTCTTCAAAGGCTTTGATGCGTGATGCGACATCTTCTTTTGGTAATTGTTTATCCTTTAGTTCAGCAATAAGGGCTTGTTTGCCTTCTTTAATTTTGGCTAAAACACCTTTGTAACGCTCTTTAGCCGCTTTGACATCACTGATAATACGTGTTCCATGAAAATGAACTTCGCCACCAGATGATTGATACAATTTGATGATGGTACGACCCGTTGTAGTTTTTCCGCATCCGGATTCACCAACCAGTGAAAACACCTCACCTTTATAGATGCTAAAGGAGATATCATCGACAGCTTTATTTACCAATTTGTTTTTCCCTGAACCAGACTTAAAGTACTGTTTTAGGCCAACAACCTTTAGTATTTCTTCTCTTTGTGCGTTCACTTGTTATCACCTACATTTTTAGCTTTTTGTGGACCCACATTTTTGAGACGACTTTCAATCTGTCCCATTCCAATTTCTGCTTTATAACGTTTAACACGTTCTTGCAAAATGGGTGGCATCTCGATTTTTGGTGCATCTGGATGGAGCAACCATGTGGCTGCATAATGGGTTTCCGAAACTTTAAAGAACGGTGGTTGTTCTTCAAAATCAATCTTTAAGGCATACTGGTTACGATCCGCAAACGCATCTCCTTTAGGTGGGAAAAGCATATCTGGTGGTGTACCAGGAATTGATAAGAGTTTGTCTTTGGTATCCAAATCAGGCACACTTGAAAGAAGCGCCCATGTATATGGATGTTTGGGTTCATAGAAAATATCATGAAGACTGCCATATTCAACAATCTTACCTGCATACATGACGGCAACTCTATCAGCCATATTCGCAACTACACCAAGGTCATGGGTAATGAAGATGACCGAAAGATCACGTTGCTTTTTGATGTCTTTAATCAAGTTTAAGATTTGTCCTTGAATCGTGACGTCAAGTGCTGTTGTCGGTTCATCACAAATTAAGAGTTCAGGGTTTGCTGTCAATGCAATGGCGATGACGATACGTTGTCTCATTCCACCTGAAAACTGGAAGGGATATTGATTGAAACGCTTTTCGGGTTCAGGAATACCGACTTCACGCATGATATCAATCGCTTTTTCAAATGCTTCCTTCTTAGTGACTTTGAAACGACGTCTAAATGCTTCAGAGTTATTGGCTAAACGTTCTTTGACTTCCTCGTATTCACCTTTAGCTTGGAGATAAGCTGCATCATTTTTATCGATGCGACCTATCGCTAATTTTTTCTCTGCGAGCTCTTTTTGAATCTGATCAAATGCAACCTTTTTTTCTGCAAGAATGACTTCTTTTTCTTGCTTAATTTGTTCTTTTGCTTGAGCCTTCTTTTCAAGATACTTTTTCTTAAGTTCAGGCAGATTTCCCTTTAGTTCAGCAATCAATGCTTTATTTTTTGCTTTAACTGCTGAAATCTTTTCACGTTTTTCTTGGCGTGATAGGTTTACCTCTGCATTGATTTCAAACACCTTATACTTGGTATCTTCTTTAGCTAAGCGGATACGTGTTTCCATGTTCAAATAATCATGAAATTCGATGTGATATAAATCATGGAAACGGCTCTTGATACGGTCTCCGTTGACGAGCATCGCTTCAGTGATTTGTTTACCAATTTTCATGATGGGATTTAAAGATGAAAGGGGATCTTGGAAAATCATACCGATTTTGTTTCCGCGAATCAAATGGAAATTTTCTTCAGATAACTTTGTTAAATCCTGATTACGATAGAGAATCTCGCCATCATCTGTGATAGCATTTCTTGCGAGAATACCCATGATGGCACGCGTGGTGACTGATTTACCCGAGCCTGATTCACCGACGATCGCTAAGGTTTCGCCTTTATATAAATCAAAGGAGACATCACGCACTGCACGAACAAGTCCGTTAGGTGTACGGAATGAAATGGTTAAGTTTTTAACTTCTAGTACTTTTTCTTTTTTCATGTCTAACTACCTCTCAACTGTGGATTCAGTGCATCGCGGAGTGCATTACCAAACATATTGAAGGTAATCATTAAAATCGATACGACGATCGTAGGTGCGATGACAAGCCACAAGTTACCTGCGAAGATCTGCTGTTGACCATCGTTCAAGATAACACCGATTGATGTACCTGTGAGTGTGATGGGACCAATTTTTAAAACTTGACCATTACCGATACCAAAACCTAAATAAGATAAGTTTACTTCAAGGAATATAATGGAAGGAATCGAGAGAATGACACGGGTGATAATCGTTCCAAGGGCATTAGGTAGAATATGTTTGAAGATGATTCTGGGGTCTGATGCTCCCAGTGTACGTGCAGCAAGCACATATTCGCGGCCCTTATAACGATAAAATTGCGATCGGGTGATCTTCGCAGCTCCAATCCATCCATCATAAATGACGAAGATGAAAAGTGCTGTAAAGCCTGGTCCAATGAGAACGGTGATAATCCCAATCATCGTAATTTGAGGGAAACTACCCCAAATGTCGGTGAAACGTTCCATTAAGATATCGACTTGACCACCATAATAAGCGCTGGTTGCACCCCAAATGATACCGACAACGATATTGACCATGGCAGCCATGAAACCAAGGAGTAGTGAGGTACGAAGACCTAACCAAATCAAGGTGAATAAATCTTTACCAAAAACGTCTGTTCCAAAGAGGAAATAAGGCGTTGTTTCAAATCCTAATTGATAAGCTCCATTCATCATAACATTATAGTTACGATAAACTTTACCCGCAATGGTGATTTGTGTAATACCTGTGACTTCGGTTAATGGAAAACCTTCACCAAATGTCCAAGCATTGGGATTTTCTTCATTCGGAGTAATGGAGTCTGCCATACCCTCATTTTCAGCGAGGATGCGTAAATATTCGACTTCACCGATAGTTCTTGGTTTATCTGAGAACAAGGCATCATAAACATTGTAACGGAATGTTGCGACTGTCATGCGTGCATTCTTACGAACGAATAAACCATTTTCTTCAACCGTGACAATGGTGAAAAGGTTGAATTGTGATAAATCATAACCTTCGAAAACAACTGGGGCAACTGTTTCACCCTTCAAAATTTTAATCGAATTGATGGAAACAAATTCGCGACCAGCTTCAGAAAGATCATCGATTTCATACTTTAAAACGATGAAATGTGATGAATTGTTAGCGATACTTGTCATCGGATCAAAGGTATAGACACCTTCTTCGGTGATCGTACCAAGTAAAACGATGTCATCCCATGATGTTAAGGTTGAACCAACCCCAACGGGTGATAGATACACTTTAACCGTTCCATCTCCGCTGATTTGATTGATATCAACTTCAACTTCATAACCTGTCTGGAAGAGTTGTGCAGTTCGATTGACGATTGAATATGCACGTCGTCCAAAGTTGATGTAGAGTTCATTAGTCCCACCACGATATTGTGGACTGCGATCGGAACCGATGATGTCTCGATTAGTTAATGTATTCATGCGGATATAGTCAACTTGGAAACCTGTTGTAGGATAGCCTAAACCGGTCGTTTCGTCGATTGTATCATAATTAATGGGTTGATCTCTAAACTCTTTAGTACCGTCAAATAGACCAATTTTTTCGAGTACAGGAATTCTTGGTGGAAGGGTGATTAATGAGGAGTTCGTTTGAACATAAAGATTCTTTGGCGTAATAATGGGCACAAAGATAGAAAGCAACATTAAAATCGATAGAATAACTGTTGCAATCACGTTATATTTATTTTTCGTGAAACGCATCATGGCGTCTTGGAAATAACTGAGTTGTTTCGTCTTTAGGGGTTTATCCAACAAACGCTCATTTTCTTGGACAAGTTCAAACATGTCCTTTGAATATACTTTATCGCTCATTTTTTCGCCCCCATTCTGATCTGTGGATCGATGATGCCATATGAAAGGTCAACAATTAAGACGGTGAATAAACCGATAACACCATAAAATGCACTGGATGCCATGATGACGTTGTAGTCATAGTTACCTGCAGCGAGCGCTTGAAGTGTTATACGTCCAACACCTGGAATTGCATAAACGGATTCCAAAATAAAGGATCCACCAAGTAAACCGGCAAATGATCCAATAATAATGGGAACCATAGGAACCAATGAATTACGAATCGCATGTCTTAATACGGCTTGAGTATGGCTTAAACCTTTTGTTTTCGCTAAAAGAACGAATTCAGAGGTTAAAACTTCAGAAAGTTCGGCACGTAAAATACGTGTCAAGCCCGCGATGGATGGTAAACCGACAGCGAGTACTGGAATGACAAACCCTTGTGCAATTTTGCTAAATGATTCGATACCGACAAGGGGGAATAAGGAGGGTAACCAGTTGAGCTGATAGCTGAAAATAATAATCAACGTTAAAAGTAAGACCAAAGCTGGGACGGACAAGAATACCATAATCATCACTTGCATAATGTTATCGACAATAGAATCTTTTTTTAGAGCAGCAAGAATACCAAACGTGAATCCAAATGGTAGGTAAAAAAGAAGTGCTGAAAAGTTTAAATACAAGGTGAGAGGCATGCGGGCTGCAATAATACTGAACGCTGGAACATTGACACGAATCTTGGTCGATGTACCCCAGTTCCAATCGGTAACAACATTTCTTAACCAACTAAAGTACTGATCGATGATGGGAACACGGTAAAAAACCTTTATAACAAGGCTATCTGATACAGGGTTAACGATGAATACAGTCCTATTGATGTTAGGGTTGGTTTGACGAATTTCATCAACTTTGGCCATGTCTTCAGGGTTTAAGGTGCTGTAATACTCGGATGTATAAAATCCATCCGCGACTTGTTTTTCAAGCCAAGTGTCCTTTTCATCGTTTTTAGTGGGTGGATATTCAGGGGCAAGTTTCAACAACACAAAGGTAATCGTCAGTGTTGTGAATAGGATGATGAATATCCAGATGAATCTTTGAATAATGTATTTTGTCATTTCATCTCTTCCTTACTATTTTTTTATATTATATCATATTTCATATGTTATTACACCACGCAAAAAGTACGGAATGTAATAGCATATGATTATGATAAAAAACACATATTTTATGATAAAAAAAGCATAATAAGGGGGGCCATATTGATCACAGTGGATCGATGTATGGCACCCCTCATACTGCTATTGACTTACAAAAGTTTTAAACTAATTCTTTAGCGATTATAACCAAGTGACAGCGATATAGTAGATTCCGATGTGGAGTAAGACGTAACCATCAGTACCAGAAGATGCTGTGCCACGCTTCCAAGAAATTGCATAAACTTCAGTGTATTGCGCAGGGACACCAAATGCAGCGGCAGCACCGGCAACATCATCAAAGCTATAGTTTGCTTGGATGTATGCGTTAGCAAGAATTTCAGCGTCTGTGAGTGGTCCAGTATGGGTTACTAATTCGTATGCGCCATAAGTAGCTAAGTCAGCAGAGATAGCAGCAGCTGCAGTGGTGAACAATGCGGATTGCTGATAGAGTTTATAATCTGCGCCAGTCTTAGAGACTACGAATAAGTAGTTCTTACCGCTCTTCGTAACAACGATAAACGCTTGAAGGCTATCAAAACCATTGTCTTCAATGATATCTTCAAAACTATCTGGTAATGCATATCCAGCTAATTCAGTACCATCAGAAGATGTTTGTAGTTCTTCGCCAGCCATGTCAAGGTAAGCATTGATCAAGTCATTTGCATTGGTCCAAGCTTGTTGTTCAACACCATTCTTAACATAAACACGGCCTGTTAATGCTTCAATGAGTGCATTAAAGCCCCACTTTTCATAAACAACTTTACCATCAAGACCTGTATAAGCAACAGGAATATTTGGAGTAGTTGTATCAATACCCCAGTTCAATGTGAAGCCACCGCGGTTGTCATCAGAGAAGACATCCATGAAGCTTGGCGCATCAAGTAATGAACCGGAAATACCACCAATACCGAGGTCCATTCTAGCAACCATCATGTAGTTGTAGTAGTTTTGTGGGAACGCTACGTCGTTTTCAATGATGTCAAGTCTTACGAAGTTAACATCGTCAACGAGTAACGCTTCATATTGTTCGATCAAGTTAGCAACCATCATTTGAGCTGATGTATTACCAGAAGATGACCAGAAAAGTTGTAATTCAATGACAGTGTAATTGGTTGCAGTACCCGCTGTGTAATGACCATCAGCGATTGCAGCTGCTACAGCTTCTTTGAAGAGGTCTTTTGCAGCATCTGGGAAGTAACCATTAGATCCACCACCAAAGTCGTCAAAGATCGCTTGACCTGCATCAGTACCTCTTACGGATAGACCGGATTCAGCATCAATAAAGTATGTTGGTGCGAATAAGGTGTGAGCTGGTAAGTAAAGTTTAACAAGTTCTACGGCTGCATAATATCTGTCAAAACCATAGAATAATGCTTGTCTCATGGGTAAGTATGAGAGGATAGGTTCTGGAACCCAAGTGTCGTTGATACCAACGCCAGGGTTAGCTGCGATGTATGCATCGCGTGCTTCAACAGTACCGAAACCGTTAATCATGAGTCTCCATGTGGTTGCATCTGGTGCAGTCTTCACACGTGGGTCATTTAAATAGTTGTTAACTTGAGATGCAGGAACTGCAGCACTTTCAAGTCTACCAGCTAAGAATTCTGCGAAAATGTTATCAGAACCGTTGACATAACGATATTGGTAACCTGTGTACTTATAAAGGTTAGCTTTTGGATGTAAATCGTTCTTCTTGAAGGTTAAGAGTTGTCCTGGAGTCCATGTGTCAAAATAATAGATACCAGAAGATGCAACCTTCGTTGGATCCATACCATAATCTGATCCAAGTGCTTCAAATAATTGTCTGTTGATTGGAGTTAATACAGCACCAGCAAAACCATACTTGATTTCGAATGTGCTCTTTTCATTGACATATTCGAGTTCGATGGTATTGGTTGTACCTGTTGCTAAGCGGAGACCTACTTGATCCCAAGTAGCTGTACCAGCTAAGAAATCAGCTGCGCCTTTAATACCTTGAGAGACGAAGTCACCACCACCGGTTCTTGCTCTAAACCACTTGTTGGTCAAAGCATATTGCCATGTCCATAGATAGTCTTCAGCATTGAGAACTTGGTGACCAGCTGGGAGTGCAGCGGTGTTTGTAGAAGGATGATACTTCCATTGGAGATCATCGCGAATTTCAATACGCCAAATCTTCGCATAGGTCTTACCATTGATCACGGTTGGGTTAACAGGGATTGGTTCAGACTTCGCTAAACTTGGAAGAATTTCGTAACCCTTCTTAGTTTCATCAAAGTAGAAATCATAAAGTGCACCATTAAAATGGTCAGTAAATGTTGCTGTGTTAGAGTCATCAGCGTTCCATGGGTTCAATGATGTTGGATCTGTGTTGAATGAAGCTCTCCATGTGTATTGTCCTTGTTGACCAAAAGTATCACCAAACATCTTGACTGTTGAGTCATCCGCGGAAAGTTGTGAGAATGCTGTACCAAATCCGAGGACACCATTGTATTCTGGGCTAAATAATTGAACTCTATCCGAATACATTACGCGAGTAGCTCTGGTGTATAGTGGAACACCGGCTAAAACGTTGTCAAGAAGATAACGTTCTGCTGCAGCGAATAGAATCGCCTTTTGTTCACCAGGAAGTTTCGATAAATCAACACCACTTAAATACTGTGCGAGTGGGTAGTCTTGTTCATCGAGTGCTGTTACGTTAACTGTACGTGTGACTTGTGTACGGTTTCCTGCGCTGTCAAGTACTTCGTAGACAACTTGGTAAGTACCGATAACGGTGTTGTCGACGTTGTTAGACTTAACGTTGATCGATGAAGTCAGATTTCCGTCTTCTGGGTCAGTTGCTGTTACGCCTGCAAGTGGATTAAATTCATCATAAACTTTAATCGATGCTGCGCCGACGCCACTGAATGTTGGGCTTGCGTCTACAACTGTTTCTTCACCTGGCTTACATGCAATGAGGACAAGGCCTGTAAGAACTAAAGTGAGTACTACTAGAAATCGTTTTGGAAATTTCATTTTCTCTCTCCTTTTCTCCATAATTGATTTTGTATCATTATACCAAAGAAAAACTAAAAAATATACGTTATGAGCAAAAATTGTGAAAATAAAAGCGTTTTCTTTGACACCATCTTACGATATTTCTAGATAACTGAGCGATTTTCAATGAAAACGCAGAAAATGTTTCATTTCTCATTCAAACACTTGTAAAAGGATGGTGGCGTTATAAATCTGATTAATGGGAATAGCGATATCCGGAGTGATGCCAAATTCATTATTCACATAGACCCATGGATCTTCTGTTGTCCCTGATCCGGTACGATAAGCATTGATGTTATTACTGCTCATGGTGAATGCTGTACCATTAGGTAACAAGATTGGAGTAATCGAACAAGCACCACCGCCCGACTTAACACCGATGATTTGACCAAGATCATTTTCCATGAAAATGGTTGCCATCGAGTTGGCTGCAGAGAAGGTTACAGGTGTGATCAGTAAACCCCACTTCAAGTGTGAGTAGTTAGGAACACCATCAATTTGTACGTGGTATGTTGATGCTCCACCGGTTGCTCCATCGATATGGCTGACTGCAAACGGTTGATCGGTGATGAACCCTACGATACGATAAAGAGCCCCGACGTTACCGCCTGTATTCCATGATAAGTCAAGGAGTACATTTTCGATCAATGGACGTTCAACCAAGATCTTATCAAAGAGCATTTCGAGATAAACAGCACTGTCTGATACGACGGTATCTGCAATATTGACGACAAACGGCCATACATCCGTGAAGAGTGTAGGTGCTTTATCCTTGATACCCACATAAAATAAGTTATAATCTGTGCTAAAACCGATTTGAACCATATAACTTACATCACCAACAACTTTGACATAATAACCATTGGTCTTCGTCTGATCAGTCGTTGTTTCAGAAACGAAGGTGTACCCAAGCGAGATAAGTGATTGTCCATACGTTGTGAGAGCATCTGCTGTTAATCCTTTAACGAGTATTTCAAGCATATCGTTGGTTTCATCGCTTGAATTATAATAGAAAAACTTATGTCCACCAAGAATGTCTGGTAAAACAGAAGCAATAGCACCTGATTTAATCATCTTTTCAGCGATAGTCGCATCAAAGGTTGCACTTTCTTCGATATCAGCGGTATTAAAGTCATCGAGCATGATAGAAACTGTTACATCATTTAGGAACCAATAACGAGGACGGTTAGGACCATACGCGTTCCATCCTCCTGATGGGTTAGTTCCCCATTTTTCTTTGATCGCATTATCCACATCTCTGTAACCATCGTAATACCACTTCTGAAAACGAGGTCCATAGAATGCTAATTGATTGACTTCTGGTCCACTCCATGTCGGACGATTAAAATAGGATGGATATCCATAACTTGTATGGGGCTCATCGATGGATTTAAGAAGGAAGTCACGGATGGCATAATCAAAGTCTTCTGCTTTGTTTTTTAAAATGGCGTGACGGCTTTCGTACAATACATCATAGTATGTATCGACTTCCATAATGTCTTTTAGCCCGTAAAAATAGTCCATATTGAATGCGAGCATATTGAATGTGTGAACGAGCAAATCTGCGGGTATATTGGTATTGTTTTTAGAACTTGTCTTAATCGCACGATATTCAGGTGTACCTGTTGCAGGCAGCGCGTAGATACCAAATAAGCCATCATAATTATAGTAAACGTTATAGTAACTAGATCCAGCAAAAAGTTGATTGACAATATAGTAAGGAAGGACTATTTCACCATCGTAGACGGTGATATCCATGAAATATTCATCGAGGTCATAGACGACATTATCGCCTTCGATTTGATAATTATTGGGATGATCTGGAACATAGTTGATGTGTCTACCATAATTGGTTTCTGTCGAATACACGTATGCCCAATAGAAACCTGGATCATTGGTTGAAATGGTGTTTTCATCAGCATCAATCGTGAGAATTAGATCATAAAGTTCATCGAAGTCTTCGTCGTAATATTGATATGAGATTTCAAGTGTCGATGCACCCTTTACAACTGTAAATTGAACTTCTGGGTCGATGAACCCTTCTAAAAGGGCGAAAAAGTCCATCAATTTGATGTAAGGTACAGAACCCCCTTCTTCAAAATAAAGGTTAATTTCACCTTCAGCGACATCATACTCTGTGGTCACATTTTTAAAAGGAACAAGGCGCGTGGATGTGATTTCAACAGGGGCAAATGTGGGAATAGGTATCGTGAATGTATGGGTAACTTTGACACCATTTAATGTAAATGTACCAACAATTTCACCTTCTGTGATGCCTGATGATGCGCGTGCTGGCAAAACGATTCCGTTGTTTGAAATATACTGCGAATCCGACTTCCATGTAATGGTGCTCTTGTTAATCTTTCCTCGAATGGGTAAGTTTAACTGATAGAGGTTGACCAAAATACTCGATTCTATGTCTGCGATATCCTGAGCAATCAATTGCTCATTGGTCAAAACGGTGACTGACCATTTGGCATTGAGTGTGATGTTGGCTGTGATAGGTGTTGAAAAGACATAGGCCACATTTTCATCGGTAAGATACCAATGGTTAAAGACAAAACCATCTCGGCTAGGAACTGTAGGTTCGGTTGCGACACCACCTTGTGTAATGGTTTGCGATGAAACAGAACTTCCACCTTGACTATTGAAAGTAACAGTGTATGTCACCTCAGGTGTTGGCTCTGGTTCAACGGTAGGTTCATTGGTACATGCCATCAGTAGAAACGCAAAGAATGCTAAAATGAATAACAGTTTTTTCACATGAATCCTCCTTGTTTGAAGTTAATTAATATAATCATATTACTATTAGTAAGTGATGTCAAGATTTTTTCGGTTTAGTCATTAAAAAAACCCAATCTCACATCGAGATTGGGTCTTATATTTTAGGCTTTTGGTGTTTCAGGTAATGAATAATCCATCGCTAAATAACGCTTATACATCGCCCAACGACGTTTTGCATCTTGCAAGTTCTTATCAAGCAATTCTGCAGCGTGATCGGGATTGATCTGTGCGAGTTGTGCATAGCGTGATTCGGAGAGTAGATAATCATGGTATTTGTCCCAAATGGGCTCTTTCGAGTCAATGATGAAGGGGTTTTTGCCTTCAACTTCACGTCTTGGGTCAAATCTAAAGGTTGGCCAGTAACCACATTCAGTCGCTAATTTCGCTTGCGCAAACGTGTTCTGCATACCACCTTTGATACCGTGTTCGATACATGGAGCATAGGCAATAATGATGGAAGGTCCTTCAAAAGATTCCGCTTCCTTAAATGCTCTTAATACTTGAGCAGGAGATGCACCGTGAGAGATTTGTGCGACATAGACATGTCCATAACTCATGGCTATAGCTGCCAAGTCCTTCTTCTTCGTGTTCTTACCAGCTGCTGTGAACTTCGCAATCGATCCTGTAGGAGCAGACTTCGATGATTGACCGCCTGTGTTGGAGTAAACTTCAGTATCGAGAACGAGGATATTGACATCTTCATTGTTTGCGATGACATGGTCAATTCCACCGTAACCGATGTCATATGCCCAACCATCACCACCCATAATCCATTGCGAAATCTTAACAAAGTAATCCTTCAAACTGAGGAGTTCTTTGGCGAAAGGCTTATTGATGTTTTCTAATAATGGAATCATTTGTTTTTGAAGCTTACGTGTCATTTCAGCACTCTTACGGTTATGAATCCATTCATTTGCTAATGCTTGAAGTTCAGCAGGCATGTCTGCCATATGATCAACGAGGAGTGTTTGAACACGGTCACGCATGGTTTCATAAGCAATTCTCATACCAAAACCAAATTCAGCATTATCTTCAAACAACGAGTTAGCCCACGCTGGACCAAAACCTTCTGGATTCGTGGTATAAGGTGTTGCAGGGTAAGAACCACCATAGATAGACGTACACCCCGTCGCGTTCGCGAAGACCATATGATCTCCGAATAGTTGTGTCAATGCTTTAATATAGGGTGTTTCACCGCAACCCGCACATGCTCCAGAGAATTCAAATAAAGGTTGATTGAAACTCAAGTTCTTGGGGTTGTCAACACCCATGTCTTTGTAGGTCACTTCATTGAAGAAATAATCCGCAGTTTGTTGAGCACCTTTAGCAAGTTCGTCTCCAATGGGTACCATGGCTAAAGACTTCACAGGTGTGGGGCATACTTGAACGCAAACACCACATTCGGTGCAGTCAAGGGTTGATACCTGGATGGTAAACTTGTAATTTTCCATACCCTTACCTTTGGCTTGAAGCAGTTTCGCGCCTTCAGGAGCGTTTGCAACTTCTGTTTGATCAGGTAAGAATGCACGGATGACACCATGGGGACATGCGAACACGCATTGGTTACATTGAATACAGTTTTCTGAGCGCCATTCAGGAACAAAGTTCGCAATTCCGCGCTTTTCATAAGCTGATGAACCATTTTCCATATGAGCATCTTCATAACCTAAGAATGCAGAAACGGGGAGTGAATCACCTTCGATAGCGTTCACGATATCTGCAATCTTCTTAACGAAGTCAGGACGATCACCCTTGTCGACGATTTCATCTTCAAGAACTGCCCATTCGGGTTTAACTGGAACCAATATGAGATGTTTATATCCAGCATCAATGGCGTTGTTATTCATTTCAAGAATCGCTTCACCCTTACGACCATATGTCTTTTCAGCATATTCTTTCATGTAATGATTGGCATCGTCAGCGGGAAGGAGGTGTTCATTCAATTTAAAGAATGCCGACTGCATGATGGTATTGATGCGACGACCTAAACCGATTTGATACGCTAAATCAACCGCATTGATGATGTAGAATTTTGCTTTCTTTTGTGCAAGTTGACGTTTAACGCGGTTGGGGAGTAAGGTCTCAAGATCTTCAACAGGTGTTGTTGTATTGAGTAAGAATGTTCCACCTTCTCTAAGCCCTTTTAACATATCGTATTTACGAAGGTATGTGTCGGTTGAACAGGACACGAAGTGTGGATAGTTAACTAAATAAGTTGAGCGTATCGGTTTCTTGGAGAAACGGACATGCATGCGTGTTACACCACCTGCTTTTTTAGAGTCGTAAGACGCGTAGGCTTGAGAGTATAAAGTGGTATGATCACCGATAATCTTTGTGATGTTTTTGGTTGCACCGACTGTACCGTCAGAACCCAAACCGAAGAATAAAAGTTCGGTGGCATCTTTATCGGTCACATCAATCGATTTATCAACATTTAACGATGTGTATGTCACATCATCTTCAATACCTAATGTAAACTTATCTTTTTGTTCTCCTGCCATATTTTGATAAACCGCAATCAACATGGATGCTGTTGTATCTTTGGAGGATAGGCCATAACGACCACCCAAAATGAGAGGTTTCTTGTCTTGATTATAATAGATTGCTTTAACATCTAGGTATAAAGGATCTCCAGATGCTCCTGCTTCGAGAGTGCGATCTAGGACGGTAATGCGTTCAACACTCTTTGGCATCGCTTGTAAGAAATATTCAGCAGAGAATGGACGATAGAGGTGAACAGAAAGTAAACCGACTTTTTTGCCTTGTTCTAAAAGATAATCAACGGTTTGTTGTGCAGCTTCAATGACAGAACCCATTGCAATCACAACATCGGTTGCTTCGGGATCGCCATAATAAACGAAAGGTGCATATTTACGGCCGGTGATCTTGCTGATTTCTTTCATGTAATCGTTGACGATATTGGGAATACCTGCATAATGAGATGCCTGAAGCACTTTGGTCTGGAAGTAAACATCTTCAGATTGCGCAGTACCGCGTGTTACAGGATGCATGGGATTGAGACCTTTTGCTCTGAATTTTGCGACTGCTTCTTTGTCTAAAAGACGGTCAAAATCTTTATAATCAATCACTTCAATCGATTGCACTTCATGTGAGGTTCTGAAACCATCAAAGAAATGAACAAAAGGGATACTTGATTTGATCGCCGATAAGTGAGCAATACCACCTAAATCCATGGCAGACTGAACAGAGGTTGATGCGAGCATCGCCCAACCTGTTTGACGTGCAGCCATGACGTCTTGATGGTCACCAAAAATCGAAAGTGCTTGAGCAGCGATTGAACGTGCTGCAACGTGCATGACACCTGGTAACAATTGACCCGCAATCTTGTACATGTTGGGGATCTTTAATAACAAACCTTGTGATGCTGTAAATGTGGTGGTCAGTGCCCCCATCTGTAATGAACCATGAACAGTACCTGCTGCTCCGGCTTCACTTTGCATTTCAACCACTTTGACAGGCATACCAAATAAATTTTTCTTGCCTTCTGAAGCCCATAGGTCGACATATTGAGCCATGGGTGTGGATGGGGTGATGGGGTATATACCCGCTAACTCTGTAAAAGCATACGCACAATAAGCGGCAGCTTCATTACCATCCATCGATTTAATGACTTTTTTAACCATGAAAATTCCTCCTCGATACTTTTATTTCAAAGCCTTTAGTATATCTGACGCATTCTCTTTAGGAGATGCTTTTTCAAAAACATGAGTGATGATGCCTTCTTCATTTAAGACGAACGTCGAACGTTGAATACCCATGTATGTTCGACCATACATGCTCTTTTCGACCCATACACCAAAGTCATTTAATACCTTGCCACTTTCATCCGACAACAAAATGAAGGGATGGTCATATTTTGCAATAAATTTTTGATGACTCTTTGGAGTATCTTTGCTGATGCCAATGACAATGATTCCTTGTTTTTGATAGGCATCATATTGATCCCGAAAACCACAAGCTTGTTCAGTACATGCTTTGGTGTCATCTTTTGGATAAAAATAGATGACTACTTTGCGTCCTAAATAATCATTAAGCTGATGAAGTCGTCCATATCCATCGTATAGACTGAAATTTTTAACTTTCTCACCTATACTCAGCATAAAAAACGTCTCCTAACAACACGGTTTGATCTAACATTAACATTATAACCTAGTTGTCAAGAAAAATACACCCTAAAATGTCGAAAGTTACAACAATGGAAACTTTTTAACGTGGGTTCACATAAAATGCCATAATGAGCCTTAAAAATATGTCTTACAAAGGCATCTCTATGAGATGTCTTTATAAAGATTTGAAGTTCAAGGAAGAAAGATCATTAATTCGATATATTTTTGATGGTTTGTTTAAAAGAAAAGCCATCCTCTAAAATGGATAGCTCGATAGGATAGTGGTGCGGGTGACAGGATTTGAACCTGCACGCCAATGGCGCTAGATCCTAAGTCTAGTGCGTCTGCCAGTTTCGCCACACCCGCGCAAAACGAATTATACCTTTTTTACACGGGTTGTGTCAATCCTTTTTATTGATTAAGGCTTTTTACGTTTGAGATAAAACCAAACACATGATGTGATGACTAAAAGACCTCCGATAGATGCTGTAAAAGGTACCCACGGGAAAGGTTTTTTCTCAACGTCAATTCTGATGCGAGATGTGTATGTTTCACCGTCGATATCATAGGTAAAATAAACATAATATGATCCCATGGTTTGGCTGTTTGATGCGTATTCATTATAGAGAATTTCAAGATTTTGGACATGATAGCCCGATAAATTCAATTGATTCTTCAACCAATCAATAATCTCTTCTTCACTCATCTGATCAGCTGTCGTTTTAAGCAAAATGAGTTCAGATTGCTCAAATGATGGTCCACGATGTTCAATGACATGAATATAAATGATGAATATTGTTTCATTGAGTTGTGTGTCCTTTGCTGAAAAGTGAACTTTATAGCGTCCAGGTGTCGTTGTTTGATTATATTCATTGATCACCATGTTAACTGTGACATTAGGTCCATCCACATCATCAGATACCAGTAATTTGCTTTGGATTTGGGCATTGGTAATGGGTGTATCTGTTGTATAAAGATAGATGGATGAAGGACCTTTGACATTGGGACCTTTTCGATCGACAAGATCAATAGGAACTATCAATGTCGCTTGATTTCCTGCCTGATCAACGATTCCAAGTGTCATCTGATAAGAACCTACTGTCGTTGCAGTGGAATACGTATCACTGATGATGAATAAATCCGATGTGCTCAATGTATCCACATTATCATGGATTGTAATCTGATTCTTAATCTCCTGAATGCTCCATTTCTGATTGACGGGTATCTCAAGAGAACCTTCAATCGATAACTCAGGTGGTGTCAAGTCGAAGACACGAACATCCAAATAATATCGCTTTTTGATGGCATAATATGTTGTCTCAAACACCATCTGATACGTCCCTGGTCTTTTTGTACTTGTGCTATACTCATCGTAGACCAACGTCGATGAAATGACCTGACCAAAAGGATTTTTAGCAATGACATAGCTTTTTATCGTCTCTAAATTGGGTTGCTGATCGACATTTAATGGTAAAACTCCACGATATTCAAGGGGTTCACTCGATTTGACATAGGGGATAAATCCAGGAAAGTTAGCATAGGTTCCTTCGTATACAATGGCTTCATAGTTCACCTGATCATTGACGGGCATTTTTAAAATATGCATACGCCCTTCACCGGTTAAAAAGGTCATGTATGCACGCATATTTAATAGATCTAACATCGGTCTTTCCGCATAAACAAGAGATCCATTATCTTCTTCCATTTCGATTTCCATAGTTTCTGGAAAATTCCAGTGTTGTCCCAAAAACGTTTCAGACAACACCAATGTATAGGTTGTATTCGGTTTTAATTGCATGCTTTGTGTCGTTCTCGCATAACCCGGCATATCCCACATATACTCTAACTTACTTAAATCGAGGTGGTTGATATATACCAAAGGTATACCATCATACCCATAAACGTTTTGCATGGTCATCATGCCTATCCAAGCACTTAAAATTAAAATGATTATTTTTTTCATCTCTTTTCCTCCTGCCTTATACTAGAGAAAAAGATACGCGTTTACTTGAAAACAAAAAAAGGGGTAATCCCCTTATATGATATTGATGGCAGGGCTAGCTGGATTCGAACCAACGATCGAAGGGTCAGAGCCTTCTGCCTTACCGCTTGGCTATAGCCCTATATGCGGTTTATGTTGAAATAAAAATGGCAGGCCCAGCTGGATTTGAACCAACGATGAGGGAGTCAAAGCCCCTATACCAAAGCACTCGTAAAAAGTCGAGTGCTTTTTCATTTCGAGCATTCGCTAGGCTGCACACTAGGCCTTTTCTTTCCGAAGTGCAGCCTAAACTCTCCTAAAAGAAATCGAGGTGAAACAATCCACAATTTGATAATTAAATATCATGGTTGCAGCCATGCATAAACGAAAAGCGTTTTAATAGAGCTTATTGGGTTTGTAGGCTGCAAACTATCAACTTGATAGGCTCTATTAAAACGCTTTTTATTCTTCATCGACAGTTATGCAAGAATGGGGCACTTACTAAAGAATATGTATATATAAATATATACAATTCATTATGACGATTTGTGTTTTGATTTTTAGAAAGGACAACAAAACAATGAACAAAGACAGCATTAATGCAATAGCTCAATCTACAGATAAAACAAGAGAAACATTATTAAGGGTTTCATTGAGAGTAACCGGATTAAGTGAATCATTGCTTAATAGATTATCATCATTCAAACTACATTGGCTCATCAAAACTTATTCAAAAAGAGGTAAGTTCCATGGAAAACATATTTGAAATTTTAACCATAAGACCACAGCAACCAAGAAAGACAAAACTGCAGAGAAAACCTGATGACCCAAGCATTAAAAATTTGCTTATAAATCAAGCTAAAAAATGCACTATTTACACAGAAAACTATTTGAAAAAACTATCAATCAAGGAGCTAAGATGGCATATTGCGAATTATAAAAAACGCCACTTTGAAGACTATGACAAAGACAACTTCATTATCAAGTGAAGATTGCAGCTCGAAACTTCACGCTTTAATGGGTGACTTTAATCACATCAGAAAAGTTTTAACACATTTAGGAATCAAATACTATTACGATTTTTTAGATATTTTTATTTCATACCGTGACTATGAGATACACAAAGACAGACTAAGAAAAGAGGGCATTTCATGAAATACTATTGGTTAAAATTAAAGGATGACTTTTTCGATCGTGAGGAAATCAGAATTATTGAAGCTCAGCCTAATGGGTCAACATACGTGTTACTTTATGTTAAGCTTCTGCTCAAGTCACTAAAAACAGATGGGGCATTAAGAATGTATAACAGTTTAATCCCATACGATGAAAACATGCTAGCGACTATAACAAACACAAACGTCGATATGGTGAGAGCAGCGTTAACAGCTTTTAAAAATCTCGGTATGCTTCAAGTGCTTGATGATAAGAGCATTTTCATGAGTGAAGTTAAGCTCATGATAGGTGCTGAAAGTGAGAGTGCTGAAAGGGTTAGAAAGTTCAGAAAAAAGAAAGCTCAATCACTATTGAATGAGCCTAAAACGTTACATTGTAACAGCGGTAACGAAAATTGTAACACAGAGATAGAGAAAGAATTAGAACTAGAGATAGATTTAGAGAAAGAATTAGATATTAACCCCCCTAAAGAGGGGGTATTGGGGGACAATAAGAAAGCAAGAATAACTTTCCCAACAACTAATCCTTTTTTCAACGCCTTTTGGAATGCATACCCAAAGAAAAAAGGATTGTCTAAAGCTTATAAATCATTCTTAACATTGCCAATAAACAATGACAAGTTAAACGATATTTTAGAAGCTATCGAGATAAGCAAGTCGAGTGAGCAATGGCAAAAGGAAAACGGTCGTTTCATACCAGAGCCATCAAATTGGCTTCAGGATGAACGATGGAATGATGTTTATGATGCAAGCTTTCAGCGTGTGGACATCAGCCCAGAACTTGATGAAGCACTTGATAGAATTTATCAAAATATGAGGTGAAATCATGTTTTTTATATATTTGATTTTCTTTATCTTAGGAGTTATTTTTGGTTTCATTATCACATCAGTTTTACTCATCTCTAAGCTGGACTCTAAACTTGAACATAACTTTGTAAAAATGATTAAAAAAACAACGATAAACGAGGTTAAAAATGGGTAAGGATAATTATGGGTATTTCAAAGGATTTTATAACTATCATGAGCGTTTAATTCAAGAATTAGAAAATAGTTACATCAAGAATTCAGGAAAAATGACTATATCCGAATTTGTGAAAGAAAAAAGAGCTACAAACGCAGATTTTAAAAGATGTTATCACATTATCATTGATGAAATTAATTTTGCGGGTTATTTAGGTTTATTGGCAGTGTATTCACTTTGCATGCAAGAATTGAACAATGATCCAGGGCTGGTCAAAGAGTTTATGCTTTCAAGTTATGGAGGATATACCAAAAGTGAACATTCGAATGCTAAAAATGAATACAAGTGGAAGTATCTGCAGTATCACGAAGAAAACAAGATTCAGCAAAGGATTAAAGCTCTTGAAATCATTGAAAGAATGAAGATTACTTCATGAGAGATTGATACGGATTTTATAAACTACAATTTATCATCAAGGTAAAAGAGCAAATATAGCAGGTGTATTTCTGCAGCAAGTCCAATAATCCAAAAATGACAGGGTTGTCACATTAAGAAGCTAGGTCACGGGTGTATTGGCTTAGCTTTTTTGCTAGAAAGGTGAAACCATGGAATTAAGATTAATGTTTAGGCTTTACTATGAAAACAGCCTTATCCACAAGGCAGCTGGGACGTGTGAATATGAGAGGGCAAAAATAAAACGGCTTTTAAAGCTTTTTGATAGCCTAGGGCTTTATGACACCTCACAAATCGATAAAACGGCTTTTAACGGGCTAATTTCAAGCCTAAAACAAAAGGTTAGCAATAAAACCATCAACAAACTTGTGTTATTGACAAAGCTTGCATACCGTTTTAGTGAAATTGAGTTCGATTATCTGCAGGGATTTCCTAAGCTTAAAGAGGAAAAGCGTCGTTTCAACATCATAGAACAGAATGAGCTTTCCAAGGTCATGACTTTTGTTGTTTCTTCTGATAGTTCAATCGGTAATAACCTTTTATATCAGACTTGCATAGTGTTGATGATTGAAACAGGTGTGCGAGCAAACGAACTGTTAAACATCAGAATCAAGCATATAAACTTTGCAGACAGATCAATCCTATTAACAACCACAAAGACCAAAAAAGAGCGTTATGTTTTTTTTACCAAGCTATCTGAAAAATACATCAAACTCATTTTAGCCCATGGGCCAAAGCGTGAGCTCTTGCTTTACAATTTTTTGAAAAGTCGCTCTGCTTTGCATCGTGATATCAAATACATGATAGACAAACTTAAAAAAGAGCTGAATATATCAAAGCTGCACCCCCATATGTTTAGGCATACATTCGCAACTCTAGCATACTATAACGACATTGATGTCATGGTGCTTAAGGAGCTTCTAGGACATGAGAATTTAACCACTACTCAGATATACACCCACATATCAAAAGAGCGTCTGCAGGCTGCATACACGAGGGCATTTTCACACGATAAATCTAATGGCCATTAACCGCAAATTACACTCTATACAAAGTATAGAATAACATAAAAACAGCGAAAGGATCCTTAAGCTGTTTTTTATACCAACGACATTATTCCTATAGTTATTGATGCTATTGCAAGTAACAAGGATATCCAAAAATATTTCTTTTCTTGCTTCTCTTTATTATACAAGGCTTTTGCTTTAATGATGAATTCTTCACGTAAGTAAATAGCTTGAATTGCTGAAGCTGGAGAATTGAGGTCGAGACCAAACTTCAGATGGTTAGCTTCATCTAGAGCCAATCGCTTATACTCATTATCTAGTAGTATTGAGGTTAGTTCATGAAGTTTACTCTTTTGGATTTTATATGTATCTACAATTATTTTTCTTTCAATATCCAATTTTTCATTGAGTGTTTTAATTAAAGTATCTTTATGCTTCATATACTCAGTTTTATCTATATTATCCACGTATTTTATAATTGCTGATTTTGCCGGTTGTATTAAATCCCAGATATCGCTTCTCATTAAACAAAGTTCCTTTTTATCCATGTGTTTTATTTTCTCATTGAAACAGAATGTATAAAAAAGTGCATAATTAATAAAATCTCTATCATTCGAAGCAATTACCTTGCCTATAATTTGGTGATTGTCCTTCTCTTTATCAAGGGTAAATGGTGATAGTTTGAACGAACTAAAATTAGCAATGTCATTTTCAAATAAATACCGTTCTACATCATTCATGAATTATATCTCCTTACAAATATAAATAGAGCGTTTCAATTCGCTCTATTTCGATTTCTTATACCTATTTTTGTGGGTAGATTCCTCAACAAGGCCGAGTAAATAATCAGCGCTACATTCAAGCACTGTTACGAGTTTAATGATTTGCTCAGAGCTTAGGTGATAGTTTCCTTTTTCATAGTTAGATACATTGCTTTGTGAAACATCTAGCACATGTGCAATATCCTTTTGAGTCAAGCCTTTTTGTTTTCTAGCTTCTTTCAACTTAATAGACATAAAAAAACACTCCTTTTCATTTTCTGATTGACTAAAATATCGCTTATGCGTATAATTTAGGTGAGGGCAAATTATCGCTTATGCGTATATTTGTCAACGAGTGCTTTAATTGTTGAGTTTAAAATGGCAGGGCTAGCTGGATTCGAACCAACGATGGAAGGGTCAGAGCCTTCTGCCTTACCGCTTGGCTATAGCCCTAAAAGCTAGGACTTTAAAAAGAAATGGCAGGCCCAGCTGGATTTGAACCAACGAATGAGGGAGTCAAAGTCCCTTGCCTTACCCCTTGGCTATGGGCCTACCTAAGTGGGGCGGCTGATGGGAGTTGAACCCACCAATGTCGGAGCCACAATCCGATGCGTTTACCGCTTCGCCACAGCCGCCATGTGATAGCGCAATTACTATTATACAATAATATTACCTTTTGTAAAGTGAAATTGTGTAAAAAAAATCTATTCATTGAATAATGAAAGGATATCAAGTAAAATAATCAAGAAGGATGTGACCTTATCATGCTCAAATGGATTTTACGCTTTTTTTATATCATGATTATTTCTGTAGCTACCCTCTATGTTTATGGTAGTGCTAACTACGGTAGACTTGAAGCTTATTATGCCAAATACATGGCCGATGAACTCGATAATGATCAAGAATATTTGAAGGGCATCAATACATTGATGAACCTTGCTTACTATCAAGAATCACCCGTTTATCAGTTTGTTTCAATAAGTGATACCCATCATCTCAAAGTCTCTGTTCACGCAATCGGTATTACAGATAACAATGTTCATTACGATGGCCTTATGATTTTTGTCAACGAACTTGAACTCTACGATGTTGAGAATAATCTGATTGAAAAACCCATTATTAAAATCACAGCACATCTCAGTGAAAAGACCTATAAGAGTGGTGATGAGTTGACCGATACACCGACAGTCGTCTTTGATTCTACAAAAGAATTCCCATATTCTTATGCACCCACACTCTTCTTGGTGTATGCTGAAAATTATTTACTCATCCCCGATACGGAAACCTACGCAACCCTCGATCGAATATCCATCAGTTATTCAACAGGGGAACGTGATACTGATGGTCAGTATAAATACGATACCACCTTGCTCTATGTAGCTGCGGGAGAAGACATTTCTGAAGCCGCACATAATAAGGACAATACATTATCCTTAAATGAAGCATCCTTCCGTTTATCGACCGTATACGGTGAAGAACTAAGTGCAGATGAAATCGAAACACTCGGTTTAATCACCGATCGTGGTTCACTTAAAGAGTTTAATGGTGTGATTGTTCGGACGATGATCATCTATAGTTTGATTGTTATTGCTCTCACCTATGTCCTTTTCTTCCACAAGTTGGTCATGGACAAAGTCAAAGAAAAACGCTTCGATAAGGAACAACCTAAAAAAGACCCAGACAAAATTCAAGATGCCATTTTCCAAGACATCGACTATCCTAAAGAAAATAAAAAATAAAATGTTGCATCACAGCTCTTGTGGTGCTTCTTTTCTTAGATGAGGCGTGAGTTTATAGACGATAAAACCTAGCGATAAAGTGCTTAAAGTCATCATCAGTGTATACAGGATCCCTTTTGTCAAAAAATAAATGATATTATAGTATCCTGCATCAGCATTGAAATATGGCGCATGAACAAACACACGCGTTTCATCAACAGTGAGTCCATCGAATTTAGATAGGAAAAACATGATTTGACCAGCGATGATGAAAAAGAAGGCAAGTTTAATCATCCAGTCATAGTGACGATTAAAAAGAAGGGGTAAAACCGAAAGTGCGTGGATGGATATCATGATGATTTCAGCGTATCTCAAAGGGTGATTTTGTCCGATAAAAATGGAAAACGGTGCGGATGCTGAAGGATGTGTGATACGCACGATAAAAATCCATCCGACAAGGATCAGTCCTGAGAACAATCCTAATCCATAAACCCATAACACTTTTTCGAATCTGAGTTCATTTTTGATGAAATAAACCATCAAACCAAAAAGCACATATCTCATGAATATAAGGATGTGTTGAATGACCATGGTCTGACGTGTAGGTTGATATTGTACCTTATTTGCATTGTTATAGAAAAAATTGATAAGCAGTAAAGCGAACATCAAGATAACAATCAGTTGATGTTTATCGATTTTTTTTATCATATTTAACCCCTTTCATCAAGATTGATATCATTATACATGTTTACAACTATGTTTTGAAGTTTTTTATCTTTGATACCCTTTAGTGATTGCATTTTTTCTTTTAACTATGCTATACTTACTTATGCGCATGTAGGGGTATGGTGTCAACGGTAGCACAGCGGTCTCCAAAACCGTCGGTACGGGTTCGAATCCTGTTACCCCTGCCATGAAGAAAATAAGGACGAGAAATGAATCGTCCTTTTTTGTTAGATATGCATCTTCACCGTTACGGTCGTTCCACGAGAAAGTGAACTCTTTAAGTCAATGGTTCCATTATATTTCATAGAAATATGTTTAACAATCGCTAAACCTAATCCGGTTCCTCCATCAAGTCTTCCTTTATCGACACGATAGAAACGTTCAAAGACACGTTGTTGATGTTCTTGTGCAATCCCAATGCCTTGGTCTTTGACAGAAAAAACCATGACATCTTGTTCTCTCGATAAGGTGATATCCACCTTTTTTTGATCTTCGCTATATTTTATGGCATTTTCAATCAAATTTTTGAACAGTTTTTGAAGATCGACGGGATCACAAAATCCTCGAAGAGGTACTGTTTTTGCATGCAATTTCATTGATTTGCTATCGGCTAATGGTTTTAGACTGTCGATGACTTCCTGTAGTGTTTTAACGATATCAACATCGACATAGCTTTTTTCTTTAAGATTTTCTAGACGTGATAACATCAACATATCCTCGACCAATGCAGTCATCGTTTCTGTTTGTTTCACAATTTTTTGTGCGGTCTTTTCAATTTCTTCTTCTTGAATCATATGTTGTTCGATTAATTCTGCTAACCCTTTAATCGCAGTTAAAGGACTTTTTAATTCATGAGACGCATGACTGAAAAAATCACGTTTTATTTGTTCAATGGCGCGTTCTTGTGTCACATCTTTCAACAAGACTAAGACGGTTGCTTTGGTCTTATTGCGTCCCTCTGCATCGACATGAAAGACTTTCACTTCAAGTGTTTTTCCTTCGTGTTTCACATCGAAAACGCGATTTTGATAATCACGATTGACATCCGAAATCGCTTGTTTAATCTGTAAATCACGGATCATATAGTAGGAAGGTTTATCGTAAAATTCCTCCGTTAAATCAAATGCATATTTTGCATCATCATTAAAGTAAACCAGTGATTCGTTCTGATCGAAAAGCATGACACCTTGTTTGAGTTCGTTCAATATTTCTTTTAACTGAATTTGATATGTTTCAATTGAACGCAAATGTTTATCGGTTTCCAGATTGATCTGATTCATTTCATGCAATAAATCATTGATTTCTGGATAGGGACTTGTTAAAGCTATGACTTGATAGCGACCTTCAGCTAAGTTTTGCAAACCTATTTTGACCTTTTCCCACGGTGCGAGTAGGTTCTTATTCACTCTCATAAGTCCAAAATAATAAAGTGTAATAACAACAATGGATACGCCACAAAGAATCCATAGAATGGTTGAGTACATGATGACCTGTGATTGCATCGGAATGGCGACACGCAAGATGTTTTGGTCATCAAGTCGTGTAGCCATATACACCAATTCAACACCGATGGTTGCTGAATTTCGTGTGGCTACAGATCCAAGATTTTCGATTTCTGGTCGATTGCTTTTGTCTTGTCCAATTTCAGGATCATGAGAATCCGCGATAACAAATCCATGCTCATCAAGAAGAGTTATTCGTCTTCCACTTGTGGTTCTAAATTCATTGACAAAGTCACTGGGGGTTCCGATAAATTCGTTATATTCGAGTTGAACCTCTTCAAGAACCAATGAAACCATGGATTTTGTTTGTTGTTGCCAAAACGAATAGAGACTGATGATGACAACCAAAAAAAACACCAAAAAGGTGCTAATCATGAGCATGATGTTTTTTCTGATCAGTTGTTTTTTCATAATATTTGATACCCTACACCACGAATGGTTTGGATGGTTACACGAGCATGATGATCTTGAAGTTTTTCTCGCAATGCTTTGATATGCATATCCAAGGTGCGTGTTTCACCAATAAAATCAGTCTCCCAAACGTCTTTGAAGATCATTTCTTTTGATACAACGTTCTTCTGTTGTTTGAGTAGTAATTTAAGGATTGCATATTCCTTATTGGTTAAATAGACAAAGACATCATCAATGAGCAATTGATGTTTTTTATCATCTAAGACAAGATTTGCTAAAATCCATTTTCGATCGTCAGTTTGTTTGCGCAATTTCGATTGGATACGCGATGTTAATTCAAGAACACCAAAAGGCTTGGTCATATAATCATCTGCACCGTGGTCAAGTGCCATCACTTTGTCCATTTCGCTTTGTAAAGCGGATACAACCATGATTGGTGTTGTTTGATCAGTCTTTCGAATCCATCGTAAAAGATCCATACCGGAGCGATCAGGCAGCATCAAATCAAGCAAAATCATATCCGGTTTTTCCTTTTCAAATGCGAGCATAAAAGCCTCTGCGCGTTGAAATCCCTTCCCTGTTAGACCTGCGTGTTCAATTGTTTTTTCGATGACATACCCAATGGCTTGATCATCTTCAACGTAATAGATTAGGGGCATAACATCCCTCCTAGAAAAGCAGTGTGTTTTTATGTGTTCCTTTGACCATAAAGATGATCCATTGCGCGATGTTCACGGCGTGGTCACCGACGCGTTCAAAATATTTTGCAACCATCAAAATATAGATTGCTTCATTAGGTTCGATGCTATCGGACTTTAATTCGGTCGTCATTTTATTAATCAATGTCTGAAATAGATCATCGACTTCATCGTCTTGATTAATGACTTCTTTTGCTAGTTTTTCATCGACTTTGACGAGCCCTTCAATACTTTTTAACACCATCTGTTCAACAAGTTCTGCCATCTTCGATGTGATAGGCATGACACGTTGATTGCGCGAATCGGTGAGATGTAATGTCATTTCTGCGACATCACTGGCATGATCACCGATGCGTTCGAGATCTGTAATGAGTTTTAATATCCCTGTCACAAGACGAAGATCAGATGCAACAGGTTGTTCTTTCCAAATAATCTTGAGTGCTTTTTTTGCGATTTCTTCTTCATATTTATCGACTTCTTCATCTTTTTGAATCACTTCTTTTGCAAGAGCAAGATCATTGGTTTTAAATGCTTTTAGTCCTTCTCTCAAATTGGCAAGAGCAAGGTCTGCCATATGAGCCACTTCTTTTTTGAGGTCTTCAATTGAAGACAATAACGACTGTCTTAATGTCATGGTTCTATCCTCCATTATACCATATTATCCAAAACGACCGGTGATGTATTCTTCTGTTTTCTTATGTTCAGGTGTTGAGAAAATGTGTGCTGTATCACCATATTCTATGAGTTCACCGAGTAAAAAGAATGCTGTTTTATCTGAGATACGTGCTGCTTGTTGCATATTGTGTGTGACGATTATAATTGTATAATTTTTTTTGAGTTCTATGATCAAATCTTCAATTTTTGCCGTTGCGACTGGGTCTAAAGCTGATGTTGGTTCATCCATCAGAATCACTTCTGGCTTCATAGCGATGGTGCGAGCAATACACAGGCGTTGCTGTTGACCACCAGATAATGATAAGGCTGACTCTTTAAGCCGATCTTTAACTTCATCCCAAAGCGCAGCTTGTTTTAACGATTCAACCACGAGATTTCTTAATTCATTTTTGTCTTTTATCCCTTGGCATCGTGGTCCATATGCGATGTTATCAAAGATGCTCATCGGGAATGGATTGGGCTTTTGGAAAACCATGCCTACTCTTTTTCTTAGACCGATGACATCAATTTTATCGTTATAGATGTTTTGATCGTGGAAAACAACATCACCTTCAATACGGCAGGAATCAATCAAATCGTTCATCCGATTGAGTGCGCGTAAAAATGTTGATTTACCGCAACCAGAAGGTCCAATCAAAGCTGTGACTTCACGCTCTAAAATGGGAAGCTTAATGTTTTTTAAAGCTTGTGTTTCACCGTAATATAGATTCAAATTTTCAATATTAAAAATGGGTGTTGATGTTTGTGTCATGATAATACACCATACCTTTTCATGAAGTTTCTAGAAATAAACTTAATACTTAAGTTAAGGATAAGGACAATAAATAGGATGATGAGGGCAATCGTTGTAGACAAATCAATATTTGCAGGTTCATCGGACATCATCGACCAAATATGCACAGCAAGGGATGTCGATTGACCTGTCAAAGAAATGTCATCTTTAATCGCTGTCCCAATCGCAAACACCAATGCTGCACTCTCTCCAATGATACGGCCGATTGCTAAGAGGGTTGCTGTTAAAATACCAGGTATCGCATTCGGTAGGATAACTTTAAATGTTGTTTGTGTTTTGCTTGCACCAAGCGCTAATGAGGCTTGACGATAATCATCTGGAACAACTTTAAGGCTTTCTTCTGTGGTACGAATAACTACAGGAAGCAAAATAACCGCTAACGTCATCGCACCAGAAATGATATTTCCTCCGGTAGCACTGGTTATGGATACGATAAACGGAACAAAGACTGCAAGACCCATTAAACCGTAAATGATGGAAGGGACACCTGTGAGGGTTTCAATCAACGAACGAACAATACTTGTTAATCGGTTGTTCTTAGCGTATTCATTGAGATAAATCGCTGCACCAACGCCGATCGGAAGTGCAATCACTAAAGTTAGTGCGATCAAATAGAGGGTTGTGATAATCGAACCTTTAATACCACCACCCGATGTCGTAAACTCGAGCTCTCGAATAGAAGTTACTTGATCAAGTTCCAGAATCATTTGCTCTGATCCATAGCGTGAAAGTGAGGATGGTCGATCGTTATATGCGATACGAATGATTGAAAAATTGACACCCAGTGATAAATTGTCCTCTGAAACCCCTTTATTCACCATATCTTTGAGCGGTGAATCGGGATGAACATCATAGACGCTGACAACCGTTTTACCGAGCAAATCGATTTCATCATGAAGTGCTAATCCCCATCTTTCAGAGTAAAAGACATCATCGGGATAATTCTGATCAGGATTACAGTTGCATAGGGTAGCATCCTCGTCCACTTCTGCAATGTAATTAATGGCTTGATAATGGTTTAAAATCAAATCGATATTGAGAAGTTTAAAACCTCTTGTTGCAACATAACCGATGATTAACGATAAGATGACAAGTGATAGAAATGCTGATCCATAGGTAATAAATTGAAGGAAAAAATCCTGTGCTTTTCGCTTATTTAACATGGACATTTCCTACCTTTCGTTTGATAAAATTCAGCGTAAAATTGGTGAGTAAGATGACAATCATCAAAACAATCCCCACCGAAAATCGAATATCATAATCCAATCCCGCTGATTCTTTCATCCCTTCAAGCATGGTTGTTGTCAACGTTGATGTTGTATCAAGCAAATGAAAAGAAAGTCCAGATCGTCTTCCTCCCGCAACAAGTGAGATCGCCGTAGCTTCACCAAGTGCACGACCTACACCTAAAATGGCTGAAGTAAAAATACCTGACTTTGCGGCAGCTAAAACGACTTTAAAATTAGTTTGCGTTGGACTAGCACCTAAGGCGAGTGAACCATGAATCAATGTTTTATCGACTGAACGGATCGATACTTCTGAGACCGTTGTGATCGTTGGAATCGTCATCAGTGCGAGAATAATAACAGCTGATAACACTGAATTCCCACCTTTGGATTGAAATCCAAAAAGGGTAGAAAAATTGTAGACTAATTGCAAGATTACTCCTGCTCCAAATAGTCCATAAATGATGGATGGAATCGATGCAAGCATTTCGACAACCGTACGCAACAACTCAGCCAGTTTTTTTGGTGCAACTTTCGCGATAAAAAGGGCAGTGAGTACACCGACTGGAAAAGAGATGAGTAATGATAAAAAGACAACGTAAATGGTTTGGACAATGATAAAACCGATACTGTATAAGTTGGATTGAAACGTGGGACCGATTAACCATGTGTTTCCTGTCAAAAAGGGAATTAATGGCACCGCACCTAATCCTCCATTATTCGTGATGAATGGGGTAACCCCTTTGACAAGGATAACCCCAGCGATCACGAAGATAAAGGATGCAGATAAGATGGCTAATGCCTGTAAAACACCTTTGACAGATAGATCGACCAGTGCGTTTTTTTGCCATTTTTTCTTCGTGAGAACAAGCACGTCTTTCACTCCTTTCAAAGACAAGAAGGGATCCTAGGATCCCTCAATCATGCTTATGCGTTAGGTACATCTGCCCAGGTGGTGTATGTACCTTCGTAAATCTTTTTCAATGTGTCAGCTGTCATGTTGGAAATAGGGTTGTTCTTATGAACGATTGCTACAATTGCATCCCATGCAAGTTGACCATATTGTGAAGTCGTTACATTTGCTTTTTCTGTTGTGGTGAAAGGACGCGATGAGAATCCAACATCTTTACCCACGGTTTGATCTTTGGTATCACCATTGGTACGTTTCCATCCATCACTTGAACCGGTATGATCATGTTCTGCAACGAAATTACCAGCTTTTGCAGTAAATGCAGCGGTTAACGCTTCTGCAACTTTTTGAATCGAGTCGGATCCACCAAAGCGAACTGTAATCGATGAATTGTTTTGTTGTGTGATGGGGTGATTAGCTTTGATAGAATCCCATGTTGTGGTTGAAGGTAGTGCAATGGCTCCTGCGTTGTTGATAATGTCTGCAGCATCCGTTGTTCCTAGGAATGCGATGAATGCTTTGACGAGTTGTTCAACTTGAGGTGAAGGGAAGTCCCCATCGGCACGGACCATCCAGTTGAATGGACGCTTTAAACCATATGTATTATTGATGACATTGGCTTCGGTTGGTGCAACACCTTCAAAGTATAAACCTTTAATGGTTGCGTTAACTGACGAAAGCGAAACGTAACCGATACCGTATTCATCGATGGACATTGCATTCAAGATTGCGGTATTATCTTTAATAACGAATCCAGTGACAAGTACATCATCACTTTTAGATGCTGCACTAAAACCGATGCCATTCATGAATCCATCACGTGTACCGGAGGTTGTATCACGTGTATAAACCGTAATGTTACTCTCTAAATTAAACGTGGGCACTTCTGGTGTTTCTGTACAAGCTGCAAGGGTGAACACCATGAGCAGTAATGCGAATAAACCAAGTTTCTTCATTTCAATTCTCCTTTTTTATTTTTCCATCTTCATTATAGAGATATGTCAAAATTACTGTAACCATAAATTCGTAAGGCTCATGTAAATAATATGTAAAAAAAAGACCCCAGGAGGTCTTTGCAAAAGATGATAATGACTAATATTTATTTTGCCATCTTCTTATTCATATTGCGATAGGCAAAGTAAAGAAGTCCAATACTCAATAATACAATAAAAAGAATAATCCATCCCATATTCAATGGTTGTCCAAGAAGTCCAATCTCATTGGTTCCATAAAATACACTGATTTCTTCCACGACATGCGGTGGTAATAGTTCATACGGTTCTTTAAGAATAATTTGTTTGAGCAAGATAGTCATATGTGTGAAAGGAACGACTGAAGCCACATAATACATTGATTTTCCAAGAACAACGAGAGGCATATAAATACCACTTACGAAACCAATAAACGTTCCCAGTATGCCTGATAGCGCACCAAAGGCATTGACTGATTTCAACAATGTAGTTAGATAAACCATTACAGTTGCTGAAATGAACGTAAAGAAAATCAATATTCCCGAAACTTTGATAATGGTCAGCAAAGAATACCAATATCCAGAGAATAAGCCAACATAGATAACAGTAATGAACCACATCAATAATGTGAGGACGCTGGTAACCATGATGGATGTGATGTAATAAGAAATAATGATTTTATAGCGTTTGACTGGCGTAACTAAGAATGCATCCAACTTTTTATATTGAAGATCTGTGATTATGTTCCCAACAACACCTAACGATAACGATACCGTATTAATAACCAAAACACCACCCATGATCACACTGATGGAAATAAATGTTCTCATGCCTTCGGTGACTTGTTGCAATTCTGATGTATACTGTCTACCAATAAAAAGGAAGTAAAGAGCCAACAAAATGATGACTGAAAGAAATGAAAAAAAGACTGCAGCTTTATCTCTTAAAAATGTTAGAGTGTTTCGCTTGATCAAACAAAGAATATCATACATGCTTTTCCCCTCCAATAACTTCGATGAAGACATCGTCCATACTGCCTTGTATCATTTCAAATTGACGGATATTCGATTTTATCGTTTCGATGATCCATATAGCTTCTTTGCTATCTTCAACTGGAATCACATATTGATCAGCAATTTTTTGAAAAGGCCGTTTTTGTTCGTCAAGCCATGTCAACATCATCTGTTTATCACATGGGACAATTTTTAATCGATCTTGAGAGTATTTGTCCTTCAATTGAGCAGGAGTTCCTTCAGCAACAATTTTCCCTTTGTTGATAATGACAACATGATCAGCATTCGCTGCTTCTTCCATATAGTGTGTGGTTAGGAAAATCGTCATGCCTTTGTTTTTTTGTAAATCATCGATCACTTTCCAAACGATTTGGCGAGTTTCAGGATCTAACCCAGTTGTTGGCTCATCAAGAAGCAATATTTCAGGATTAGAAATTAATGCTCGAGCAATCTCTGCTCGTCTTTTTTGTCCTCCAGATAGCGTTTTAAAGCGTTGATTTTCGATATCCTTAAGATTTAAATAGATTGCAAGTTCTTGATATCGATCCTTTACAGCTTTTTTGTTGTTGAGATAAAGTGCCCCACGATACATCAAATTTTCTTTGACTGTCAAGTCATCATCTAAAACATTCCCCTGAAAAACAACCCCAATTTTTTCTCGAAAATAAGCTTCATCGGTTTTAGCATTTAAGTAAACTTGACCTGAGTCAGCATTAAGTAGAGTTGTCATCACATTAATGGTTGTCGACTTCCCTGCTCCATTCGGTCCTAAAAAAGCAAAAAGACTTCCCCTTCTGACCAAGAAAGAGATGTCATTAACAGCTTTGATATCACCATAACTTTTGAACAAATGTTCCACACGAACAATTGCATCCATAGCTATCCCTCCTTCATGTTGTGTATCCAAATGAGAGTATAGCATATATCAAAAGAATTGATATCTTTTTTATTATTTTTCTATGTACAACTGCTTAATCCCAATAAAATAATCGCAGCAAATAATACAATTCCGCTCATCGGTGTTAGCAAAATACCAATGATCGTTTTCCATACTCTCATTTTAAGAAGCTTTTTCTTTATCTCACGTATGACATAAATCAAGAGAATGAGACCGAGGCCAAGATGAATATAATGATATGTCGTTACATAACTTGCGAAATCAAGAACAACCGCTGGCGTTACATAAGGTGTTTGTGCATAAAAAACACCTAAGCCAAACAAGAAGATACTTAAGATAAGCATCCCAAAGGAAATCAAGAGGTAAATCTTTTGAAACTTGAGTGCTTTTGTGTTACCGTTAGGTTGAATCATCATTTCACATCCTTTGTTCACATCATAGAACACTTTGAACTTCAATGCAATTAAAATGATAATTTCACCAATAAATTGATTAGTTTAAGCGTATAATGGATGTATAAGCGAGGCGATACGTGTGGTCATAGAAAAACTCAAAAGAGATTACCAATACAGTATCCTCTTTTTCGTTTTTATTGAACTTATGCTACTCCTCGTCTTTGCTTTTATCACGATGACCTTTGAAGGGTTGTTTTCAGAAGGATTAATTATTTTAATCATTGGTTCTCTTGGCCTATGGTTGGTGACTATCTTTCGAATACGTGACACTTACAAGCGTTTTATGAAAAACCAACACTTTCGTGTCCATTCACTCAACCAAAGATTAAACTATCCCTTACGCTTTCATAAAACTCTGCCCATTCCACTTTTCATATGGGGGAAAGCTTATTTGCATAAAAAGATGCTTATTCCAAAATGCTTTATCGGTTTTACTGAAGGTCATAGGGTGTATCCCATCAAAGAAATGAATGAGATCCCTCTCAACAATCATGTAGAAATTCTCTACATTCATAAAGGTTATGCAGCTCTAGTACAAGATCGCGAACAAAAAAAATACCTGATTCACTTAGACAACTTACAACCTATCGAATAAACACCCACGACTGGGTGTTTTTTTTGTTCTTGAATTGATATTAATAGATTGGTTATCTATATGCTAAGATGAGCGGTATGTTTTCGATAGTGGATCGTAATATAGATCATGAGCAAACACATGACACTGATTAATATTGGATAATAAGCAATTGAAACTTTACCGAAAAAGAGTCCTGCAAGAGGGGTGAGCAGCCCAAAACCCATATAACCGATGCCCATTTGTAAACTCATGATTTTACTTAGTTTATGCTTTTCAAAGACTTTTGCATTCATAAACATCATGTTGGGGTAGATTGGTCCAGCACCTAAACCAAATAAGAAAACAATACCAAAGTAGAGATAGACCCATGACCACTCTAAAAACATCAGAATACCTGCGATAAGCATCAATCCTTGACCGATACGAACCAAGAGATTAGGTGAAAGTCGATTGGACAAAAAGCCACTCAATAAACGTCCTAAAGTTAGGGCAAGATAAAACGTTGTTGTAAAAAGTGCAGCCACTGCATAGGATACATTCTTCTCAATGAAAAAATAGGATGCAATCCAAACTCCACCTAGCGATTCTAGGTGAACATAGATCAAGAAAATAAAGACACTTTCAAGAGCACCTTTGGTTTTGAGGATCTCTTTTAATGTGATTTTACGATGGATATCGTTACGTTCTTCCTGATGTTCTTTTCGCCATAGTCCAAATGATAATGCAATGATTAAGGCAATGCCCACTAAAAGAGATCCAACGATAATATAACCTAATCGCCACTGACCCTGATTGAGGGTATAGGCCATAACCGATGGTCCTACCGTCACTCCAATGCCGTAAAAGGAATGGAGATAACTCATGTGTTTCGCTTCATAATGCGATGCTAGATAATGATTGAGTGAAACATCTATGGCTCCCGCACCTATACCAAGAGGTAAAGCAAAGAAAAGCATCTGATAAAACTGATTGACTTGACTGATCAAAATCAAGGCAAGTCCAGTAAAAAGCACGCTGACAAATGTAATCCACTTCGTTTGAAATAAACGCAATAATCGAGGTGCATTAAACGTTGAAAAGATGGACATGATGTAAATTGCAACCGTCATCAAACCTAGGGTTTCAAGTGACGTGCTTAAATCCATCCGAATAAGGTTCCACGCTGAGCCCAAAAGAGCATCGGGCAGTCCGAGTGCAATAAACGTGATGTAGATGACAACAAGCAGCATAAACCCACGAAACTTCATGATACATCCTCCAAACACGACCATTATAGCATGTAAAAATGAGGAAGTATAGAAAAAGATGAGTGAAATAATCACTCATCCAAACGCTCATTTTTGTTTGATGCGAGCCTCTTTGTGCGCATACATGAAGTCATCCGCACGACGTATCACTTCGTGAATGCTCTGCTCCGCATCGCTTTTTACACTGTATCCTATCGCGACCGAAATGGGTTGTCCCTTCAAGTTTTCTTGTTCAAAGGTGCGCATCAACTGATGTTTTAATTCATACATGACTTCATCGGATGAATTCGGTGATAATATGAGAAACTCATCACCACCCATACGACCCAAAATATCTTTTGATGAGATGGATGATTCAAGAATTCGACTCACTTTCTTTAACATGTCATCGCCTGTCTGATGACCATATTGATCGTTCATTTCTTTGAGATCATTGACATCAAGAATCATGGTTCCCAACGGTAGATAACGATCCTTATCTAAATCGGTAATGGCTTGATCCATATAACGACGATTGTACAAACCTGTCAAGTAGTCATGAAAACTTAAAAATTCAATCTCTTTTTGTTTTCGTATTTTATCTGAAATGTCTCTAAAAATGATGACAACACCTTGTTCACTCTTCTTAGCATCTTTTATCGGTGCTAAACTCATCTCGATCGTGATGGGTTTTTCTTTACGGTTGAGAAGTGTGGCTTGTTGAATAAAAGTTTGTTTTGATACCTTAAGTAGCTGCTCGATGGATCCCGCTTGACCTTCCTCGTGATTTTCATAATAAAGTCGCATGTATTGATTAAGAGGTTGATTGATGACTTCTGATTCACTAAAACCTAATATCTTTTCAGCAACCGAATTGATGAGTACAACCTGACCATTCGGATCGGTCGATATGACCGCATCAGCCACTGACATCAACGTTGTTCGAAATAGGTCTCTTTCATAAGCTAATGTCGTCTGTAATTGTTTTCTTCGCGTGATATCGCGTGCGGTACCAATGATTCCGATGAATTCATCTTTTTCATTTTTAAGTAGGGTCGCACTTGTGTTATAACAACGATAATCACCTTGTTTGGTCAACAAACGGTATTCTTCAACCGTCATTTTGGTATCTTTCTTGACAACCTCTTGAAAAAACGTTTCAAGGCGTTCGATATCATCGGGGTGAACGAAATCGCGATAGGAATGACCTATACCCTCTTCAACCGTAAACCCTAGCCATCTTTCCCATGCTGGTGAAAGATAGGTGATTACACCTTGGATATCAAACGCATAAAGTATGTCATAACTATTTTCAACGAGTTGCTTAAAATGAGTTTCACTACGTTTGAGGTCGTCTTCGAGCTTTTTTTGTTCGGATATATCAATGTGGGTTCCTACCATCAATAATGGTTTACCATCTTTTGTCCATGAAATGATCTTTCCTCTGTCATTAATCCACACCTCATGACCATGCTTGTGTGTCATGCGGAACGTGGCGTTATAATATTCAACCTTCTTATCCATGACTTCTTGAAGAGTTATCATGACTTTCTTGAGATCATCGGGATGAGTCAGTTTCGTCCACGTGTTGATGTCGATAGGCTTGAGTTCTTCAAGTGTATAACCTAAGAGTTCTGCCCACCGTTGGTCGAATTCAGTTTCACCTGTTTGAATGTTCCAAATCCAAGTAGCTGCTTTGGTGGCATATAAAAAGTTTTGATAGGTTTCTTTTTCGACATGTAGATCATCGATACGTTGTTGTAGGTGGTCGATGTTAATACTGATGGCTGTATAGGTAGGATATCCATTCTCGTTATAACTCACTGAGGCTTTCGTATAGAACCATACATAATAGCCATTCTTATGTAAAATACGATTAATAACTTCAAATTCTTGACACTTTTCAGCGTGACATGTGCGAAAGAGATTACGAATTGCTTCTCGATCATCGGGATGCCACTGGTTCATCCAAAAATCAGGTTGATCCATCAATTCATTATGGGTATACCCTAAAAGTTTGTCTAATCCAAAAAGAGGGGTGAGTTGTTGTTTCAATACATCCCATTTCCACATGGCTAAATCAAGGCCATTGATTATGGATTGATAATATAAAGCATTATTTTGTTCATCTTGATTACTAAAATAGGCTTTCATCAGTTGACCCATCTATGAAACCTCCATCATGCTTTGTTGATATTTTAGCATAAAGATTCACTAAATTTCGGTGATTAAATCTTACAAATTTCTTAATTCGTACACGACTAAAAAAAGAAGACGTTGCCGTCTTCGAAGTGTTATGCGATCAGTTTGTCCATCTGTTTGATAATATCAAGGCGTTTTTTAGTTACATAAAATTTATGGGTTTTTCGATCATCCTGTACAAGCCAAATGTTGGATAATCCTAAGAAACCCTTTTTCATGCTGTGACTCTTGATTTCAGCAAAAGGTATTCTGAAATATTCTCGACTTGGTTTGGTACCAAACATATTGGATTCAAAACAAACCAATTCTTCATTATGAATCCCTACAAAACCATCATGACCAGCGCGTTGATTCCGAGTAAATGCAGCATTTAAAATCTTAGCAGTGGTCGAATAAGAAATCACTACTCTGGCAACTAATTCGCGTTGATCACACAATTTTAAATCTTTTGCAAGCTCAATAACTTTCGCTTTTTCCACCTTATCACCTCTTAATTTCATCATACATCAACGATGAAATGTTGTGATAAAAAGTCATGTTATTTGTTATCGACTTGCACATTTCCCTGCAACAAATCCGCTCGACCATGCCCATTGAAGATTATAACCACCACATAAGCCATCGATGTCTAGTATTTCTCCGCAAAAATATAATCCTGCAACTTTTTTAGATTCCAGTGTTTGGGGGTTAACTTCATCAATCGTGATCCCACCTGCAGTCACTTGAGCATCATCGAAATCTTTAGATCCTACAATAGGGAAACTCCAACCAAATAGATGTTGTTGTAATGTATTCATTTTATCTTTACTGAGATCTTTGACCATAACATGGGGGTCGATGTGCACTTCTTTAAGCAATGGATGAATGATACGTTTATTGATCAATCCAATCAGACTCATTTCAACTGAACGATCTTTGAGTTGAGAAAACCGTTTTGCAACATCTCTTTGATTGGGACCATTCACCAAGATGACATTGATAAAAACGGATTGACCTTCTTGTAAAAGTTGATTAGCTTTACGACTGATTTGCAAAATGGTAGGTCCACTGATACCATATTTGGTGAAAAGAACATCGCCTGTTTCCGTTTGAACTGGATGTCCATCATGAATTAATTCTACTGTTCCTGGAAACTTGACACCATCAAGTGCTTTTAAGTGTGGGCTGTTTAACTCGAGTTTAACAAGGGCTGGAAAGATCGGTGTCATGGTGTGGCCACATGATTGTGCGAGTTGATAACCGGTTCCATCGCTGCCACTTTTTGGCATCGCTAAACCACCTGTTGCAAGAATGACACGATCAGCTTTTAATCGTTCACCATGCTGGAGTTCAATCTCAAAGACATCTTGTTTTTTGATTGAGGTCACATACGCATCATATTTGACAGGAATGTTTAATCGTTCGATTTCATAGACTAAGACATCGACGATCGAAGATGCTTGTTCGGACAAAGGGTATGTCTTGCCTTCATCCTCGATTTTAGGGGTAATCCCAAATTGTTCAAACAGTTGTAGTGTCTTTTTAGGACTCATCTGTTCAAAGACCGGACGAACGAAATAAGGATGGTTATAATGCATCTCTGTGGCATCTACATTGGTAAAATTGCACCGACCATTACCGGTAGCCAGTATCTTCTTTCCTAACTTTGTATTGCGTTCAAGAATCAGGACATCGGCATGATGTTGTTTCGCTGAAATGGCTGCTAATAAACCACTTGCTCCACCGCCGATGACAATCACAGAGGACATATCATCACCATAGTCATTATATCATATTCTTTTAAGTGCTTTTCGAAGTAAAGTATGTCATGTTTTGATATACTAATTATCAGGGAGTGATGCTATGCAGAACGTCTTTGAGCGCCAAAAACAATATTTTCTTACCGGTCAAACTTTATCCTATGATTTCCGCATTCAACAACTCATTAAACTTAAGAATCTTATTATGGAACATGAACAAGCCATTTTGGATGCACTCAAAAAGGATCTCAATAAAAGTCCTTTTGAAGCATATACCACAGAGATTGGTTTTTGTCTTCATAGTATAACGAAAGTCATCAAACACTTAAAGAGATGGATGGCACCAAAGCGTGTGAGAACACCCATTTATCAGTTAAACACTTCATCCTTTATTGTTGCTGAACCCAAAGGAACCATCTTGATTATTGGACCTTATAATTATCCCTTTCAACTGATCATTGAACCGTTGATTGGTGCGATTGCTGCTGGGAATACCACCATGTTAAAACCTTCAGAATTCGCAAGTGAAACCGAAAAAGTCTTACAAGATATGATTAATAATCATTTTGAAGATCATTACATTCATGTTTTTACGGGTGATCAAACCGTGACACAACAACTTTTGCAATTTCCTTATGATCACATCTTTTTTACGGGAAGCACGCGGGTTGGACAAATCATTTATGAAGCCGCAAGCAAAAATCTCGTCCCTGTCACCTTGGAATTAGGGGGTAAAAGCCCCACCATCGTCGATGAAACAGCCAATATCAAAGTCGCTGCTAGACGCATCGCTTTTGGAAAATTCATCAACGCAGGACAGACGTGTATCGCTCCTGACTATATTTATGTACACACCTCTATCCATGATCCTTTTGTTCAAGAATTGAACCGTGTCATCATGAGTCTTTACGACAATATGGATCACTTTGGACGAATCATCAATGAAAGACATTTCTTTAGACTGATTAAACTCATCGATCATAAAAAAGTGGTGGGTCAATCGATCACTCATCAAGGGGACAAATTGATTAGTCCAACCGTTTTACGCGATGTGACTTGGGATGATCCCATCATGAAAGAAGAAATATTTGGACCACTTTTACCGGTCTTGACCTACTCATCCATCGATGAATTAATTGCGATACTCCAAACAAAAGAAAAACCACTTGCCCTCTACCTCTTCTCTGAAAATAAAAAGACACAAGAAAAAATTTGGAAACATCTATCATTTGGTGGTGGCGCCATCAACGATACCTTGATGCACGTCAGTAACCCCCATCTACCTTTTGGAGGAATCGGTCCAAGTGGTATCGGAGCATATCATGGCCAGCATACTTTTCAACTTTTTTCACACATGAAAGGATACATCAAACGCAGTACATGGATGGATCCTCCCATCGCTTATCCACCCTATTCAAAGACAAAGGAAAAACTGATTCGAAAGCTATTGAAATAAAAGGGATTGTAACGAAATGAAGATATAGATATCTTCGTGGACTTCACAGTCCTTTTTTCTTTATCTAGCACCTTTGGATGTGGATAACATGGCTATAAGACCTGGTTTTAGGCATGTTTAAAAGGGATTCACTAAGAATCCTTAGTTTTCCCGTGGATAATTATTGCACAACTCTAAACTTTTTGTTGTGTAGT
>Ga0074195_1000824_pt1 | contig 52407 bp, 57 predicted proteins | sample EPASupsiteHSE623_FD_64525 | JGI IMG/M metagenome (GOLD analysis project Ga0074195, IMG submission 64525) | Bioremediated contaminated groundwater from EPA Superfund site, New Mexico - Sample HSE6-23 | ecosystem: Environmental > Aquatic > Deep subsurface > Groundwater > Contaminated ...
AATGTTCCGGTAGTCCTCTTCGCGTTGTTGTATCTGCTGCTGGTTCTCCCTGAATGCTTTTTCCGTACTGCGGCGCTCAACAGCGGTCCGGATTTTATGCGAGAGCTCGGCAAACTGCGCCTGGGGATTGCCGCCTTTCTGGAGGTAATAGTCCGCTCCGCTGTTGAGGGCGAGAATCACCACTTCCTCGCGACCCCTTCCGGTAAAAAGAATAAACGGGATCTGACCGAAGTGAAGGCGGACCTGTTTTAAAAATTCCAGTCCGTCCATGTCCGGCATCAGGTAATCGGAGATGATGGCATCGAATTTTTCTGTCCTGAGGAGCGAGAGGGCAGCCGGTGCCGAATCTATGGTTGTGACGAAAAAATCCCCGGTTTTTTCAAGATATATCTTTCCTATATCAAGAAGGGCGGATTCATCATCAACATACAGTACGGAGATCATTGGTTTGACCTTACAGCTGGATGATCAAGAGAAGATTGCGTTTATACTAAAAGATTTCCACAATTGATTACGACAAAAAAAGCCGAATGAAACGAAAACGGGAAATTTGAAAAAACCTGATGGTTTTTTGATTGAAATCCCGGCAACCGGCCGGCAGATCGGTAGGGAGAGTTATTGGTCCTGTCGGATATCTCACGGATGGAACTCCTTTTCGCCCCGGCACAAGGGTTTTGCCAGGTGACGCCGGGCCGTTGGCGGCACTTCATACCATCCCGTCTCCAGCGTGCGGGAAATCTCCAGCACTTCGGGTTCCGCAGACCGGGCATTGCACCGCTTGCATTTCCAGCCTTTTCCTTTCCCGTCGCTGGTCATCCGCTTGTTGCACGCAGTGCAGAGTGGCGGACGGGTGATCGTGGGCCGGGCGAGCGAGACTACCTTGATCTTCTCTAAGTTGATGCTCCCCTTCTTGAAACTGCCAACGGCGAGCACTTCATCGCCCGGCACCAGCTGCCGGATGATCTGCCGGAAGTTCTTGGTTGGCTCGTAGGCCATGCACCGCACGGGAAAGTCCCCGTCTTTCATGATGAACGAGACGTGTCCCCCCTCTTTTGTTTTCGGGGCACTGGTGACTTTCCCCTGGACAACGTAGGAGAGCAGCTCCCCCAACTGGCCGATCGTTCCATGCAGCAAGTGGGCGTCGGTCCCCTGGTTCGTTACCCAGATCTGTTCGATCCCGGGTCTCTCTGATTTAATTATCTGCCGGGCCGCCATCACCCACCGCGGGCTCTCGCCCCGGATCCCAAAGAGGACCGGGTCGGGCGTGTGCGGAACGCAGACCACGACATCGTTGGCTACGTCCACGGTGTCCCACGTATGGGGGAATGTCGCCGCCTCGGCAGCAAACAGGCTCTCGCGGCTCACGTCACGCGGCGTGCCGAACCTGGCTGGCTCACGGTAGACCAGGATCTCGGAAGTACTGTCCGCAAGTTCGCTTGCCACGGCTGCGGTTGCCCCAATAAGCCCGCGCCGGTTCTTCCACCCTTTGTACCGGGCTCCGGCCGCGTCAAGAATAGCAATCGCTTCTTCTGTTGTGCAGAAGTCGGTGACCGCTTTCCGGTAAAATGCCGGATCCAGCTGCGAGTCCGCGACCACCACGCCGGGATTCGTGTTCTCACAGGAAAAGTCCGCCAGTTCCTCAACGAGATCGCTCGCGATAGCGAATGCCCGGTCGGGATCGCCCTCCACATCGAACATGACCGCGGCATTCCCCCGGGTCTTCCACGTCACGTTCGGGTTGAGCCGCACAAGACGGGCTTGCTTAACCCGCATGTGTTCGTGGATGAGCCTGCGGACGAACACTGCCCCGAGGTAGGTAGTGCACATTCCCTGCGGGGAGTCCGTGTCATCAATCCCGATCAGCATGTCTATATTAATATATGGGCACGCTCCATCCATTTGTAACTACATGTCCCAGGACCGCCAGCTCCAGATGGTTACCAGTGTGATGATCACCGCAGGCTTCGATGTCTCCGAGAGGTTCACCCTCCGTCCGAGGAGTTTTGACCTCATTGCCCGGAACGACGGGACGTTGCTCGTCATCAAGGTGGTTTCCCACATCGATTCCGTGAGCGAAGAGGTGGCGTTTGACATCGAGCTCATCTCGCGCCTGCTCGGGGGCATACCGCTGATAGTCGGTGAACGCGCACGAGATGCTGAGCTGGAACGCGGGGCCGTATACGTGCGGTACGGAATCTATGCGATAAGTCCCTCGACGTTGTATGATTACTTTGTCGAGAATATCCCCCCGCTCGTGTACGCATCGCCCGGCGGGTTGTATGTCAACATCAATGGCGAAGCGCTCCGGGAACTCCGGGAGCATCGCAACATGTCGCTTGGCGATCTCGGCAACGTGCTCGGCGTCTCACGGCGCACTATCAGCAAGTACGAGGGCGGGATGGGCACAACGCTGGATGTTGCCATACGGATCGAGGAGTTCTTCAATACCGGTGTTGTCGAATCGATCGATCTCATCCGGCACGAACCGCCCAAGGCAATGGATCCTGAAAAAGAGCAGCAGGGATCCCACCCGCAGAGCCCGATGGAATTCCTGCAACAGATAGGTGTCCGCCTCCATACGCTCCACGGGGCTCCGTTCCAGGCCCTCCTCACCTTTGACAAGCAGACGATCCTTACGGGCTATGGCCCTGCCCAGAAAGTTGTCAAGCGGGCTGCCCTCATTGGCAACTTATCGCAGATCGCAAAGAAGCACGCGATGTGCATCATCACCGATTACAACAAGGAAAAGAAGATCGGCCGGACACTGGTGATTGGCGAGAAGCGCCTCCAACGGATCGAGGATGGTTTTGAACTCCTCGACCTGCTGGGCGACTGAACTTTTTTAGAGAAATTATATATAGAACCACAAACCAATTTTAGTGCTAAATCTAGTGCAAAAGTGGTGAAATTTATGTCACAACAACTTGGAGGACAGCAGATTCTTATTCTTAAAGAAGGCAGCACCCGTACCCGCGGCCGCGACGCTCAGGGTATGAACATCACCGCCGCAAAGGCAGTGGCAAGTGCAGTCAGGACCACGCTCGGTCCAAAAGGTATGGACAAGATGCTCGTCGACACCATTGGCGACGTAGTGATCACCAATGACGGTGTCACGATCTTAAAGGAAATGGACATCGAGCACCCGGCCGCAAAGATGATGGTCGAGGTCGCAAAGACTCAGGACGATGAAGTCGGCGATGGGACAACCACCGCAGTCATCATTGCCGGGGAACTCTTAAAGAAGGCAGAAGACCTTCTCGAGCAGGATGTCCACCCGACGATCATCGCCGCAGGATACCGCCAGGCCGCTGAAAAGGCCCAGCAGCTCTTAAAAGAGATCGCCTTCGATGTAAAAGTCACCGACAAGGCGCTCTTAAAGAACATTGCCGGCACCGCGATGACCGGCAAGGGCGCAGAGGCCAGCAAGGACAAGCTCTGTGACCTCGTTGTCAAGGCAGTGACCATGGTCACCGATGCAGACGGCACCGTTGATATCGAGAACATCAAGGTCGAGAAGAAGACCGGTGGCTCGATCGAGGACTCCGAGATCGTTGAAGGAGTACTCATCGACAAGGAACGCGTCCACCCCTCGATGCCCAAGAAGGTCACCAATGCAAAGATCCTTCTCTTAAACGCAGCAGTCGAGTTCAAGAAGACCGAAGTCGACGCCGAGATCAATATCACCTCCCCCGACCAGCTCCAGGCATTCCTCGATGAGGAAGAGCGCATGGTCAAGGATATCGTTGACAAGATCGTAAAAAGCGGTGCAAATGTCCTCTTCTGCCAGAAAGGCATTGACGACATTGCACAGCACTACCTTGCAAAGGCAGGACTCTTTGCAACCCGCCGTGTCAAGAAGAGCGATATGGAAAAGCTTGCCCGTGCAACCGGTGCAACCCTTGTCTCATCCATCGATGCAATCTCCAAGGAAGAGCTCGGCAAGGCCGGACTCGTTGAGGAGCGCAAGGTCAGCGGCGAAGACATGACCTTTGTCGAGCAGTGCAAGAACCCCAAGGCAGTCTCTATCATCGTCAAGGGCGGAACCGAGCACGTAGTTGACGAACTCGAACGCGCTATCCACGATGCACTCCGCGTTGTCGGTGTCGTAGTCGAGGACAAGAAGGTTGTTGCCGGTGGCGGCGCACCCGAGACTGAGCTCTCGCTCCGTCTCCGCGAGTACGGCGCAACCGTTGGTGGCAGGGCACAGCTCGCTATCGAAGCGTTCGCATCCGCACTCGAGATCATCCCGAGGACCCTTGCAGAGAATGCAGGACTTGACCCCATCGATATGCTTGTCGAGATCCGTGCAGCCCACGAGAAGGGCAAGAAGACCTACGGACTCAACGTGTTCGAAGGCAAGGCAGTCGACATGAAGGCAGCCGGTGTTGTCGAGCCCCTCCGGGTCAAGACCCAGGCAATCTCCTCAGCAGCAGAAGCAGCTATCATGATCCTGCGCATTGACGATGTCATTGCCTCCTCAAAGAGCCATGCACCCGAGGGCGGTATGCCCCCGGGCGGTATGGGCGGCATGGGTGGAATGGGCGGCATGCCTCCGGGCATGGGCGACTACTAGATCCCATTTTTTCAGCCTTTTTTTATCCGTTTGTTCTTTTATCCTTGTTCCTGTGCGTTCATGCAGTTGGGATTGCGCATTTTAACAGGCTCTTTTGAGGCTGAGGTTTTGACAGGGCCGGAAAACCCCGGGTTAATCCGTTGTTAATTAAAAAAGGAAGGATTTGGTTTCAGGCCGTTGTTGGTATTGTGGCAGGATTACCGACAAGCGATTCGCCTTTCTTGACGATGATCACGCCGGTTGCGTTTGAGTAAGTGTCGATGAAATTAAACGTCCCTTCATTCGCCCCGAAGGTATAGTCCCACTGGGAACCTTTCACGAAATCCCCGGAACTGAACATGCCGGCATGGCTTCCCGTTGTCTTGATCGCGTGGACGGTTGCATCGTCGTTCACCCAGATGACGCCCGTACCCGGCAGGACCGTGAGTTCCTGGGGGACAAACGTATTGTTCCGGATATAGATCGTGGTGATCTTCGTGGAAGGTGTCATCACCGGTGCAGCTGTTTTTGCTACCGTAGCAACCGTTGTTGCCATCGTGGTAATGGTCTGGGTGACGGTGGCAACCGGTGCGGCTTCTGTGGTCGGAACCGGTGTTGCTTCAGTGGGGGAAACCGTTGCTGTGGTCGTTGTCGGAACCACGGTTGTTTCCACGGGTGTTGCGTTCGTCGTTGCCGGCTGGGTACATCCGCTGACCATCGCAAGGACGATCACCAGGACAAACAATCCTAAAAGTCTCTTCATGTAAATTACATTGTTATCGTCTTGTAATTAAATTTGCTAAATGAATTGGGACCGGTTTTGTCGCAACGCCCGTAATTGGCAACTTTACTCGATCACGGGGAAGAACGAAAAAGAAAAAGAATCCGATCAGGGAGAAGGTGTCTGCATTGCCGGCGCACCTTCGACCGATGGTCCCTGCTTGACAACGATCGCCCCTTTCATGTCCGGGTGGTAGGTGCACGTGAATTCGAACACGCCTTCATCGGCGCCAAAGGTATACCCCCAGGCCGCTGTGGGAATAATGTCGCCGGAGTTAAACATTCCTGCGTGAGTGCCGATCGATTTGACCGCGTGGACCGTGGTGTCCTCATTCACCCAGGAGATACCGGTACCCGGCAGGACCGTGAGTTCCTGCGGAACGAACGTGTTGTTCCGCATGTAGATGATCGTGTTTTTTGTCTGGGGAACCAGGGTGATCCCCGGCGTGGGCATAGCCGTGGTTACGGTCGCAGGAATTATAGTCTGGACCGGTGTTTGCAGCAGGGTGGGTGCCGGTGTTGCTTCCGTGGGGGGTACGGTGGGAACCGCGGTAGGTTCCGGGGTGGTTGCGGCAGGTGTTGCCTGCTGGGTACATCCGCTGATCATCGCAATGACGATCACCAGGATGAACAATCCTATGACTTTCTTCATGGAAACTACATTGTTACATCCTTGGTATTAAATTAACTAAAAAAACCCGCATGAATTCAAAGACTACGCATCAAAGCAATGAAAAATTTGTATTCCAAACTCAATTTCCATTTACCTGTGCTAGAGTCGGAAATTTTTAAAATTAAGAGGAAAATGGGGTCACTTCTTCATCTTGTATGCTTGTAGCCCTTTGGCAGCATGTCTGTTTTCATGACAAAACCAGTACCGGTTTTACAGCAGCTCCAAGAATTGCTGCAAATTGGTTCTTTTACGCTCGTAATTGCCCCGTTTGTCTCCGGTAACCCGGCATTTGCCTCATCGCATCCCCAGGAAAAATCCGCAATGTCAACAGATTAATGAACCCGTACGCATCCAGTATCTCTTATGAGCGACCGGTTCATCTTCACAAAACACCGTACCGACTGCTATCACTGTAAACAGGTGGCAGACCAGATCATCAAGGCGGTTCCCTACAAGGCAGAGGTAGCGTGCGACAACTGCGGGGCGACCCGGGTCTTTGTCCCGAGAATAGAGGATGTGACCCAGCCGGGATCGTTTACGAAGATTAGCAGGTATCCGGTCTGGGAGCTGGTGCAGGATGCCACGTGCCGGAACTGCCATGTAACCGGTCCCCACGATATTACGGTGGGCACCCGGCACCTCTCGGTCCGCTGCCGCAACTGTGGTTTTACCCATTTCTATAAGTTCGATCTTGAGTACATGGCCAAAGACGAGCTCAAAGTCCAGTAATTGGCGGGGACAAAGGCGATCGATAATTCCCCGGCCTTTGGTCCTGCAAAAAAAGTATTTGGTGGCCGTTCACCCGCAGGTGCGGGCACTGACTGCCGGGTAACTGTTTGCATACTTCTCAAGGGCCAGCTCGAGGTTTTCCTGGATTGCCGGACTTTTTGCGCACAGGAAGAAGATGATCTCGTTGTCGGTGATGGTGAGGGGAGAAGCCCCGGTAAGGTCCGACAGTTGCGAGCATCGCTGCCGGAGATAGTCTTCATGGACTTTCCGGGGGAAATGCTGGTATATCAGCAGGACCGAGTCCGTATCGAGATGGTCATAGATCATCTTCACCTCGTTAAGGAGAAGATGGCGCTGGTCCGGCTTGCTCTCTTCAAGCCCGATATCAGGGTCGAGAAATACCAGTGATTTTTTCGGGAAATTTTCAAAGATGCTCTGGAAATAGCGTTCCCGTTCCTTATGGGTGAATGGATGCGGGTGCAGGATATCCATCAGGATATTCTCGTTTTTGAAATAGTAATGGAGATACTGGACATAATCGAGATCGTTTTCGATCTCCTGCAACCGTGATACCTGCTGGAGAAGATTGGTGTTCTGGCTCCCCGCTTTTCCGGATTTTAATGCCTTTCCCATGTCTTTTTTCGTCCCGGCATCCGGCTCTGTCTTGCCGTTGTTCTCCGTCAGCATGGGTATGAAGGAGAACGTGGTAAGTCCGGGCATGGATTTCATGATATGACGCACGAGATCGAATTTAAAAAGATCCCGCTGATCCCCAAAATGTTTCCTGTTCACGTACGCTCACTCTAACCCAATTTTAACGCTGGAATAAAAAAAGATTTTGATGCTATTATAAAAATAGTAAAAAGAATTCTGGTAGTTACTTCTCTTCCCGCACCATCGTGATTGCCTTTTTCGGGCACTCGTTGGCGCAGATGCCACAGCCCTTGCAGTACCGGAGATCGATATCCAGGTCCTCGTTGATGACCCCGTCTGGGCAGTACATGGCACACAGCCCGCAGGCATTGCATTTCTCCCGGTCCACGACCGGCTTGAAGACCCGCCACGTCCCGGTCTGCCCGGCAGCCCCCTCTTTCGGCCTGCTTATCGCGAGGCGTTCGTGTGAACTCATGCGCTCATCTCCTTGTAGGCCGCTTCCGCAGCTTTGACATTGCGTTCATCAGAGAACATCTCACGTATCGCTTTCTTTGCGGAGTCGGCAGTGATGATCCCCATCTTTGCCAGTGCCCCGAGCACTGGTGTGTTTAAGATCGGGCTGCCGGCAACGACAAGGTTTTCGCGCAGGGCGATGCCCGTAACATCAACGTTGTGGCTCTCGAAACCGGCAAACTCTTTCTTGTTTGCACTGTTGAGGAAGACACGGCCTCCTTTTTTGAGCCCGTGCAGCACATCGACTACGTCCATCACGCTCTCGTCGAGCACAACCACCATATCCGGCTGCCGGATCTGGCTGTAGACTTTGATAGGCTTGTCATCGATGCGGACGAACGAGACAATCGGTGCGCCCCGGCGCTCGGCGCCGTAGAACGGGCACGCGGTCGCGTACTTGCCGTCATGGAGTGCCGCCATGGCAAGGAGCCGGGCCGCGGTAACGCCGCCCTGCCCGCCCCGGGAGTGGATGCGGATCTCAAACATGGTTGTTCACCCCGAACCAGAACTCTTCGCCTATACGACGGGTGCGGACGAAGCCCGCGATATCGTCGTAGGTCACTTCCTGTCCCCCTATACCCGCGATCACGCTGTAGAGGCTGATGCCGGTCTTGCTCCGGATCTCGCCCGCGACGATGCCGCCGAATCCGAATGAATAATCGCGGTCGATAACCACAACTTCCTTTCCTTTCAGGTCGAGCTTCGGGAACGGCCGCAGCCACCGGATACGCATCGAGCCGGCCTTGATCCCCTCGTTCCGGAGCAGGTCAACGGCAACCTCCGCTTCCTTGCCGAGCGTACCCATCGCAATGACGATCACATCCGCGTCCTCGCACCGGTAGTCCTCGGTAAAGCCGTACTTCCTGCCAAAGCGTTTTGCAAACTCCTTCTCGGTCTCTTCAATGACATTGACCGAGTCCCGCATCGAGCGCTCGATCTCCCACCGGAATTTGAACTGCTGGTCGGGACCGGTCAGGGTGCCGTACCCGGCAGGGTGTTTCGGATCGATCGCATGGGGCAGGTGGATCGGGGGGATGAAATCCCCTAACTCAACGGTATCGACCGGCTGCATGATGTGCGAGAGCAGGAACCCGTCAAGGTTCACCATCACGGGCAGGAGCACATTGTTGTGCTCGGCGATACGGAATGCCATGAGGGTTGCATCGTAGGCTTCCTGGACGGTGCTCACGTATACCTGTAACCAGCCCGTGTCGCGTTCCTGCAGGGCATCGGTGTGCTCTGCCCAGATGTTCCAGCCGGGTCCCAGCGAGCGGTTCACGTTTGCCATTACGATCGGGAGGCGGGCTCCTGCGGCCCAGTTGGTCATCTCGTGCATGTAGAGGAGACCGTGGGAGCTGGTGGCAGTGAACGTGCGGATGCCGGTGATGCTTGCACCGATACAGGCTGCCATCGCGGAGTGCTCGCTCTCGACGGCGATGTACTTGGCCGGCATCTGCCCGCTGGTCACGAACTCGGCGATCTGCTCCACGATCTCGGTCTGCGGGGTGATGGGGTACGCGGCAACGACCGCAGGGTTTGCCTGTTTTACCGCTTCGGCAACGGCCTTGTTACCGGTGGCAATCTTCTTCATGCTGACGCCTCCTCTTCGGCTGCCAGCCGCTTGAAGTTCTTTGCGATCCGCTGCTTGAGAATCTCGACTACCTTCGCATCGATACCCTTGAACCGTCCCTGCGGCGAGAGGTAATCTTCGAGCGGGATAGGTTTCTTCATCGCGACCTTCGACTGCGGGCCGATCGTGACCTTCCCGTACTCGCGCTCGTAGAGCACCCACATGCCGCTCCTGACCGCGAGTTTTCCCATCTCAACGGTCTTTTCGGTGGGGTAACGCCAGCCGGGCGGGCACGGCGCAAGGATGTGGAGGAAGGTGGGGCCCCGGAAGGTGAGGGCTTTCTGTACCTTCTTGAAGATGTCCTGCGGATAGGCTGCGCATGCGGTCGCCATGTAGGGCGGATCGTGGGCAGCGATGATCATATCGATGTCCTTCTTCGCATCGGTCTTGCCGGTGGGGGTGGTTGTGGTCTTTGCCCCCATCGGGGTGCCGCCGGAGCGCTGCATACCGGTGTTCCCATAGGCCTCGTTATCGTAGCAGATATAGAGGAAATCGGTGCCCCGCTCGAATGCTCCCGACATTGCCTGGATGCCGATATCGAGCGTGCCGCCGTCGCCGGCATACACGATAACGTTCGTCTTCTTTCCCGCAGCACGGAACGCATTGCTCATGCCCGACGCGCAGGCAGCTGCGGCACCAAAGGCGATGTTGTAGACCGGCACATTGAACGCGGTGTTCGGGTAGATGCCCTGGATAACACTCGTGCAGCAGGCAGGCACTACCATGACGGTGTCGGGGCCGGCTGCCTTGAGCACGTACCGCAGTGCCAGCGAATCGCTGCACCCGGCGCATGCGGATGTGCATTTCAGCACGTATTCTTCTTTGGGGATTTCGGCGATGGTAATCAGACTCCAGCGTAGTTCTCGTGGATGAAGACCGGCGAGCAGATCGCGGTTCTATCATTATTTATCATCATGATTCATGAAAAAAGTATCATAGTTGTGATGGGGGGAGTACTCATTTACGTTGAATTCCGCCGCCCCGCTGTGCCTCGAAGAGGCCCTGAGGGGGGACTCTCCTTAGTACTCCCAAGATCAAACAACCCAATAATTCAAGCATCGACCCGATTTGAATCAAATCTGCCACGCCCTTTTACAAAAAAATTAAGATCCGATTTGCAAAAAAACCGATCGCTCTTGCGCCAAAAAATTTTCAATACGCAGAAAATACCCCAACCCCTGCTTTCATTTACTTTAAACTTTAAGTAAATAACAAAGTAAATAACCCGGGCCGCCAACAATCATGAAAAGAACAAGGAGTGAACCGTATGCAGAATGATATCCTCTCCATCTTAAACGAATCCGAAGGGCTCAACGCGAAAGTCTTCTCGCTCGTCCGGCTGAAACTGCTCGCGAGCCTTGCCGCCCTCGGACCCGATGGGGCAACCTACCGCGAGCTCAGGGCGGCACTCGATATCAATGACGGTGTACTGTTTGCTAACCTCAATGTGCTCAAAGACATGGGATATCTCACTTCCGAGAAGATAACGTCGGAAGGAAAAGAACTCGAACTCTATAGTATCACGACTGAAGGACAGGATGAATGGAAAAGAATACGGATCTGGCTGTGCCGGTTCCTCCACTGCGGTGCATGAATTATGGAAAAACGGAAAAAAGCAATTGCATTCTTTAAAGAACTGGGCTTCGAATTCGATATCGCACGGTTCGACGACCGGCTCATTGCCCAGAAACTCGTCTGCCTGCTTGAACTCAGGGGCATCGACCTCGGGTATTCCTGCAGCCTGTATGTACGCGGACCCTACTCGCCGGACCTGACGCAGGATCTGTACGCCCACACCCACGAGTTCGAGAACCTGGAAACCGGCACCCGGCTGAATACCGCAGAAAAAGAGGCAGCAGACGAGCTCGGCAGGATCTTCGGGCTCAAGCCCGTACCTCTCGAAGTTGGCGCAACCTATGGGTATTATGCGATCCGGCAGGACTGCGATCCGCTCGAAGCATCACGGCAGGTAAAACGGCTGAAACCGTTCTATTCAGAGGCCCAGATTGCGCTTGGGATCTCAAAGGCAAAAGAGTTCCTCTATAAGCCCACCCATAAGGATCTCGAAGACCTGAAAAAGGAGACGGGTATCTGGCAGAGGGCCTCGTTAAAAACACTGGAGCACTGATCGATGAAGAACGGTGCTGTCTGGCTCGTGGATCTCACCGATGCAAAAGGACATGAGCAGCGGGGGATGCGGCCCGCAATTATTGTCGGGGGTGCGAACGGGCTCATCCTTGCCGTTCCGCTGACCAGCAGCATAAGTAGTGCCCGGTTCTCGCATACCCTCACTATTTCCCCGGACCCGCACAACGGCCTTGATGCGGAGAGCGTTGTACTGGTATTCCAGATCGTTGCCCTGGACCGGGAACGATTCCAGCACCGGATCGGTGCCGTCAGTGAACAGCACCGGCTCGCGATCGTTGCGCTTATCCGGGATCTGCTGAACCTTGATTGAACTCTTTTCCGATTCGGGCGATGAACTCGCTATAGAGTGGAGAAGCTCCCTGCATAGTGACCGGTGCCTCCAACATAACGGGAGAACTCCCTGAGCACGTACCGCAGTGCCTCGCTGCACCCGGTGTATGCGGATGTGCTCCATCCGCGTCCTGCCGGCTCCGGTGACTCCCGGCATCACTTATACGTTTTCTTGTTCTCCTTCAGCGACATGACGGATGCGATAAGGCGGTCGTGGTTGTCCTGGATCGGGCGGACGGCAAGGATTATTTTCCGGCGTTTGGATGTTGTTGTCACCAGAGAGGTGCTGGAATCATAGATGGCGCCGCCCATATGTTTCGTGGCTGCGGTCACCGGGTCGCTGACCTCCTCCCCGGAACCGTCGCTCACGAACATCATGACATCCCGCCAGTGCCGCATGAACGCCTTTGGCAGTTGCATATCGACTATCCACGATGCGTACGTATTGAACAGCATGACCCTGCCCCGCTTGTCGAGGACGATGACCGCCTCCTCGTTCGTGTCCATCATCTTCCGGGAATCTCCCAGCGGCAGGTTCCCCAGGGACGGGAGCCGGTCGGCATGGTTGTATAGCGCAATGTCGGTACAGGTTGTGATCTGGCTGATATTGAATGGCCGGAAGACCACCCCGTAGGGCTGGGCATACTTGATGCGGGCGAGTTTCTGCTCTTCCGCAGATCCCGCGATGAAGATGACCGGGATATGGAAGATCTGGAAGATGTAGTGGCCGGCATCGATCGCGTCCATTGTTCCTCCAATGGTGACATCCATGACTACGAGGTCGGGTACCGTCTGGGCTGTCTTTACCAGCGCCTCCTCCCCGGTTTTCAGGACATCCAGGATGCCATACCCTTTCTGCTGGAGCATCGTGGAGGCAAGTTTTGCGATGATGGTGTCTTCGCAGACGATCAGGATTCGGGAGGAGGGGGGCATGATTCACCGTGTTTTGAGGAATGGGTATTCTCACCATGGCATGGCGGATACTAAAAAAGGTTGGTTTTGTGGTGCATGGAGGGGTGGTGAAATTGCGATGAAAGGCCACCGCCTCCGGAGGGACCACATTGGGTGCTGTGAATTACTCCGGATCTTCCGGGGGTGCGAGTTGCACTTTGGCATTTGCACCCTGTACGAAGTCTGCCATTCTTCACTCTCGCTCTTGGGGCTTAGCCTTTGCTGAAGGGAAGGCAGAAAAAAGCTCAATTAATTATTTTGCCAAATCGAGGATTTGATCGCAAGTTGAGGCATTTTCGAGTCGCAAAACCCGAACCTTTAACGTATATCATGATAAAAATGGATCTACCGAGATAAAATATACAAACAAGAAATTGAGAAAATCATGAAATGGTCTATCTCAGCTCATAATACATTCCGACGATGTCAGAGACAGTTTTTCTTCGGTAATATCATGGCATCGCATAATGCCAAGGATCCTAGACGACGAGAGGCGTTCATCTTAAAACAATTGAAACATTTACCGGTTTGGAGAGGTATTCTCGTTCATGAATGCCTGAGTGATTTTTTTGTACCTACGATCAAAGAAAATGTGATCAGTCAAACCGATTTAACAAATATTACTCTTGAACGTTTAGATCAACAATTCGTATTTTCAAAAAATCGTCGGTACCGGGCCGGTCGTTCGAAAACCGAATGCGGGTCGCACTACTGTGCTTTGGTTGAACACGAACTTGGATTGACAATTGATGAAAGAAAAATAGAGGATCTGAAAAAAGAAATTTCCCAATGCTATGAATTTCTCTATACAAGTATCGATTTTTTGGAGCAGTTAAAAAACTGCGAGAATATGACGAATGAGATTAATTTGCCTTTTAAAATGGACACAACAACCATTTTTGCAAAACTAGATTTGACGTTTATTGACAAACACAATTTAAATATCGTTGATTGGAAAATTGGAGCAAGTGATACGTCAGATTACTCAAATCAATTGTTAGTCTACGGATTAGCTGCAACGCACAAGATGGGGAGAAAACCGGATCGGATTAAATTGTTTGAAGTAAATTTATTGAAAAAGCAGATTGTTGAGCATGCAATTGATGAAGAAAAACTCCGAAAAACAGAAGATTTTATCTATAAAAGCATTTCAGACATTAAATCGGTGACAAGAGAACAAAAATTTGATAATTTGAATTTCGACGACTTCGAAACAGCTTATAATTCCACGAATTGTGAATTTTGTAATTATAGATTTTTATGTACGGGGATGGCAAATGCAAAGTAACTCTGTAAATTTATTTGAAATAAAAAATATCAAACGACTAACATTTGATTATAAACTGCTAGAAATTACCGGTCTACCTCATGGCGAGGACTTCGAGAAAAATATTGGTGTTCTAAAACTAAAATTGGCTTACGAATTGAGAAAACCGGTTACGATAAAAGTAAAAAATGAAAGATACTTCATTGCAATACCCTTCAATTCAGAAGATCCTCAATTAGAACAGAAACTAATTCCTCATGTAATCACATTAATTCCAGAAAATGTGAAATACACATTGAAATTTGATACAGCCGCCTCATCCGAGTACTCTATCATTATCGCATTTTTAGAATATCAAATAAAGTCAACCCTATGGAATAATCCAAATCTGTGGCAACCTCATGCCGGAAAAACATACTATTGGAAGACACCAAAAAATATCCATGAGTCACACCGAGAGATCGATATCTTCAGTGGTTTCAATTACAACATTGTAATTTATAATCAGAGTGTTTTTTTATCGTTGGATCTTGCTACAAAATACGTCGATAGAAAATTTCTCACGGAATACTTGAACACACATTCAATTCATGAATTCTTACATAAAAATTTCATTTATCATTATGGGAACCGCTGGTACCAAATTTCGTTATCCGGTGATCCCAAACGAAGCATAAAGGACCATAAATTTCTGGATGAAAGAACTGGTGATACCATTGACGTTTACACATATACTCAACAAAATGTTCAACCAAGAACCGATTTGATAAAAAACTTAGATCCAAATGGTCCGGCAATTCTATATACCCAATATGGCAAAAAAAAGCATCTGTCCGCCATTGCAGCACTTTGTAAACAAACGTTTAAAACAGACGATCCGCGAGTGAAACCACTCCATTATCGTTCGATACAAAAACCAAATCAGAGATTCGACGAAATTATAAGTGATATCAAAACCCTCTTCAAAAATTCGAGATATGCAAACATTCCCCTAGATATCAGTGAAGATCCTCTAATAATTCAAGCAATACATTTCGAGATTCCAGATCAATTGTTTGGTCACGATCATCTTATTCATACAAAAAAACAGAATGAAACCGAAGGTGTTTCAATCAATAATTTAGGAAAAGAGCGGTTGAATGCGCTCCAAAACTCAAATGTTGGGATATATTCTGATTTCCAATTTGATCCACAATATCTTTTAATCCCATCTAACCTTCCGAGGGATATTAGTGATGATTTTAAAGATCGTATTACCATGGCTATTCAGAAATTTTCGAAATTCCAATATACACCTCAAAGGGTGATTTATGATAACTCTTACGCAAAAAGCCTGAAAACGCAAATTGATGCTATCAAGGAAGCATTTCGAAACAATTCCATAAAAACGGGATATGTGCTCCTTGTATTACCAAATAACGCTGATCAGCATTTACATAACTTCCTTAAGAAAGAATTATGGCCCGATTTTCAGTTCCAATGTGCGATGGCCAATAAGATATCAAGTTATTATGAATCATGTGAGGAAGGAGGAGAACAGAGATTCCAAGTGAAAAATTCTACAAATAATAATTATCACTCTTATCTCCGGAATATTGCATTGGGTATGCTGATTGTCAATCATAAATGGCCCTGGGCATTGGAAAAATCGCTCAACTATGACGCACATATTGGAATTGATGTCTCAAATTCCATTGCTGGTGTCTCCTTCATTTACAATGATGCAAAAAAATGCTTTTTCAGGAGTTATCCCTCACAAAGAAAAGAAAAACTGCGTTCAGCTCAAATTAAGACCATTGTTTACGAGGGGCTGAAAGAAGACATTAAAAATTCGCAGATGAAACTAAAATCGATCGTTCTACAACGAGATGGAAAAATATTTTCTGAGGAAGTAAATGGATTTAATGAAGCGATTGCAAAATTGAAACATGAAAAAATAGTTGATGAAGGTACCATATCTGGAATTATTGAAATCAGAAAGCAAAATTCACAAGGTATTCGCATCGTTGGTCTTGACAATACTGGGAAATATGAAAATCCATTGATCGGGTCATATTTTATTCTAAACTCTGAAGAGTCTTTTATTTGTACTACTGGGACTCCATTTATCTCTCAAGGGTCTGTCAGACCACTGTATATAGTGAAAAATTCAGAAACAATTGATATAAACAAAATTTCGGAAGATGTTTTTTCCCTTTCTCAACTCATTTGGGTTGCACCAGATAAATGTGGAAGACTTCCAGTTTCGATCAAATTGGTAGATGATTTCCTCAAACCAATTGCAAGCGAGTCGGATGAGGATGAAGCACGATATGGAGATTGATTCTTACTGAATCTCTGTTGTGTCGTTACAATTAAATATATTAACGGAAACTCATTAAATTATAATAAAAAGGTGCTATAGTGAGTAATTTAGGCGTTTTCTCTCATCGATATAGTTCAATGTCAGATTTATCGAGGGAGATAAACGATGCCGCAATAGTAATAAAAAAGGCGCACTACAATTTAGCCGGGAAAAAAGATATTTCTCCCACTCAATTAGCGGACAGTAGAAAGTATCTGATAGATATTTTCATAAATCTAGTAAAAAATATTCAGCCGGAAATTCATGATTTTGATTCGGAAATTAAAAAACCGATTCAGTTACCAATTTCATTTATTGATCATGTAAAAAATTCCAATAAGAGCGAAATGACTTATTTTATCGAAGATCTGAAAAAAATTATCAATCACCTGAAAAAAGACCAAAATCTTTCTCTTCAAGATTTAAAAATTCTCGATAAAATGTGTTCAATAATGGATGAAGAAACTTCTGCTTCTTTTAGGAAGTTTTGGCGAAAAAGATCAATATGAATTCTTTTTTCCCATCATTAGTCCTCGAATTACACAATCGATGTGAAAAAATAATTACTTTGTTAGAGCAGCACGAACTTCCGGTGGAAATCGAACCTAATTTAAAAAATACAATAAAAAAAACAATTTCTATCAAATCGAATTTGGAATCAATATTGGCCGACCCTGATTTTGGGGCGCCCGAACTATTAATCAATCAAATTAATCGGTATAAAAGGTGTTATGAATCTTACAGTGTTATTGAAAAAATCCAGTTGCCAATTTTGTTACGATATTCAGAAAAAGATCATTTTTTTCATTCTTTTCTGAAACAGTCTCTCGCCCAAATAAATTATAAGATTGAAACACCTTTGATATCCGCCGCAAGTACAAATTATTACGAAGTTTTTGCTGATAAAAATCCTGTATTTTCTTCATTTTTTGTTCCTGTTGTCGATGACATTTTTTTATTAAATCTTCCGGACCTATTTCACGAGATCGGGCACTTAATTTTTCTTCATAAAGAAAATGAGATGTCATACGAATTTGCTATAAAATTTAATGACTATCTTTCAAGTGAAAAAAATCGATTAAAAATTCAAACACGACCTTTCGAGCCAAAATTTTATGATAACCTTGAAGAATTATGGAAAGATAGCTGGGTGAAGGAACATACAGCAAATATGATTGCAACCTACTGTTTAGGCCCATCGTTCGGTTGGCAATGTCTTCGTATCTGCGTAAATACGGGTGAAGACGTATATTTCCCATCTAAAATTATTACGCAACCTGATGATCATCCGTCATTCGAATCACAAATTCAAGGAATTTTGGAAATTTTGAGAATTATGGGTATGAAATCTGAATTTTCAACGTTGAATGAGAAATGGAATCAATACAAAATGTTTTGCCATTTTGACAAACCAACCGAGCATGATCATTGCTACCCCGAATATCTAATGAAGTCTCTTGCAGAAAATGTATTTCAAGGATGTACCAAAATTGGATTAAAACCATTTGTTTCTCAAAATCATATTAAAGGATTGATTAATATTCCACTAACTCTTGATCATTCCTGGAATCTATTCCATATTGATCCTAAAAAATTCTTGATCTGGGAAGAAAGTGAAGTAAAAAACCTGAAAGCCACCTTATCCAAAATTCCTTAACATTTCCGCCGTTACCCAGCTGCACCGGGAAACGTTTGCGGCCCCGGGCAGCGGGACCGAGGCAGTCCGTTCCATTTTCACCGCCTCGTTATAACACGAGCGGCAGATCCGCTTGGGCTCCCCTGCCAGTCCTTGGACTGGACCTCCCCGCCCCGCCGTGCCCCGGAGAGGCCCTGAGGCAGGGAACCCTCCCACTATTCATCATTTCAACAATTTTTCTGATCCGATTATAAACCGGATTATGCATACCTTCCGATCAAATCCGGCAAACATTTTCCAAAAAAAATCAAGATCCGATTCGCACAAAAAAAATTAAAATCGATCTCTGAAATTTTTTTTTCAATCGACCCCTTACCCCTCTCTTACTTTTTTTCAACCAGACCTTGATTTTTTTCCCGGACCCTCACCCCGGAGAAAATGATTTGTTGTTAGATAATTATCCAACAGTTGGATAATTATCCAACAGTTAGCAACTTATCTAACACCCCATGATCGCGATTGAAAATTTTTCAGCAGACTTCGATTGAAAAAAATTTCGTTTTACACTTTCTGGAGTCCCGTACGGACCAGCGTATTGGTTGCGGGATCCGCAAAAAACCGGAAGGCGATTTCGCCACTATCTGTTATGCGGTACGATTTTTCCCGCTTCGTTCCTTCCGATACGCGCTCATCAACGAGCCCCGCTTCTTCCAGTGTCCGCATCAGGGTCGATAAGGTCCCGTGTGATAGCTCGGCAGCCGGCTTCCGGCCCTTCTTATAGTGCACGACCGGCTTGGGGGGATCGCCCGGCTTTGCTTTCTTGGTGCGGGACGGGACATAGTGCGGCCAGAGCTGCTTGTAGATGTAGTCCCGGGATGTCCATTCGTGCATTCCCGGTATCGCGTCTTTCTGTTTGGGGCGGAGCAGCAGCGCAAGAATTGCCGGGTAATTGGGGTTTTCCATCATGCTCCGGACTGACCGTTCCGGCAGCGGGACGTTCCGCGGTGTCTTCTCATCGAATGCGGAATAGACCTGTGCGCCAAGCCAGGGTCCGAACGAGAGGAGCGCCGTGCAGAGGGGTGTGGACCCGCCCGAGAGATCGAAAGTGTACCGGGCACGGGGGAATTCCCGGTGGATCTTCGTGAGCGTATCGCGGACCGAAGCGTAGGCAGGCGGAAAGATGAGTTCGCGGGAGAAGGGGATGGAGAGCGATGCGGAAACCTCCTTTACGGCCGTGACTGCGTTCCTGATGGCGACCCGTTCCTTCTCTGTCGCGGGGTTGGACGAGATCTCGTACACGGTGCTATCCGCAAAGATGTACGTCCGGGATATCCCCGGCAGTTCCCGGAACATGGCCGGATACGCAATCGCAATCTTCTCACCGGCGCTGATGATATGGACGTGTTCTGTCCGATGATCCATAGATCCATTCAGGCACCACGGGTTAAATGGTTGTTTGTCGGGCGCCAGGTGTCAGGGAAACGGGGGAATCACTTTCACCCCGCCCTCCCCGGGGCTTATATGCCCGGTGTTCGAACTAGGTAAGTGGGAAGGACGAATTCCGATAAGAACGTCAGATGCCCGGAAAGGCCCGAAACTCGCACCTCCCAACCTCTCAGAAAACCTCAGAAGATCCCAATCAGTTGCTCTCTGTGTGGATCTAAAACAAACCCCCCCTCTTTTCTTTTGATTTTTTAGGCGCAATCATTCATCCGGCACAACCCGCCACCATATCATAATAAATGGCAGCAGATTATGCATTCAAAAAGAAATCGCGAACCGGACCTTGGGTTTAGAAAAAAAATTCAAAAATCTCTCTAAAATCCGTAGTTCCTCTGGAAAACGAATAGCTCTTTGGTAAGAGGGAATAGTTATAAGATAATAAGTTATCAAACAAATAACAGGTGGTCATGCATGGCAAAACCGATTGAACTGGGGCTTGTTCTCGAAGGTGAGGACGCACGGGACTTTCATAAATATATGGAAAACTCTTCACAACATGACACTCCTGCCGGCCGGGAACTGGCCCGCAGGGCGGTATATCTGGCAGAACGGACCAGATTATAAATGGACATCCTTTTTGAGGATTTAAATTAAATTTTACATTCAGACAGGGATCTATCTTTTTTCAAATGCAATAACGAAGATCTGTATGAATTTGTGACCGAGGCTGCATTATCCAGCCAGCTGAAGCGGTTGTCAGTAACCCGCCTCACCATTTATGAGGATCAGGTTGTCGGTTTTTTCACGTTGGTCAATGACTGCATTGAAGCAAGGGCCATTGATGAATCAGATGGAGATCCGGGATACCCGTACACAAAATATCCCGCAATAAAAATTGCCCGACTCGCAACCCACGATGATTTCCGTAATCGTGATATCGGCACAAACATGTTACTGAAAATCCTGATTATCATGCGCCGTGTTTCTGAATACGTAGGATGCAGGATTATAACTGTAGATTCAAAACCAGAATCTGTTGGATTTTACCAGAAATTCGGATTTAAGATTGCATCAAGATATTACGTTGATACGGTTCCCATGTACAAAGACTATCCCTTTGAAGAGTCGGATCTGATAAACCGCTCCTTATCACAGTTCCAGGATTAAACGTTAGATCAGCTGCGATGTCAGGTATTGGGCATTTCCGGCTTGTGTTGCATGTTACGTTGAACGATATCTGATACGCAACTGAGCGAAATTCAGGATAATCAGACCTCTGCCAGCAAAACAACAATATATTTTAGGAACGTTTTTCTAATGTCTGCTATGGCTCTCCGCTCTCTGAATCTTCCCGGTGTTGGAACAAAATACGAATTCGAGACTGACAAGGGTGACACGGTCGCCATTTTTTTCACCAAGACCGGCGGCATCCAGATGTACACGCTCCAGAAGGGATGCAGGACGCCCAGCGCAGCCGAGATGTCACCGGTTGAAGCGCGGAGGCTGGGAAATATCCTTACCGGAGCAATAATCGAGGCCGACCAGGAGAGCGTTGAGATCGCCTTCTCCGCGCTGGCCGATCTCCGTATTACCATCCACACGTTCTTTATCCCTGCCGCTGTTGTGGGAAAGACCATCGAAGAGCTCCAGATCCGGGCGAAGACCGGCGCAACCGTGATCGCGGTCTGCCGGCACGACCGCAATATCATCAACCCGCCACCCACGTTTGTGTTCGAGAAGGGTGACGCGGCACTGGTCATCGGCGAGAGCGACCAGATCAAAACATTCGAGCGCGAAATTATGGTGAATTAATGGAAAGTCTGATCGTTGCGCTCTTTGTTTGCGTGGTTCTCGCCCTGATTACCAAGTACTTCTCGATCCCCGCCATCCCGTTCTATATCCTCGCGGGTGTCCTGCTGGGAAAGGCTGGCGGAGGGCTGCTGACAAACAACGAGGTCAGCCAGTTCTTCTCCGAGATGGGGCTGATCTTCTTATTGTTCTTCATGGGTCTTGGCCTGAAACCGGAACGGATCGCATCGAACCGGTCGGCGGTCCTGACCAGCGGGATCATCGACCTCAATGTCAACATGATCATCGGATTTGTGGCCGCCTACATGCTGGGCTTTACGCTCACGGAATCGCTCATTATCGCGTCAGCCTTCTATATCTCCAGCACCGCGATGGCGCTTACATCCTTAATCGAGAACCGGAAGCTGATGCTCCGCGAGTCCGACACGGTCATCTGGCTGATGGTATTCGAAGATCTCGTGCTGATCATCTTCCTTGCGCTCCTCTCGGCCGGCAACCAGAACCTGATCATCTTCTTTGTCAAGATCATCGCAGTTCTCGGGATCCTCTACGCGCTCGCCCATTACGGCAAGGAATTCCTCATCTCTATTCTCGACAGGGATGACGAACTCCCCATCCTCTTCACGTTTGCCGCCGTCCTCACGACAGCCTCCTTCTCCTTGTACCTGGGCGTGCCCGAGACGATGATGGTGATCGCGCTGGGAGTCGCATTCGCAACAACGGACCCGGACGCCTTTGAGCAGCACGCCCGGCCATTCAAGGATGTATTCCTGGTGGTCTTCTTCGTCTTCTTCGGTGTTACCGTTGATTTCTCGGGAGGTGCCAACTGGTTTGTGATTGGCGCTATCAGCCTTCTCGCCGTTGTCAGCAAGCTGGTATCCGGCCTGCTGACCGGCATTTTCATTCACGGATCGGCACTCTCCGGCCTTGAGATCTGGGCCAATACCATAGCAAGAGGAGAGTTCTCCATTGCACTTGCGGTACTCTATGGATCGCCTGTGGTGGGCACAACGATCGCGGCCATGGTTATCCTGACGTCCATTGTCGGGTCATTCATGGCAAAATACAGCGGCATACTGCGCCGCGGGCTCGTGAGTCACAGCCGGCACAAGGCATTACTGCGCCGGCCGCATTAGTTGTCGACGGGCTTGGGAGGATTATGGTGATCCTGTTCGCCCGGTAAAATATCTTTTTTCAGGTTTTAACCGATGCAATTTACTCTGAAAATGTCTATGAATATTATCTCATTCAGGAATTATGATGGGGGTTGAGACCCCCATACCCCCGGAAACGATAAACTCCGCCGCCCCCGATGGGGCGCCCCCGCGGCGGTTCAGGATTGTTTATCACCCATAAACCGATTCGCCCAGCGAGGCCCCGATGAGGCGGCCGAGCGACCCCCGAAGGGGGGGTATACTCCTGAAATCTATGAGAATGTGCAGTTAAGTTTCGTATTTCTGCGATGAACCTGACAGATTTATCAGTTTCTTAACACTGCTTAAAAAAAATCTGCTTTATTTCCGGGCATCTTCCGGGGCATCGTTATCCCCGTCATGCCCGCGCTTTGCCACGATCTCCTGCACGACTTTCCGCGAGCTACAGAGTTCGCTGTCAGCGAATTTTCCTATGCGAACGATCTCGGGAGTCAGTTTACGGGCTGCAAGCTGCGACCGGAGTTTTCCTTCATCGAAGAGCTGGTTGAACCCGATGGTGATGACGTCCGGGTGGATCTCCTCTATCGGGCGGAACATATCGGTCTTGTCGCCGAGGATTGCGTGGTCCACCGGGCGGAGCGACGCGATCATCGCGAGCCGCTGTTCTTCCGGGATGATCGGGCGGGGCTTGTGTTTCACGTTCAGGTCGCGGGCTACGATCACCCAGAGTTCATCCCCGAGTTTTTTTGACTCTTCAAGATAGTAGATATGCCCCGGGTGCAGGAGATCGAATGTGCCCGTGGCAACAACCCTGCGGACGCTCATGCAATCACCTCGAGTTTGCAAGGCTCCCCGTCGGCGCTGAAGCATTGCCAGTCGCCCGTGCGGTACGGGTAGCCGATGATGAGGTGAAACCGCCCGGCCCGGGGGAAGAAATGCACGTCCGCATCGGACGGGTGGAGCACGCCGTTCGGGTGGCTGTGGGCGCTGCCGGCAAGATGGGTATCCAGCGGCATCATGTCGAAGAAGACCGATGCGGAGCTTGATCCGGTAATGGTGCCGGGAACCAGGTTCATCTCCTCAATCACCCCGTTCTTCTCGATGAGGAGGGCCGCGAACTCATTGGGGTGGGCATCGCGTCCCAGTTCGAGAAGCAGCTGGATAAGATCTTGTTTGATTCCGCGGATGTTCATGGTGGATGCCTGGTATACCGGATAAGCCGTGTACCGATCATATGCGTGCTGCTGGTCAAAAAAAGCTCGGGAAAAAAGGATGGTTGTTTATTGTTCGATTTTTGCAAGATCCTTACTCAGGTCTTTAGTGAGGTCGACTCCCGTGAATGCACCGCTGGTCGGCAGCGGCATCGCAAAGGCCGGGGTGATGTCGTAATCGACGGTCGTGTTGGCGGGTACCGTGAGATCCAGGATATGGCCGCCGGTCTGACGGTCGCTGCTGAGGAAATGCAGGTGGTAGCCTGCAACATTGAGGCCCCTGAAGAAGGCCGGGGTGTAGAATCCGACTACCGTGCCGGTGGCATCGGTGTACGTGTAGACCGACTGGCTCTTTGCCGCCTCCGTGAGCGTGGGGTACGGCTCCTGTTGCGCAGGGATTGCCCGTACCTTCATGAGCGGGAACGTGCCCTGCATCCGGACCGCGTAGATCATGTTCTGCGTGGGCAGACGGCTGCTCATCTCGGTGGAAAATACGGAGAAGTTCATCGACCGGTTCGTAGTTGCCGCAAAGTCGCGTTCGAAGTACGTGACCGTGGCAAAGGGGGTGGTGGCGGTATCTTTTACCGCGTACACCTTTCCGTCAGCCTTTGCCTGGTACACTTTTCCGTCGATGACGATCATCTCGCCTTCGAGCGCATCGAATGTGCCGATGCCAAAGTCGCCGTGCTTTTTCATCTCCCCGACTGGCTGGACGCCCGCGTACACTCCCTGCATCAGGGCGTCAATGGTTGAGACCTGATAGAGGATCTCATGATCGGCAGGTACTGCGGGTACTGCTGAAGCCGCCGGAATCTTGGTAAACGTAGTGTAAACTGCCGCTCCGCAGAAGACGAGAACAACTGCAAGGGCAATACCGAGGAAAAATTTTGCGTCCATAATGATACGCCGGAAAAATTATTTTTTGCCGGTTACTTTGATGACATGGAAACCGAACTGGGTCTTGACCGGACCGACAACCTTGCCAACCTCTTCGGTAAAAGCGATTTGTTCGAACTCGGGAACCATCATGCCCTTGCCGAACCAGCCGAGGTCTCCGCCGTTCTTTCCGGAGGGGCAGGATGAGAACCGCTTGGCAACTGCTGCGAAATCTTCGCCGTCAGCGATCCGTTTCATGATCTTGTTCGCTTCGTCTTCCGTCTTTACCAGAATGTGGGATGCACGTGCCTGTGGTGCCATACATAGAAATGGAAGGGTAATGGGATAAAAGAGTTGATGAAGGCCGGATCCCGCCCGGTACCGGAAAAGGGTTTTTCACGTGCAAAAGAAATTCTGTTTACCTGTTCCAACCATTTGCCTCGGGAGAGACTCAACTTTTTTCACCTCTCTCATACCATTACCCGGTATGGAAGAAGGCAATTTCTGGTTTGCAGCGCTGGTAGGATTTATCATCATGGTACTCCTCGGGGGAGTCCTGCCGGTCCTCGGGCCCATTATCGGGGGCCTCGTTGCAGGGCTGATCGCAAAAGGCGGCATGATGAACGGGGCAAAAGCCGGGTTTGTTGCCGGCATCTTCGGTGCGCTGGTCACGGGCATTGTTATGCTGGTCATCGGGACAATGGCCCTTGGCCTGCTGGGATTCCTTGCGGCAATGGGTATCGGGCTTGTCATGGTCATCCTTGCCCTGTACTTTGCGATCCTCGGGCTCGTGGGTGGCGCCGTCGGGGGAATGCTCGCAAAATAGGGGAAATTCCATTCAGGCATTTCCTCTTATTCTGCCTGATCTATGACAAACGGGAATTTCGTCCCCGGTACCAGCACAAGACAGAGAGGGTAAAAAGCAGGTTCTTTTGTAGTTTTGACATACCTCACAAGGCAGGGTTTTAGCCAGGGTTGCCCGCGGGGTACGATGTGATCCGATCGTCCCTGCGGTCCCATGCCGGGTGTTTGTTGTTTTTAACCTTGTGATGTATCCTCATCCTGATTCTATACCAGTTGCCAGTATCCCCGGGTATAACGTTCCCGAAACACTTTTTAGTTTTAATGGTGCTGTTTCATGGGTATCCCCTCAACATTTTTGATCCTGCCGGTCGTCTTTTTTCAAGTGGTTTCCGGTTCCCCCTGTTGTAGGGGAGTCTCTTCCCCAGTCGAGCGGTCCAGTTGTGAAAGATACATTCGTACCCAGGCAAATGCCAGCAAACCGCCGACTATTTCACCAGCAACCAGCCCCCACCAGACACCCTGTTCTCCCATGCCCAGAGGGATTGCGAACAGGTACGCAAAGACTGCGGCAAATGCAAGGCTCCTCATGAACGTGAGAAACAGGGAGGTCGGTCCCTTACCCACCCCCTGGAATACGGAAGACGACAGGAGACCCAGCGGTACAAAAGGATAAAACAAACACATGACACCGATGAATGCGGCAATGGCCGGATAGAGATGGGCACTTTCCTGTGAATAGGAGAATATAGAGGCAATCGGGTAGGCAAACACCCACGTCAGGATACTGACGCAGAGAGCAAGAGCAATCCCAAGGAGGATCGAAAACGTGTGTGTAACCCGGATCTTCTCATAATGCCGGGCCCCATATGCCGCACCGACTACTGATACCACGGATGTGCCGATTGCAACAATGGGAACGATCCCATATGACACAACCCTGAATCCAACGGAAAAGACCGCTACAGCATCAGTGGTAGCTACAATAACGAGGATCAGGTTGAGAATTATACACATTACAGACATCAGCAGGTACTCAACACTGGCCGGGATTCCCACGTTCAGGATATCTGAGACTACGCTCCGGCACGGGGTGAACACCTGCCGGGAAAAGCAAACGTACAAATTCTTTTTGATAAAAAACCAGTAACAAAGGACAACCGTTACCGCTGCAAGGGAGATGATCGTGCCCCACGCGGCTCCTGCAATACCGAGGCCCAGACCATAAATCAGGAGAGGGTCCAGGACCATATTCAGAAGAGTTGCAGCCACCATGGCATACATCGTTCTTTTTACATCACCTTCCGCTCTGAGGATGCCATATGCAATATTGACAAAAATGATGAAGAATGAACCGGCGAAGAGGACCTGCGCGTATGCCACTGCAAGACCGGCAGTTTCACCGGCACCAAAAATGAGGGCTATCGGTTCTGCAAAGACGACAAGCGGAATGGTAACGATCGCTGATAGGATGAGAGCGATGAGAAGTGCATGCACTGCACCGTTGCTTGCACCATTACGGTTGCCTGCGCCGATCATCCGCGCAATAGCCGATGTTGCCCCTGCTCCGATACCGCACCCCAAACCAATGAGAACCATGAAGATGGGAGAAACGAACCCGATGGCAGCCAGAGCATCAGAACCAAGACCTACAACCCAGATCGCGTTCACGACATTATAACTGGACATCAGGAGCATAGCGATGATCATCGGTCCTGATAAGGAGATAATTGCTTTTTTCGGATCACCGGTCAGGATAGTGACACCCTGAGTATTCTCTGCGGAGCAGACATTTTTTTGATCGCGAGAAGAAAAAAGTTTCATTGTGGCACTGTTCTCACTCGTGCCTCAGTGCATCGATTGGGTTTAAATTCGCTGCCTGCCATGCCGGATAGATACCGCAGGCGAGACAGATCACAATCCCAAAGCAGATCCCTTCACCGACAGAGATCGCATTTGCTGTGGTAATCAGGTATTTTGTTGTGCCCAGCATCAGGGCGCTGATGGCATATCCCGCCAAAATGCTCAGTATGCCCCCGACAACACTTCCAATAACCCCGATGATCGCCGCTTCATAAATGAACATGCTCATCACCTCCTTTTTCTGGGTACCGATGCTGCGCATGATGCCGATCTCCTTGATCCGCTCATTGACCGACATCATCATGATGTTGAAGATCGAGACCCCGGCAACAACCATCGAGATCCCGCCGATGGCAGAGACAAAGGTCGTGATGGTGCCAAACGTCTCGTAGATGGAAGCCAGCGTTGCCTTGCTGTCCGTTACACTGACAATCTTGTCCCGCTTGTTCATCTGTTTTTCAATGGTGGTTTTTACCACCGCCGTATCCTGCCCCTCTTTTACCTTGACAACGACCTGGTTGTACTCGTTCTGATTGTAGGTGTTTTCAAACCAGTCCTGCGTTGCGACAATCGCAGAATCCGTACTGAGATCGAAGGCCATTCCCCGTTCCTCGATGATGCCGGTGACGCGGAGCGTTCCCTTCTCACCATCACTGCCGATGGAAATACGAGAGCCGACCTTGATGTTATTGTCCTTGGCAAATTCCGATCCCACGAGGCAACCGGAATTTGCGTTGTTATAATCACCTGCGGTCAACTTCAGGTTGAGATCCTTTATGTACTGGGGATCGACCCCGTAGACGGTTGCTACGATGTCATCACTGCCAACACCCACTTTCATGCGTTCCGATGTCGAGAGCACCGGAATCGCCACATTGGGAGCTACGGCCCGCTTGATCTGCTGGAATTGCTGGTCGGTGATCTTCAGGTTTGCAGAACTGCTTCCGCCACCACCTCCCCCGGGTCCCATCCCCTCGCCACCTCCGGAATATGGGCTGACGATAACACTGTCTCCTACCGATGAAAGACTTTCAGAGACGGTTGCAACCATACTGTTTCCCAGGATCCCCATGGATGCAATAGCAACGACCCCGATTACGATGCCGAGCATCGCAAGGGCCGAGCGGAGCATATGGATCCGGAGATTGCGTTTTGCGATTTCCCAGAATATCATGAGGCAATGCACCCGTCAACAATCCGGATCGTCCGGTTCGTGTAATTCGCCACATTGGGATCGTGCGTCACGACAATGATCGTAGCGCCGTTTTTGTTGAGTTCCGTCATGAGCTCCATGATACTGGCCCCCGTTTTTGAATCGAGGTTTCCCGTGGGTTCATCGCACAGGAGGATGTCGGGATCGTTGATGAGGGCCCGGGCAACTGCTACCCGCTGCTGCTGGCCCCCGGACAATTCCATGGGGGTATGCGTGTAGAGTTTTTCGTCCAGCTGGACTGCCCGGAGCACTTCCCTCGCCCGTGCCTCGTTCACTCCGGCCTTGAGCATCTGGGGGAAACTGACATTCTCCAGGATGTTTAAGAGCGGGAAGAGGTTGAAGTACTGGAAGATGAAACCGATCCGGTCCCTGCGCAGGGAGGTTAGTTCCGTATCGGACATATCCCTGATTGGGACCCCGCCCATAGAGATACTACCGGAGGTAGGTTTGTCAAGACATCCCATGAGGGTGAGGAGGGTTGATTTACCTGATCCCGAGGGTCCCATGATCGAGATAAACTCCCCCCGCTGTACCTCAAATGAGATATGATTGAGTGCCGTTACATCCCCCGACTTGAGCGGGTAGATCTTCACCACATCCTCGAACTGGATGGCCGGTTGCATGATATCTCCCTCCTACTCGGCTTTTCGTTTCCGCATGTAGAGGTACCCGCCACCAACAAGCGCAATGACGATGATTACCCCAACGATGGGGAGAATTGAGGGCTGAGCCGTATTCTGGTCGGACGATGTAGCAGTTGCGAGATTGACATTCTGTTGTGAAGTGATCACGTTGCCATCGGTATCCTTGTACGACATCATGAGGGGGATGCTTGTCGCACCGTCAGCTGAGAAAGATACTTCAAAACTCCCGAAGTCATCCGGTTTCAGAACGCCTACTACATAGGCCTTGTACGGGTCCTGGGCTGTTGCAGGAGAACCCGATGTAACCGTGACCGCATTTGCCGTTTCCAGTCCTGCATTTGTGACATCTCCTGTCACGTGATAGACAGTTCCCTCCTTTGTGATCTTGATGTTATTCACTTTTGGATCGGCCTGTTTCTTGTTCTCTCCAAATATGAGCGGAAGAGATTCTGACATGGTGTGGGTATTATCCCCATTATCGTAGGTGACTTTTAGCGTGAGCTCTGTCTGCTGTTGGGGTGTTACTGAGAAATTTGCCAGGACGTATCCCCCCGCGTTAATTGTCCCAAGAGCTATTTTGGAAGGGTTGACGGTTGTATCCGTGGCTAATATTTCCACTATGACATTTTCCACTGCATTACTGCGGGGATTGGATATTTTCGCAGTAATTTTGTCTTTTTTCCCTGCGGAGAAGGTGTCTGGTTTATCAATAAATGTCAGCCTGAGCAGAGTGTTGTCTATCTCCACAAATGTCCGATAATACATGCTGTCAGATTCCAGGAAACTCATGGAAAACGTTGGGTAATAGTAACCTTCTTTTCCATCAGCAATAACTTCAAAGATAAAATCCCGTGTCTGGCCGGGCCCGATATTTGAGGATGTGTCGTAGGGTCTGGTGATGGTCTCTATGGTGCTGTCAGTCAGTTGTGCATGGTTGATAACAATTCCTGTATCGGTGTTCCCATTCGTGACTTTGATGTCAACCGTTGCTTTATCTCCGTCATACATTGATCCGGGATCATAGGTGACATTCGAAACGTACACTTTTGCCGATGCAGCCATGGATTCGGTCGTTGTTATTGCGCTGACTGTACCTACAAAGAGACAAATCGCCAGCAGGGTACCTGCAAATAACAGGATCCGCATCGGGTTGTTGCTGTTCTTATGCGTAATACTCCCGCACGTGAAAACAGGTTTGTTGATTCCTGTTCGTGCCGGAATTCGGCTATTATTGTCAAAACGTTCAAAACTGAACATACATTTTCCTCACTGTTTGATGGTTTAGTAGTATATTTTTTTACTACATTCTTTGTAGTCTTTAGTGTGCAATCATAAGAAGGTAGCTGTCATAGTAGTAAATTTTTATACTACTATAATAGCAGGGTTAATTATCTCAAAATGAAATATTTAAGATACTAATTAAACGCACAGGAGTAGAATATCTGGTATGGAGAGCATTCCCGCTTCGCTCATAAAATCGCTCAATAATCTCGGGTTATCCAACAATGAAGCGAGTGTATATGCCGCACTGGTTCTGTACGACAACGCGGAAGCAAAGGAGATTATTGATTATCTCTCTCTCTCAAAGCCAAGCGTTTACGATGCATTGGATCGTCTTTCAGATATGGGACTTGCCGTAAAGAGAGTCACAAAACCGGCACGTTACAGTGCGATCTCCCCGGAAATGGCTATTAATCTCCTCATAGACAAACACCGGAAGGCTTCAGATCAGGCATTGGCAGCACTCAAAATTCTTGAGAAAACGAAGGTGCGGACCGAAAAGGAGGATGCTCTCTGGACCATCTACGGGGATGCCAACATCGAGTATAAAATCCGCGAGCTTTTCGGGAGAGCGAAACGCCAGATCTGTTGTATGATCGGGGAGCGGTACCTTCCGTTCATTGAGAACGTTAAAATCAAGGATGTTTCACTGCAACTCATCGTCATTTCGGATGATCCGGCTCTCATGGGGAAATTGCAGGAATTATTTCCGGGAAAAAATGCAGATCTCCATGTCATCTCCACAGAACAATTTAAAGTTCCGCCACCATTTGCCCCACCGGAATTTGCCGAGATGAGCAAATTTATGAACTTCGACAATATCCTTGAATTGATTGTTGATGATGATGAACTTCTCATGATCCCGCCATTTGTTTCTGGCAGCGTTTCAGTTCTCAATACCAGGAACAAGGGATCGATCCTCCAGATAAAAATGTTCAACCAGCTCAAATGGAAACGATTTATCAATGGAGAGGAAATGCCATTTCCCCTGTCACCCGCTCAAAAGAAAAAGCGAACGTGATTGGAATTGCCAATAATATTATCATACCGCATCAGGGAAAATCTCCCTTCTGGCACCTGTGGTTTATGGTACCCCTAGTTTTTTGAAACGTTTCCGTTTCAGAACTCCCCGTCCTGCTCGAAACTCCGGCCGTACCGGATCGCGAGCTCCGCTTTGTAGAGTTCCCGGCCGAGATACCCGGCATGGTCGAGCAGGGTGACATCCCCGTGAGAGATGATAGTGGTGAGCACATCCTGCCAGCGCTTGCCCCGCACCGCTTTGCCATTGATCGCGGCAATGATCTGGTCGCCCTCGATCCCGATCCGGAAGTTGCCCTTCGGATCATACACGATCTCGTCCGGCATTGTTTTTGCTGCCGTGACCGTCTCGTATTCAACCGGTGGTTCGCGCCGGCGTCGCTTCTCCTTGAGCACGAGCAGGTCGATGCCGAGGTCCTTGGGATAGGGGCGGTCGCGGGTCAGCGCCATCATCTCAACAGCCTGCCGCATCTCCCGGATTGAACCCCGGGTCTTGTCCGAATGCTCGCTTGAGAATATGACGGACGCACCCACCTCCTTTGCCATACCGGCCAGCAGTGCGTTTGCCCCGATTGAGTCGGCGTCCAGCAGTTCGATCACGTTGCCGGCCCCGAAAAAGAGTGGATAGCCGACATCCTTGAAATTTTTCAGCGATGCTACCAGTCCCGAACCTACTGGCTGAAGGAGGGGATCGGCGATGATGCACGCGATACCGGCCCGCTTTGCCATTGCAATATTCTTTTTGAGTGTACTGTTGCCCGGCACAATGACTGCCGCCGCTCCGGTCTCTGCTACTTCGCGCCCGATTGCCGGGATATTTTGTTCCTGCAGGGAGAGAACGATATCCGCCCGTCCCAGTGCCGCCCGGATCAGGAGCGGGTCCTGGGTATCCACCGCAAGGGGGCGGTCGATGTCAGCCACAAGGGAAAATACCCGCGACACATCTTCGGGTGTGGCATCGAACCCGAACCCGAGATCTACGATATCGGCACCGGTAAAAAAGAACTGCTCCACTTTCTCACGGAGTTCTTCGCACCGGGGTGCATCCATGATCTCGGCAAGCACTTTCATCCGCGAACCGCCGCCGATTTTTACTCCCCGGATTACAAAATCAGCGCCGGCTTCCTGTTCCAGCAGGTCAACCCGGTACAGGGCATCGCCGGCTTTTTTCGCGGCGAGAAATTCGTCCGCAGGAACGGTACGGGAAAGCGTGATCGTGTCGAGCTGGGGCAGGATATAGGCGAGATCCGCTGCATGGCGGGGACCGCGATATACGGGCACACCGGTCTCGCGTTCAACCTTCTCAAACGAGGCCGTGCACATACCGGAGACGATCACGAGATCGTACTTCTTCTTCTGGATCAGGGTGTGGAGTTTGTGGGGGGTAAGAAATGACGCGATCTCCCCGGTTACTACTACATCGGCATCGAACCCGGCCACCGCTCGTTTTACCATCTCCTCCGTGGCGGCACCGGTGGGCAGCAGGATGCGCATAAGTTCCCTTAATACCAGAGAGATAAAAACACTATGATCAGATGCTGACTTGCGATTTGCACGTGCACACGAATCATTCCAAAGATGGTGAAAGCAGTGTCGAGGATATAATCAGGGCTGCCGAGGCGGCAGGGCTCGATGCGATTGCTATCACCGACCACGATTCCGTTGACGGTGCAAAACAGGCCCTCCAGATTGAGACGACCGTGCTGGTGATTCCCGGTATTGAAGTCACGACAAAACAGGGTCACCTGCTGGTCTTGGGTGTTACCGAGATCATCCCTGCCGGACTTGACGTGCTGGAGACCGTAGCGCTTGCACGACGGATGGGAGCGCTCCTGATACTCCCGCACCCGTACCATGTCTGGAGGCACGGGGTTGCCCGCAGGAAAAAAGCCGGCATGACCGCGGTGGATGCCGTGGAATCCTTCAACAGCCGTTACATTGTCGGGTCCGCGAACCGGAAAGCGGCACGGATGGCAGTGAAGCTGGGCAAGCCCTGTGTTGCGGGAAGCGATGCCCACAATGCCCGTTTTGTTGGTTTCGGCAGGACATACGTAGATGCGGAGAAAAACGTTCCTGCAATCCTTGATGCCATCCGGGCCGGTAATGTTACCTGTGGCGGAAAAAAGACGCCGTTGCGCACCTATACCCACCAGTCACTGAACAACACATGGAGAAAGATTTCACGGATCACCCGGCTGATGCCCCTCCGGTGAGACTCGCGTTCCGGGTTTCGTACCTGGGAAGCAGGTTCTATGGCTCACAGATGCAGGCAGCCAGCCGCACGGTTGAGGGAGAGTTTGTCTCTGCATGCCAGCGACTCAGTCTTTTTGATGACTGGCGGAAAGCCGGCTTTTTGTCCGCAGGCAGGACCGACCGGGGTGTCCATGCCCGCGGGCAGGTGATCGCGTTCTCAACTTCGGCACCGGATCGTGGCCGGACGGTTATCAATACCCAGCTCCCGCCGGATCTGTGGTGTACCGCGTATGCGGAGGTAACGTCTGAGTTTCATCCCCGGTACGATGCGAAGTCCCGCACGTACCGGTATTATTTTTCGAAACGACCCGGACAGCCCGAAGCAATGGACCGGGCCGCACAACAGTTTCTCGGCAGTCATAATTTCTCCAATTTTGCACGGGTGAAAGACAAGAACCCGTACCGGAATATTCTCGCAGCCCGGGTCGGAGTGGAAGACGGGTTTGTGTTCCTCGAAGTAAAAGCGGAAAGTTTCCTCTGGCACCAGGTGCGGTGCATGGCATCGGCTTTGCTTCTCATCGGGGAAGGGAGATCGGATGAGGATTGCATTGCCCGGTTACTGGAGGCAGATGCTGTCCGCCCTCTCCAGCCGGCGCCTGCCGAGGGGTTAATCCTCTGGGATACCGACTGCGGGATTACCTGGACCCCGTTGACATTGGAAGGCCAGAGCGGTGCATTTATGGATCATCTTGTGCGGCACCACGCGCTTATGGAAAAAGTGTGCCGGGTGCTCAAAACATTACAGGCATGATTAACATCTGTGTCAGATAGAATTTGAAAAAGGAATTTTTTTTAAATTTTCCCTTGCCCGTACTCACTCGATTGTCCGGGCACACCCGCTTGCAACCGCCGCTTCACTGACCGCATGGGCAACTGCTTTTACCACGTCACGGTCAAGCACCGCGGGGAGGATCCTGTCCCTGCGTGGCTGTTTGACATAATCAGCAAGAGCATGGGCGGCGGCTACTTTCATTTCGTCAGAGATCCGGGTTGCGCAGACATCAAGGGCGCCACGGAAGATTCCCGGAAAGGCAAGGGCATAGTTGATCTGGTTGGGAAAATCGCCACGACCGGTTCCCACGATCGCTGCCCCGGCTTCGACGGCATCCCGGGGAAATATTTCCGGCATAGGATGGGCAAGGGCAAAGATGATGGGGTCTTTGTTCATTGACCGGACCATCGCCGGCGTGATTATGGCCGGCACGGACACACCGATACAGACATCGGCGCCTTTCAGCGCATCCTCAAGGGTTCCAGATCGCCCGGTTTTGTTCGTCTCCTCGGCAATGATGAACTTGTACTTGTTTGCGTACAGTCCCTCTCGATGACGGTGGATGATACCCTTGCGGTCACAGACGATGATATCGTTCACGCTGCTGCAAAGGTTGGGATTATACCCGATACACCGGAGCATGCGGGTGATGGCAAATCCGGCAGCCCCGGCTCCGATAACAACGATGTTCAGGTCCTCAAATTTCTTTTTTGTAACCCGGCATGCGTTCAGGAGAGCCGCAAGCACCACGACCGCGGTCCCGTGCTGATCGTCGTGCATGACCGGAATGCCGATCCCCTGCAGGGACTCTTCGAGTTCAAAACATTTCGGTGCAGCAATATCCTCAAGTGCGATCCCCCCGAAGACCGGGGCGATATTTTTTACATCGTCGGCAAATTCCGTGTGGCCGCTTTCAAAACAGATGGGAAATGCATCGATATCGGCGAGTTGTTTGAACAGGAGCGCTTTTCCCTCCATGACGGGAATTGCGGCATAGCCCCCGATATTTCCCAACGAAAGCACGCGTGAGCCATCAGTGACGATTGCAATGGTGTTTGCCTTGAGGGTGTATTTGTACGCGAGATCCTTGTTCTTGTGGATCTCCCTGCAGACCTCTGCTACCCCCGGGGTATAGGCAAGGGAGAGATCATGGCGGGTTGTTAAGGAAACTTTGGAATGGACTTCGATCTTCCCATGATACGCTTCATGGAGTTCAAGCGATTCCTGGTAGATGTCTTTTTTCTCCCCGCTCATGGTCCATGCTCCTGGTTATTCAATGATTGCGGGGGAATGGCTTCAATCTTGTTGTTGAAAAAAAGGTATTAAAAAAAGGCGACTATTTGGATTGTTTCTTGAACTCTCCGTCGATCCAACCGGCAATTTCGTCCCTTACCCTGCGGTACCCGTCAAGGATCGTTTCATCGCTGCCGGGTATCAGGTGGGGATCGGCAAAACCCTGGTGGATGGTTTTCTTCGCACCCGGTATGAACGGGCAGATTGCATGGGCGTTGTCGCAGAGCGTAATGGCGAGATCGAATGATACCCCGCGGAATTCATCGAGAGTTTTTGAGCGGTGGTGCGAGATGTCGATCCCGATCTCCTGCATTACTGCAATCGCCGATGCACTCACTTTGGCCTGACGGGTGCCAGCAGAGAAAACCTCGTACCGGTCACCGTATTTTGCCCGGAGCAGCCCCTCTGCCATCTGGGAGCGGGCGGCATTGGCCGTGCAGACAAAGATGACCCGTATTTTTGTCGTCATTTTTGATCACCGCAGGAAGTTTTCTCTTCCCGGGCACCACAGCATGACCCATCATCCCCGCCGCAGCTGCATTCCCCGCTGTCCATATCTTTTCCTCTCAGTGCGGCACTGATCATGGCCCATGCACACCCGACCCCGCTCTGGACCTCGATCGCCTGAACCGGGCAGTTCAGGGTGCAGGCACCGCATTCCATGCAGTCAGCCGGGTGGGTGAGTTCTGCATGTTCCGGCCCTTCTGCAAATACGCGATGGGGGCATACCTGAGTGCAGCGCTTGCAGTTGATGCACCGGTCTTTATGGAAACGTAGCGTGTTCTCCGCGTAGGAATCAAACATCAGATCACTCCCATGAGACGGCTCACGCCGAGCGCGATCCCAAGGATGACGCCGGCGACAGCCATGAATGTCATGACGGGTACATACCGGAAGATCTCTTTACGGACGCCGGTCCGTGAGGTGAAGGTTGTTGAACCGGTAAAATTCAGGGCAAGGTATGCGGTGACTGCCGGCATGATGAGGAGTGGTGTCAAGGCAACGATGAGCGCGGCCCAGCCGGGCAATGCCGGGGCTGAAGCAAACATGATGGCAAACGGGATTGCCGCGACGCCCCCGAGAATGAGGCCTTTGGTGGAGAAATCCTTTGTCGGGATGAACGGCAGCAGAGCCGGGAAGAGTACGGTTCCCGCAACTACGGCAGAGATCGCTGCAAGTGCCGCGACCGGGCCGGCAAGGAACCAGAGCGCAACTGCGACAACAATCGTTGGCAGCGCTACGTGAACCAGTTCAACGGGTGCCAGCACGATCCGGTCGCGGACCGGGAACTCTACCGTGCGCATTTCCGGCGTTGCTTTTCCGGTCCTGATATATTCCGGGAGATCCTTTGCACGGACCGGGCCATATTCAACTTTAAAGCCGGACCGGCGCTGGACTTCGTGGGCGGAAATTCCCGGTGCTCCCAGCTGCGGTACGATAATCTTCCGGTGGGTTACGATGCCGGCGAGCCCGGTCTGTTCGATCCGGTTGACCAGTTCATCGGTACCGAACGTGCCTTTTCCGGCAGCGCACCAGACATTGATCCCTTTGGTGTCCAGCACGAGGATGTATGCATCGAATCCCGCAAGGGAAGAACGCACCGCATCGAAGCTCAGTGTATAGTTCGCTGATGCAAAGACCGGGGATTCCGGAGTCGGGTTGCCGAGCCGGTAGAGGCCGGGTTCGACCCGATGCCCCATGCGGTTCATGCCCCAGCGGGCAAGGAAATGGTCGAGCCGGTTGGCAGATGTGAGGGGGCTGTCAGTTTTGCGGATTTCTGCTTGTTGCATTGCACCCTGACTGCCGCAGCACGGGGATGCCTTCGCCTCTTGGGAGCATGAGCAGCCTGAGGTTTGGGGAGATGTCATAAAATCTGTTCTCCTCAGTGTTCCGTTTCGTGCATCAGCGGTCCGAGCACGTCTTTTACCATGCCGCTCAGGTTCTCGACTTTCATGAGCGCAAGACAACAGATGCTGCCGTCTCTCTCCCAGCTGATCAGGGCGAGTTTGTCACCGGTCCTGATACCGGCTTTTTCCCGGATATCTTTGGGAAGTACCATCTGTCCGCGCTCGTCAACGCTCAATACCGCCTCGACCTTGCACCCGGTGACCGGGCTGCACCCGCAGGATGAACCGCCGGGTGAGCATGTTGAATCATCCATCTTTTTTTTGGGCATGTAAATCCTCAGGATATTGTAGAATCTTCTGCATATTTAAACTTTTCAGAAAAATCAGAAAAATCAAATTTATTTACAATTCATGCGGGGCTCAGGATGTTACACAATAATAAGGGAACATCCCCGTTCTTTTTATTACTCCTCCCGTCAACATCCGATCACCGGTATGGTGGCTTTCGATTGTAACTGGTGTGGCAAGTGCTGCGCGAGTTTCGGGGCATTCATAAAAATCGAGCGCCAGCTCACCAGCCGTGACTTTTACTGCCGGTACGGGGTAAAAAACGAACTCTTCCTCGCCCATGTTGAAGGAGAATACGCCGACAGTCAGCCCCCCTCTTCAGAGACTGGGGTGCCGGTCAAAGGCTGCCCGTTCATGCGGAAAAACAAGAACGGGAATGGCATTGCCTGTGCAATCTATGCCACCCGGCCGCAAATCTGCCGGGAGTTCCGGTGCTACCGGATGGTGATCTTTGACCATGAGGGTCATGAGTGCGGCAGGATTATGGGGCGAAGTGAGCTCAAAACCGCGGATGAATCCCTGGCACAGATCTGGAAAACCTCTATCGTTCCCCTTCCCCATAGCGATGATGCCCGCTGGGAAAAATCCGTGATCGCTGCCCTTGCAGCGCATGGCTACCGCGGCGAACCCGTTGAATAAGAAAAGAAGATTATTTTGCCGGGGTGGCGTTTGGTGCCACATTCGGCTTGCAGCCTTCGCCGCGATAGAGTGCCCATTCCTCACAGGCAGTCCCGTTGGGGAACTTGCACATGCCGTACTGGCTGCCGTCAGGGTTATTCATAATCTCTGAGGTGGCACCGACTTTGCCGCAGTTCACTGAGGCAGGGTTTGCCATACCGACCGCTGCTGCGGTTGTGGTCACGGGTGTGAATGGTTTGCAGCCTTCATCGCGGAAGAGTGCCCATTCCTCACAGGTGGTGCCGTTGGCAAACGTGCACATGCCGTATTCGTTGCCCTGTGCATCTTTCTTAATCTCGACATTTCCACCGACTTTGCCACAGTTGACTGAGGCGGGGTTTGCCATGCCGGCACTGGCCGGTGCTGCGGTAGTGACAACCGTTGTGGTTGCTGGTGTCTGTGCGGGTGCCGCAGGTTGAGTGCAACCGGCGACAAGGAGGCCGGCAACAAGGCAGAGGCCTACGATAAGGAGAACCGAGTTTTTCGAAGTCATAATTAACCGGATAGTTTTCTTCTTCGCTGGATAAAAAGATGATTTTGTAATTTTCACAAATTGGGACGGGTTGCCTGTTTCATCGCGATTACGTAATCCTTCAGCTCCTGTCCCATTACATCCGGTTTTTTCAGGTTGCGCTCAATGATATCAACAATTGCGCTGCCCACAATCACCCCGTCAGCACCGGCCCTGGCACAGGTCCCTGCATGTGCGGGTGTCGAGATGCCAAAGCCGAGTGCCAGCGGGAGAGACGTGTGCCTGCGGACCCGGTGCAGGAGCTCGATTGCACTCTCTGAGACTTGATCGCGCACACCGGTGACGCCGAGCACAGCAACCAGGTACAGGTACCCGCGTGCTTTTGCGGCAATCTCTTTAATCCGTTCATCCGACGTTGTCTGGGTGATGAGGAAGATAGGGTCGATGTCATACTTAGCGGCAACAGCACAGACTTCCTCTGACTCCTCAACCGGCATATCAGCGATCAGGATGCCGTCGACACCGGCTTCATGCGCTTCACGATAGAATTTCTCAATCCCGCGGCGATGGACGATGTTGTAGTACGTGAGGAACACGATCGGTACTTCTGACTCTTTGCGGATCTCCCGGACGATCCCGAACACGGTGTCGGGAGTGGTTCCGGCTGCCAGCGCCCGCTCATCAGCTTTCTGGATGGTCGGACCATCCGCTACCGGGTCTGAAAATGGCACTCCCAGTTCGAGGATATCCGTTCCCCCGGCAATCAGTGCCCGGGCAATCCGGATACAGGTAGCCTTGTCCGGGTCTCCTGCAACGGTAAACCCGATGAAGGCCGGTTTTTTCAGGGAGGCATCAGTAAATGCTCTATCGATGCGTCCCATCACAATTCCTCCTGCATCTTTGCAACTTCCTCTACATCCTTGTCGCCCCGCCCGGAGAGGTTGATTATCACGATATCATCCTTGTCGAACCGGTCCGCGTTCTGTTTGACATAAGCCACCGCATGGGCTGATTCCAGCGCAGGGATGATCCCTTCCGTTTTTGAAAGGAACCTGAATGCATCCAGCACTTCAGGGTCGTTGACTGCTGCATACGTGACGCGGTGGTTGTCCTTCAGCATCGCGTGTTCCGGGCCAACCCCCGGGTAATCGAGACCGGCAGAGATACTGTGTGTTGGCATGACCTGCCCGTGCTCGTCCTGTAAGAGGTACGAGAGCGTTCCGTGCAACACCCCGGTATCCCCGGCGCAGAGCGTGGCGGAATGTTTTCCCGTCTCAATCCCCTCACCCCCGGCCTCGACACCGATGAGTTCAACATCATCGGCAAGGAACGGGTGGAAGATGCCGATCGCATTCGATCCCCCGCCGACACAGGCAACAACCGCATCAGGCAGCCGTCCCTCCTTTTTTATTACCTGCACCCGCGCCTCCCTGCCAATCACCGACTGGAAGTCTCTGACCATGAGGGGGTACGGGTGCGGGCCGACGACCGAGCCGATCAGGTAGTAGGTGTCCCGCACGTTTGCCACCCAGTCGCGAAGCGCTTCGTTGATCGCGTCCTTGAGCGTTCGTGTCCCCGACTTGACCGTGATCACTTTTGCTCCCATCAGCTCCATGCGGAAGACATTGAGTGCCTGCCGCTGCGTATCCACCTCACCCATGTAAACTTCGACGGGCATGCCGAGCGCTGCACCGATGATCGCGGTCGCGACCCCATGCTGCCCGGCGCCGGTCTCGGCGATTAACCGTTTCTTGCCCATCTTTTTGGCAAGCAGCGCCTGCCCGAGGGTGTTGTTCAGTTTGTGGGAACCGCCGTGCACGAGATCCTCGCGCTTGAGATAGATCTTGCACCCGAGTTCCTTCGAGGCATTCGGGCAGAAGGTAAGCGGTGTCTCGCGCCCTGCGTATTCCGTCTGCAATGCGGTGAGATCGCGGGCGAACTGCTGGTCCCTGCTGATCTGTGCATAGGCCTCCTCCAGTTCGATGAGTGCGCTCATCAGTGTCTCGGAGACGTACTGCCCGCCGTATTGTCCGTATCTTCCCTTTGATGTCATTGTTACGTTCTCCGTGCTGCCGCGATGAATGCGGCAATTTTTGTATGATCTTTGATACCCGGTGCAGTTTCAATACCGCTTGCAACATCCACGGCATACGGGTGCACCTGCCGGATGGCATCCCCGACATTTTCCGGAGTGAGGCCCCCGGCAAGGATGACCGGGATTTTGGAATGTTGGACTGCATCACGGGCATGCGAGAGATCGAATGGTTTCCCACTGCCATGGCTCTCATCGACGATGATGGCATCACAATCGGTGGGCAGCGGATCGTTTCTCCCGATAACCCGGATCACTTTCGCATCCGGTTTTTCCCGGAACACAAACGGGTGCGAAATCTGGATTGCATCCGGGTGCAGTGCAAGGATATGCCCGATATCTTCGAGCGATGTGGTGTGGCTCACCGCGACCGTCGTAGTAAAGGGACCGAGAGCACCAAAAATTTCCCGGGCCTGTTCAGGTCTCACCGAACGTTTGGAAGTGGGTGAAAATACTACAACGCCAATCGCATCTGCTCCGCATGCTTCCGCGTACCGGGCATCCTCCTGCCGGGTGATCCCGCAACACTTTATGCGCATACGAACTCCTCGAGTTTCTTATCAGGGCGATCGTGCATCATGATCGATGAACCGATCAGGAACGCATCGCAGTAATGTCTCATCTCCCGGATATCATCGGCTGAGCGCATACCACTTTCTGATACGATCGTTCTGCCCGATGACCGGATACCCTGCGAGAGTAGCCGTGTGGTTGAACGATCGATGGTGAGGGTTGCAAGATTGCGGTTGTTTATCCCGATCAGTGCTGCACGGGTGGCAAGTGCGGTTTCTGCCTCTTCAGCATTGTGGACCTCGACAAGCGGTTCAAGCCCGTACTCCTGTGCGAGATCGACAAAGACCGGCAGGCGCTCCTTGAGCACTGCTGCGATCAGGAGCACCGCATCAGCCCCGAGCGCCCGTGTCTCTGCGATCTGCTGCTCGTCGATGATGAAGTCCTTCCTGAGGACCGGGATGCTCACTGCGGATTTCACCCGGGCTATGTCCTGTCCCGTACCCCCGAAGAAATACGGCTCGGTCAGTACCGAGAGGGCCACGCACCCGCTGCCCGCAAGCGCTCCCGCCATCATTGCCATGTCCACGTTGCGGCGGATGGTGCCCCGGCTCGGAGATGCGCATTTGATCTCGGCGATCACTGCATTTTCACAGTTTTTTTGCCGTATCGCTTCGACAAGGCTTACATGAGGTTTTGTCCCGTTCTCCGGAAATGTTGAAGGGAGCAGGGCAACCCGTTTCTCGGTTCGCCTGATGATCTCATCGAGGATCATGCTGCACCCCGCGTCGCATCCACCAAAGCATAGAGCCGTGCAGCAGCGTTTCCTGAATCTATGGAACCGGCCGCAAGCTGTATCCCTTCGTGAAGATCCTGCGCCAGCCCGCCAATATAAACTGCCGCTCCCGCGTTCATGAGCACGATGTCCCGGGCAGCTCCCCGCTCTCCCGCCAGTACATCGCGGATGATGCGAGCATTCTGCTGTGCATCGCCGCCGGTGAGATCGGCCGGTTGTGCGGGTGCAAAACCGAATGTGTCGCATTGGATGGTGTACGTCCGGATCGCTCCGTTGCCGAGCTCAGCAATTATCGTATCCCCTGTTGTGGTGATCTCATCAAGGCCCGATCCATGGACAACCATTGCCCGCGAAAGCCCGAGAATCCTGAGCACATCTGCCAGGGTACCGGTAAGGTCTGGCCGGTAGACTCCGAGCACCTGTGCCTGTGCACCGGCCGGGTTTGCCAGTGGACCGAGAATGTTGAACACGGTCCTGCACCCGATCTCCTGCCGGGCGGTCATGGCATGTTTCATGGCCGGATGATAGTTTGGGGCAAAGAAGAAGGCTATGCCGACATCTTCCACAATACGCGCCTGCATTTCCGGGGCTGGTGTGAGACTGACTCCCAGTGCTGCGAGGACATCTGCCGAACCGCATTTGCTGCTCACGCCCCGGTTGCCATGCTTGACTACAGGACAGCCGGCTCCTGCGGCAACAAAGGCAGAGGCAGTGCTGATATTGAACGTATGAGCCCCATCCCCTCCCGTGCCGCAGGTGTCTACCAGTGTTCTTTCAGTCACTGGTTTTACTGTGATGGCATGATCCCGCATCACCCGGGCAAACGCAGCGATCTCTTCTGAGGTTTCGCCTTTCATATGCAGTGCAAGAAGCAGGGCCCCTATCTGTGCCTGCGAGGCTCTCCCTTCCATGATCGTCCTCATCACATCGGCAGCTTCAGGTTCAGTAAGGTTCTGCCGTCCAGCAAGTTTTGTGAGGGTCTCTTTGATCATCATGATGCCCCTCCTGTGCCGTCAAGGAAATTCCGGATAATCCGATCGCCTTCCTGCGACAGGACACTCTCCGGGTGGAACTGGATCCCTTCAATCGGGTACCGGGTATGCCGGACCCCCATCACGTACTGGTCGTCAAGACTTGTGGCAGAAACCTGCAAATCTGAAGGCAGCGAGTCTTTTCTGGCAACCAGCGAGTGATATCGCGTTGCGGTAAAGGGTGTGGGTATTCCGGTAAACACTCCCTGCCCGTCATGCCGGATTTCCGAGGTCTTGCCATGCATCAGGTGTTCTGCCCGGGTGACTTCCCCGCCGAAAGTGGTGCAGATTGCCTGGTGCCCGAGACAGACCCCCAGCGTGGGAATCGTCCTGCTCATCGTCTCCAATACTTCAAGACATACCCCCGAATCGTGAGGTGTCCCAGGCCCGGGTGAGAGGATGATCCGGTCGCACCCGCTCTTTTCAAGCTGCTCCAGCGGGGTATCACAGGTCATGACAACCGGGTTTCCCCCGAGTTTACCCACCTGCTGGTACAGGTTAAAGGTGAAGCTGTCAAAGCAGTCCACGATCAGGACTTTCATGATAACACCCCGGCATGCTCGATCGCCCGCAGCATCGCAGACGCCTTGCTCTCGGTCTCCTTCCACTCATTGGACGGGACCGAATCCGCGACTATTCCTGCCCCCACCTGCACCGATGCGATGCCGTTTTTGACAATCACCGTGCGGATTGCAATCGCAAACTCGAGATTACGGTCAAACCCGATGTAGCCGACAGCGCCGGCATAAAGCCCGCGATTCTGCGTCTCTTCCTCTCTGATGATCTGCATTGCCCGGATTTTCGGTGCACCGGATACTGTTCCGGCAGGGAAACATGATTTGAAGGCATCATAACAATCCAGGTTGTCTTTAAGGATGCCATTGACCGTAGAGACAATATGCTGGACATGGGAGAACTTCTCAATACCCATGAACTCCCCGACTTCAACAGAACCGAACCGGCACACGCGGCCGATATCATTTCTTGCGAGATCGACAAGCATCGTATGCTCTGCCCGTTCCTTGGGATCTTCGAGAAGTTCCTGAGCGAGTTGTGCATCCTCACGGGCATCACGTCCCCGCGGGCGGGTGCCGGCTATGGGCACAGTTGTTACCCGCCGCTTCTCCACCCTGACGAGCATCTCGGGGCTCGCGCCTATCACCTGCTCGTTCCCGAAATCGAGGTAATACATGTACGGGCTGGGGTTGATCTCCCGGAGTGCTGCATAGATTGCGAACGGATCGTTTTTTACAGCACATTCCATCCTTCGCGAGATAACCGCCTGGAAAATGTCCCCAGCGACAATGTGCTCTTTTACCCGCTCTATGGATCGCCCAAAGGCTTCCTGCGATACTGATGAGAAATACTCCGGTATTTTACCGCTTGCCTTCTTTGGAGTTCCACTCGCGTTCTTTTCCGATGCAAGGCGTGCAACGCGGTTGCCCAGCGCACGTATCTTCAAAACGCTCTGTTCATACTCCTCTGTCAGGTCGGAATCGTACGTGAGGAACGGGCTGGAGAAGATGAAGAGTTTCCGTTCGGCGTGATCGAAGACTATGCAGTCTTTGGCGAGCATGAAACTGGCATCGTGCTCCTCTCTTGCATGGTTCCCGCCAGTTTGCTGGATGCCCTTGTGTCCCTTGCGGACTTTCTCAAAGAGCGAGTACACGCAGTCGTACGCGAAGTAACCCACCATGCCCCCGAAGAACCGGGGAGCTTTCACGTTCACGTAACAGAACCGGGAGAGTATCGACTTGATCTTATCAACCGGTGTCTCGCCCTCAGGCTCTTTTGCAATTGCCGTAAAACACTCATTGCCCCGGACCTCCACGGTCTTTCCTATCGTGACCACGAACTCGGGATCGATCCCGATATAGGAGTAGCGTGCAATCTTCTCGCTCCCCTCCATTGATTCGAGCAGGAACCCGCAACCGTTCCGGGTCCCGGTGTAAACATCCAGCGGCGAGATATCCGGCAAAGGCAGCTCAGCACAGAGGGGGATGATCAGCGGTTTTGGCTGATCTTTTACTGCGGTCAGGTATTCGTTCAGTTTAAGATTAAGGTTCATTTCATCCGTTTTAATAGCCTTTTCCAGTCCACCGGCATCACCATTCTACCAGCTGCCGGAGAAGTTGAGAGCTTCAGATGAACACACGAATCTTCTGAATGACGACGTGATGGGTTTTTCATTCATTCCGTCCCTGCCCAATTTCCGGCAACTGCGTAGATCATGGTCTACTTTGTACATATTTATGCATTGTTGTAATTTATTGCACATTATTGCATTTTTTTGCATTGATATGAAAAAACATGCCGTGAGGATAAGATCCAGGAAGCCTATTTGCCCAATACTGGTTTTTGATACCCCTGATCGTTAATCATCCCCGGTATAAACAAAGTGAACACATGGTCCGGTCTGGAAAATGTATGATGACCGGGGGGCCTCTCGTTTCATGATGTGCGGTTGCTATTATCCGGGTTTTTCGCACTATTTACTCTGGGTTAATCAAAAATCTGGGAGTATACAGTGGAAACGACCAATGTGAATGGAACCTTTAATGTCATTCTGTAACTCAAGGTTAGTTTAAGGAATTACCGTTCCGGCAGGTGATAGCCAGTGGATATTCGAAAAAAGACTGTTGTGATCCTATGCGTTACCATTACCTGTCTTATCCTTGTCCTTCTGGTATTATCTGAATCTGTTCTCATGGACGGGTTCACCCGTGTCGAGGATCAGAGCGCACAAAAAGATACCAACCGGGCGCTTGTTGCACTTGGCAATGATATCAATACCCTGGATGCAGTTGCACATGACTGGGCATCGCGTGATGATACCCGAACGTTTTTTCTGACCACGAGTTCTGCAACATCCTGGACCCGGCTTGATCCGGATACTTTTGAACGGCTCCAGTTTAATTACATCATTCTAACCGACCCAAACGGCACCATGATTGCCGGAAAAGGATACAACCTCGATCACCATACGGAAAAACCAGTCCCTTCCGATCTTGCCGTATCAATTTCATCTGATCAGCCGGTCTCCTCAAGAATCAAATCTGAATTTGGTACAATGGGAATCCTCCAGTTTCCCGAAGGCCCGTTGATGCTTGCGATACGTCCGGTTTTTTCCAGTCCGGATAACCGGCAGGTTATCGGATATATTCTCATGGGAAGAAATCTCGATGCGATTGAAGTGTCACGGCTTTCATCGCTTGTCCAGCTCCCGCTTGAACTGCAACCGTATAGTAATGCCGATCTGCCTCTGGATTTCAGGAAGGCTATCTCGCAGTTCCCACAATCATCTTCTCCGTATATCCAACGGGCGGGAAAGGAAGCAATTACGATCGATGCCCCGACCTACATCATGCCGCTTGGGAGTAATCTGCTCGGAACTTACTCACTGATTCGTGATCTGTCAGGTCAGCCTGTACTGGTCCTTAAAATCAGTATTGTCCGGGATATCTATGATCAGGGAAAATCAACAACCTATTATTTTGTGATTCTTCTCATTATTGCCGGTCTTGTTTTCGGACTGGCAATACTGCTGCTCCTAGAAAAGACCGTAATCTCAAGAATCCTGCACCTGAGCGGACGGTTGAATGATATAGGGAAAAAGAGGGACTTTTCTGCCCGTGTTAACCTGAGTGGTGAGGATGAGATCGGGTCACTTGCCACGAGTGTAAACGGGATGCTCGGTGAGCTCCAGACCTCCCAGCAACATCTTCAGGGCCGTTTAATCCAGAGCGAAGAAAAATACCGTCTTTTCTTCAACAGCATCACCGATCCGGTAATTATTTTCCGGTCGTGTGAACAGGAACAGTGTAATCCGATTATCGAAGCAAACAATGCTGCCGTTGACCTGCTGGGATATTCACGGGAGGAACTCCTCTCGATGTCGCCTGAAGCAATCATGAGGGGAGATGTGTGTGAAGAACAGCCTGAGCTGTTCCGGTTGGTGAAAACAAAGGATTTTGTCCAGTATGAATCGTCCTACAGGACAAGGAGCGGGAAGATGATTCCGGTCGAGATTAATGTCCGGATTTTTGATGAGTTCGGGCAGAAAGCTGTTCTTACCATCGCACGGGATATCACAGACCGTAAAATGGCGGAGAAGGCCTCAAAGCAGATCAATAAAAAACTCAACCTGTTAAACTTTGTGACATTCAACGATATCCGAAATGCGATCTTCACTATCAGTGGATATCTCAACCTGCAAAGTGGTCTGTCGACTGATACAAAGATGAACGAGTATCTGGAAAAAGAAGATGCAACCCTGAAAAGAATTTCCCGCTCGCTTGATTTTGCGAAAAATTATCAGGATTTGGGAATTAAACCTCTGCAATGGCATAATGTCAACCAGACATTCGTGCTTGCAATTTCCCATCTGGATTTTTCCCGGATTAATCGCAGGGTCGAACTTGATGAGCTGGAGATTTATGCAGATCCCCTGCTCGAACAGGTGTTTTTCACCCTTGCAGACAATCTGGTCATTCATGGAAAAACCGCAACACAAGTCACCATCCATTACCGGGAAACTGCAGATGGCCTCCTGCTTTTTTTTGAGGACAATGGGATTGGCATTCCTGATAACCTGAAAGAAATAATTTTCCAGCGGGAGTTTGGTGCCCACAAAGGTATGGGCCTCTTCCTTGCACGAGAGATCCTTGAAATAACCGGGATTAGGATCCGGGAAATTGGAACCTTTGGCAAGGGCGCCTGTTTTGAAATTCATGTTCCCAGGGGTTCATTCCGGTTCACAGGAAAAAAGGAATAGATGTATGAAAGCGACCCCCGCTTTTTAAAGAAATCCGGAAAACCCCCTGAGTTTTTTAACGTTCAGGAAACAGGGATTGTATCAGAATAATCTCAATGAACCTTTACCCCCCGCTCTTTGAGTTCCTCAGACATTTTCTGTGAGCATTCCTCGCACCGGAACTGCGGTTCATGGTCATGCGTCCTGTCATAATCACCCGATCGCACCAGCCGGTACCCGCGGGTGACTTTGCCGCAGTCCACACAGGTAATATTCTCTTTAACTTCCCATTGTGCAGCAAGACTCTGGGATGTGAAGATGAACTGGTCCACCCAGAAAAAGATCAGCCCCCCTATCAGGTTTGCAACAATGGCGGCAACCCACTGCCCCATGGACGCGAGAAGAATACCGACACCGGCGAGTATAGGGGTACTCGCCTGCCACCGGAGCAGGTAGAGCCCGTACCGCTTGTAATTGACCTGCATACCGATGAATCACGTGCCCGGGTGATAGGTGTTGCGATGGTGCCAGCACCATAGGGGGAATCTTATTAGCGTCTTTGACCAATCCTATTCAGCGTTACAGAGGCCGGAAAATGAAGTTCCACCGGAATGAATCCTTAAGCTCAGTGTTTGTCTCGCGGATGATTGGGATCATCTGTTTCCTGATTTTTGTTGTACTGGCAAACATCCTTACCTATTACATATCAAACCCGATCTACCGTTCCGGAGTCGTGTTTCTCGATGAAAATTTCTGGTTCCTGTTGCTCATCTCGTTCATCCAGTTGGCCGGAGATATTTTCTTTGCCTTCCCGTTCCCGCTCAATCTTCCTGCACCGATCATCAGGGCGTTCGGAAGCGTTTTTATCATCGCATTCCTGCTCCTTGTTTTCAAGTGGGTTGACACGGTCGCAGTAACCAGTCTTTACCCGATGGTCTGGCTGATGTCGTTCATCATTGTCCCGATTGTTTTCATCATCGTTCTGGTAAGCGGTTATTTTGAAATTATGCGCAAACTCTGCTGGGAACAACCGCAGGAAAAGGAGGGGGAGTGCCAGGTCGTTCACGAAGTAAAAAGTACTCTCGAAGTACCGGTTTCAGATGTAAAATCGTGGGAAGATATAGGCGATGAGTTCCGGCTGATGATGTACGATATCATGCACCGGTTCCGGCATGAGGTCCGGAAAAAATAATAGTGTTACCAGTCCGGGTTTTCCCGGAGGAATTTCTTCTCTTTTTCTTCGAGTTCTTCGGTGCTCAGGTGTGCTGGCATACACAGGCAGCGATGTTCGGTAAACCCCCCCTTTAAATGATCCCTGCCGCTCCCCGGCATTGCACGCACCGTAGGTATTCGCATCACAGTCGTGATAGACCTGCGGAAGTGCCTCTTTCCGGGCACACTCTTTTGCCTCCTTCCACGATTCAGCCATGATTTTTAGTATTAGTGCAATCCAGAGATGAGTTTTGCCCTGATAACTGATCCAAAAATGTGTTGTTGAGTTACTCTCTGGTATTACAGATCAAAGTGAAAAGAATCAGGGTCGGTCAAAATCCCGCTGGTAACCCTTACGGGATGATCTCGCACCCGTTGAACTTTTCATGGGCGAAAGCGTCAGGAGCAATTATACCTTCCTTAATTAAACGCCGGACACGGGGAACTTCATCCTTAAGTGTCGTGTAGAGGTTCTCCACCGTCCCGCAGACCGTTTTTCGCTCTTCCTTGTTCCATGGTTTTGTAATATTGGAGTACAGGCATCGTCCCCCGCAGAAATCATAAATCCCGCATCCGGTGCACTCTCCCCCGACAAAAATCCTGTCAAGATGTTGCGGGTCGGCAGTCCGGATATGTCCCACGTAATACTCCTTCATCCCGACCATCACCGGGCAGGGCGCGATATGCCCGTCGGTCATGATGCTGTAATTCGCGTGTCCCGATCCACACCGGAGATGGCTTTTTCTGCCCAACAGCAAATCTTCCATCGGGTCAAGGAACGGGTACAATTTGGTCACTTCTCCCGTCAATTCCATACGATCTACCCAGTCTGCAACTAAAGTCCGGATCCCGGGATTATAACTCGTGTCCACCCATTCAGCAAAGTGACGCCGTGAAAAATCCCCGGCAAAATTTGCATCAAGCTGCCAGTGGATGGAGGAGAATGAATAGTCCGGATTCTGGAAAAGCCAGTGGACCGCTTCGGCAATATTGGTCCTTTCGGTCACTGCCATCCGTGCGATGAGCTCTCCCGTGTAGCCACCTCCCCGTATTTTCCTGACGTTCTCCATCACCTTCCGGTACACACCGGTTCCCCGGTTGCAGTCAGTCAGGGCCTCTCCCCCGTCCAGTGAGACGAGGATTGTGGAAAACCGATTCACAATCTCCGGCGCGAGCCGGTCCAGCAGCACGCCATTGGTCTGAATCATGAACTGCCGGACGGGTGCCTCCCGCACAATCCTGTCGACAAGATCCGCACGCATGAGGGGTTCTCCTCCATAAAACGTGAGGGTAGGTGAGGGATCTTTTTGCAGGAATGTGTAGAGAAGTTCGAGATCGAAATCAAGATCCCGGGGAAGATCAGGATCGATATCAATAGCGGGTGCAGTTTCATCATCGCTCTCTTCCAGTACCTCGAATGCCTTGGCCTTGCAGTAACGGCAGCAGAGGTTACATTCGTCGGTGAGGATGAGATGGAAATACATGCAATGCTCATCATCATGGGTGTTTGCAGACGATAAATATAGGGAATCATACAGATCATTCCCAGTTGGCTTTACCTTTTAAGCCGCACAGCCCCTACTATTCCTGAGGCTGCATGTATGGTGCCACCGGATCCCTTACCATCATTTACCTGGAATGCCGCAGACTACCACAAGAGTTCTCCCGCCCAGCAACTATGGGCGCAGGAACTGATTGCCAAACTCAGGCTCACCGGGAATGAACGGGTACTTGATATTGGCTGCGGAGACGGGAAGGTGACCGCTGCGATCGCAGCGTGTGTGTCGAAAGGGTCAGTAACGGGCATTGACAATTCACCGGAGATGTGCCGGTTTGCCCGGGAACATTTCCCGCCCGGTACGCACCCGAACCTCTCCTTTGTCCGGATGGATGCCGGCCAGCTTGAGTTTTCTGAAGCATTTGATATCGTATTCTCGAACGCCGCACTCCACTGGATTCCTGATCACAAACCTTTACTCGCAGGAATTGCCCGCAGTCTCAGCCCGGGAGGACGGTTGCTCGTCCAGATGGGCGGGAAAGGGAATGCATCACAGGCATTCGAAGCACTTGCAGTCCTGCTCGAAAATCCCCGCTGGAGCCAGTACTTTGAGGGTTTCTCCTTCACCTTCGGTTTTTTTGATCCTGAAGAGTACCGGCGATGGCTGGCAGGTGCAGGACTTGAGCCGATCCGGGTGGAGTTGATCCCAAAGGATATGGTGTACCCGGACCGGGAGGCATTTGCCGGCTGGATCCGCACCACCTGGCTCCCGTGGATGGCGCGATTGCCCGAGGGGGAGCAACCGGCATTTATCGAGGCACTTATCGATGAATATCTCGCACTGTATCCGGCTGACGCTGACGGAATGATCCATATCGGGATGGTCCGGCTGGAAGCTGAAGCGATAAAACGTGCCTGATTCAGCCAGACCCCTTCGCAATCTATAAACCATCCCTCCCATAATTCTCTCTCATGCCCGGGGGATCGTACTTTGATAAGAAAGTCGAGACCATGGAACGCAGTGATCTCGATGCCCTTATCGATGAACGCGTGCGGTATACGGTCCAGTATGCGGCCGAACACTCCCCTTTCTACCGGCACTGGTTCAGGGAGAACGCAATCAATCCTGCAGAAATCAGGGTTCACGAGGATCTGCTCAACCTGCCGGTAGTATCCGGAAAGACCATACGGGAGCACCAGCCTCCCGCCACACCGGAATTTGAATTCCTCTCCACCGGCTGGAATGATGTATTTTCCATCCAGGAGACGAGCGGCACGAGTGGTACCCCCAAAGGATTTTTCCTGACCTGGG
>Ga0074195_1000825_pt1 | contig 52400 bp, 45 predicted proteins | sample EPASupsiteHSE623_FD_64525 | JGI IMG/M metagenome (GOLD analysis project Ga0074195, IMG submission 64525) | Bioremediated contaminated groundwater from EPA Superfund site, New Mexico - Sample HSE6-23 | ecosystem: Environmental > Aquatic > Deep subsurface > Groundwater > Contaminated ...
AAACCACGGGATGAGATCCTTTTTCCGGGACATCATGTTCGCCAGCCGGACGGGCTGGTCCTTCAGCCCCAGTTTCGTTATGAGCCCGCTTTCCGCAGAGGCAAAGAGCTCGCTCCCGTTCTCCACGACACTGGTGAAGAGTCCCAGATAGATATCGGTTCCCTGCTGTACGCGCAGGCGTGCGAGCTCCTGCCGGATCTCTTCTGCATGTGCCTGCGGGTAGATGAACGAAGGTACCATGACCTGCGAGATGATCACCTTCTTGCCGAAGAGCTCGTACCGTTTCGTATCCCGCACCAGGAGATCTTCCATGGTCGCGCCTTCGATATTCATTCCGCGTTCCAGCAGTTTTGTGCCAAACGCAACCGGGTCAAGGCCCGTTATCTCCGCAAGGTATGCCACCATCCGGTGATCCTCGGGCGTAGTTGTCGACATTTTCAGGATCAGGGTGTCTGAGAGGATACCGGCCAGCAGAATACCGGCAATGGGCGGCAGGGGGGGAATGCCACTGTCGGCAAATTTCCGGGTGATGATCGTTGAGGTGGAACCAACCGGATCATTGAGGAATTTAACCGGTTTTAACGTTGAGATGGCCCCGAGCCGGTGGTGATCGATGATCTCAATGATCTCGGCGGAATCGATCCCCTCCACCGCTTGAGCAAACTCATTGTGATCCAGGAGAATGACCGGCCGGTGCACATCGTCGATGAGGGTGGTGCGGGTTACGATCCCCCGGAGCGTACCGTCTTTTTCCACTACGCACGCGGAACGGAACTTTGAGGAGTACACGACCTGCTTTGCATGTGCCAGCGAATCGTCCAGCCCGAGGCGGGGGATATCGGTCTCCATCACCATCCGGGCCGGCAGCGAGAGGTTGATCATCGTGCCTGCATCAAAGGCATCGAGATCCGTTGCCAGGACCGAGACCCCCTTCTGCTCTGCTTCCCTGACGACCGTTTCGCTCGCGGGAGACCTGTCGACAAGGATGAGGGCGGCAATTCCCGCTGCTACCAGCGACCGCTGGACCGGCTCGTTATCGCCGGCGATCGCAATGTCTTTGTCTGTTAATTTCTTTTCGCCGGCCATCGGTGCATCGATGGCAATGAAGACTCTTCCCCCGATGGTCTCTGCCGCCCGGACCACTACCCGGGCACTGAGGATTCGTGCCAGGGTATCGAGCGGGAGCGGCATGATGACACGCTCGCCGATGTTGCGCCTCCTGACATAGGCCTGGGCGAGCCCGTGCTCCCCGACAATGCCCACGAGCCTTCCCGCATCATCGGTGATCGGCACGTTGCGGATATCGTGCGCATCCATCAGCGCCGCGATATCGACCGTCGGCACATCCTGCGTAACGCTGATCCGGTGGATCGCAAGATCGGATACCCGGGGCTCTATGCTGTCGATAAGCACCGGCGCTTTCAGGCCGAAGGTTTCCAGTGCAAAACACGTCTCTGCATTCAGTTCCCCGCACCGGGCCGGGACGTATCGCCCCGGCTCGGCAAGGTTCAGGAACGCTGCATATCCCGTCACGCTCGCGACAGAATCCGTGTCCGGCTGACGGTGGCCGATGATCACCACTTTTTTCCCCATGTGTAGCCCCTTCCTTTTACTAGTAATGCGGGACGGTGAATAATTAATGTCGCTTAAAAAATGTTTCCCGGTTCACAATCGACAAGGAAGATCTTTCCCGTAAAATTCCCTGCGGAGTTGAAAACGTAAATGGCAAATGAATATCTGCATTTAAATAAAAACCTTTTTTTAGCACTTTTTAAATTCCTTCCAAAATCTATTTCGGTAACGCTATTATGCATGGAATTAATATCAGAAATTCCATCTCAAAAGTCCTTTTTGGGATTGTAACCGGAAGATTCCTAACCGGGGATTCCTGATATGTCGATAAAAATTCTCCAGAATCATCGGGGCAGGTCGTTCTTCTTTTACTCTCTTATAGCGATGGTGCTTATCACGGTAATCGTGGTGGGACTTTTAACCCTGAATATTTTTTTTACTACAAACAACCTGATAGAAGAGAATTCAGCGCAAACCCAGCAACAGACAGAACAGAATATCATTGCCGCTATTCGCCTGCTGGATGCGAGTTTTACTCTTTTTGATAACTCGCTGAACGCGGAGATGAGTCATGGACTCGACCGGGTCATGCAGGAATATGTGCGTGCCGGTCATGATCCCGCAAAGATGGACCTGGATGCCGTCAGGAAAAACCTGGGAGAATCTTTTGACATCTATATTATCAACGAATCCGGCGTGATCGAATATACCACATACCAACCGGAACTGGGGGTCGATTTTAAAAAGATCCCGTATTTCTATGAGTACCTGACCCGGATCAGGTTGTCCGAAGGTTTTTTCCCGGATCGTGTTGTCAAGGAAAAAGAGGGAAATGGCCCCTTCCGTAAATATGCCTATATGCCTACGCCCGATCACCGGTATGTTCTTGAACTCGGGTTGAGCGGGAGTGCGTTCAGGAATGAACGGAATGTATTAAATTACCAGGAAATTATCAATACTCTCGCTGAAAACAACCCCTCTATCGATCGTATACGTTCGTACGACATGACAAAGCACCTTTCCGGCAATGCCTCGTATGTCCCGGATGCATCACTGAATGCAACGCTCAATACGATCATCAAAAACCGTGCAGGGATGGTCACGAAAGATCCGACAACCGGAAAGCCGGTGACCTATCTCTTTATCGATTTAAAAAATAAGGAATACGGCTCTGATTTGAGCCGGATCGTGGAAATCACCTACAATACAACCTTAATAGATTCGGTTTTATCCCGCCAGTTCACCCTGATTGCCCTGATCGCCGTATTCGGCCTGCTCGTGGGCCTGGGTGCAGCATTCATTATCTCCCGCTCCCTTTCACAGCCTATCGCTGGAATTGTTACTGGTGCAGACCGGATTGCCCGGGGAGATCTCAATCACAAGATCGCCCCTACCGATGTGGCGGAGTTCCAGGTAATCGAACAGAGTATCAACCACATGATGACATCGCTGAGGGAAGCGTTCGATAAGATCCGTGAGAGCGAAGCGGCGCTCAAAGCAAGTGAACGGAAATACCATGATCTCTATCTTTTTGCCCCGATAGCACTTTTTGAGATAGACATAACCAGCAAAACGATTGTTTCAGGTAACCAGTATTTATGCGATATTCTCGGCATAAATTCGTCGGATGAGGTTATCGGGACAAGTATCTTTAATGATTATGTAACTCCATTGGCACGGGAGGAGGCATGGGCACTGTTATCCTGCGATGGTTTTTTCAATGGACGGGAAATGCAGTTCAGGAATCCGGTGACCGGGAGGGTGTTCTGGGGCGAGGTATCGGTCCGGCTGAAAAATAACCGGGATCTTGCCGAAGGATCGATCGTTGATATCACCTCCAGGAAGGAAGCAGAAGAAGAGCTTCGTACCTTGTACAACGATCTGGAGACCCGGATCGCTGAACGGACCGCAGAGCTCAAGACCGCAGAAGAGGCATACCGCCGGGCAAATGCCAAGCTCAATCTCTTAAATTCGGTGACACGCCACGATGTCTTGAACCAGCTCACCGTACTGAACGGGTACCTGTCGCTCGTTGAACTGGAGACGACAACGCAGGATTCCCGGATCCGTGAATTCTTCACCCGGGCTGAACAGGCTGCCCGGAATATTGAGCGCCAGATCCTGTTCACAAAAATGTACCAGGATATCGGTGTACATGCTCCCGCGTGGCAGAATGTGGACGGACTGATCCATAAGGCAAAGACCGGCCTCCTGCCGGAAACCATCTCCCTTACCCTGAATCTTGGCAATCTAGAGATCTATGCAGATCCCCTTATTGAGAAGACCTTTTATGCGCTGCTGGAAAATGCAATGCGGCACGGGAAACAGGTGACAGAAATACGGTTTTCCTATCATGTCAACGGTGATGGATCTTTACACCTGATCTATGAGGACAATGGCATCGGGATCAGCTTTGATGATAAAGAACACATATTTGAACGGGGTTACGGGAAACATACGGGTTTTGGGTTATTCCTCGCTAAGGAAACTCTCTCGATTACCGGGCTGCTGATCGCCGAAAACGGCGAACCGGGTAAAGGAGCCCGGTTCGAGATAACGGTACCGAAAGAAGGGTACCGTTTCCTTCCGTAACCTGTCGGTGGAAGCCGGACAACCTGTTCATGTCTTTTTCACGCATTTTGGTTATTCTTTTAATTTCAACTGCAACACTTTCATGCCCCAAACCTCACGCTCATAAGCTCCTGAGCCGAATCGTACAGCACACGAATGAAGAATATCATTATCAAAGGTGCCCGCCAGCACAATCTCAAGAATGTCAGCGTCGAGATCCCCCGCGATAATCTCGTTGTTATCACGGGCGTTTCCGGGTCCGGGAAATCCACGCTCGCATTCGATACCCTCTATGCAGAGGGACAACGGCGTTATGTGGAGTCACTCTCCACGTACGCCCGCCAGTTTCTCGGCATGATGCACAAGCCGGACGTGGACAGCATCGAAGGGCTGTCCCCCGCAATCTCGATCGAGCAGAAGACCACGAGCAAGAATCCCCGCAGTACGGTCGGGACCACCACCGAGATCTACGATTATCTCCGCCTTCTGTTCGCCCGCATCGGGACCCCCTACTGTCCCGAGCACAATATCCCGATCGCCTCCCAGACACCCGACCGGATCGCCGACCAGATCGCAGCGGAACACCCGGGCCAGGTCACCATCCTCTCCCCGGTAGTCCGGCAGAAGAAGGGTACTTATCAGCAGCTCCTGAAAGACCTGAACAAGGAAGGCTATGCACGGGTCCGGGTGAATGGCAAGATCATCCGTACCGATGAGGAGATCGCGCTCGACCGGTACAAGAAGCAGGATATCGAGATCGTGATCGACCGGCTCGCATCAACCGATCGCTCCCGCCTGACCGAAGCGGTGGAGAATGCACTCAAGAAATCCGAAGGCCTGGTCCTTGTCACGGGAAAGGATGAAAAAGAGTCCACGTACTCCTCCCTCATGGCCTGCCCGGTGTGCGGGCTTGCCTTTGAGGAACTCCAGCCCCGCATGTTCTCGTTCAACAGCCCGTTCGGCGCCTGCGAGGACTGCCACGGCCTTGGGGTCAAGATGGAGTTCGACCCGGATCTCATCATCCCGGATAAATCCCGCTGCATTGCTGACGGTGCTGTTGCCCCGTACCGGAATCCGATGGACGGATTCCGGGGGCAGTACCTCGCTACCGTTGCGAAGCACTTCGGGTTCGATGTATTGACCCCGATTAAGGATCTCACCGAGAAGCAGTACAATGCCCTGATGTTCGGTTCCACCGAACGGATGCATTTTGCCATGAGCATGAAGAACGGGGATGCCCAGTGGTCCCATAACGGGGAATGGGAAGGGCTTCTCCCCCAGACCGCCCGGTTGTACTCGCAGACCCAGTCCGAGTGGCGTAAACGGGAGCTGGAGAGTTACATGCGGATCTTTGACTGCCCGGCGTGCAAGGGCCAGCGCCTCAAGGACAAAGTGCTCGCAGTCCGGATACAGGGAAAATCCATCATCGATGTGACGGATCTTTCCATCAGCAAGAGTATCGCGTTCTTCAACGAGCTCAAACTTACGGAAAAACAGACCGAGATTGCCCGCCAGATCATCAAGGAGATTCGTTCCCGGATTGAATTTTTGGAAAAGGTCGGGCTCGGCTATCTCACCCTTTCCCGCAATGCCGGCACATTGTCGGGCGGGGAAGCCCAGCGGATCCGCCTCGCCACCCAGATCGGTTCGAACCTGATGGGGGTGCTGTATGTGCTCGACGAACCCTCCATAGGCCTTCACCAGCGGGACAACCGGAAACTGATTGAGACGCTCCGGACACTCCGCGATCTTGGCAACACGGTTATCGTGGTCGAGCACGACGAGGATATGATCCGCTCGGCAGACCACCTGATCGACATGGGACCCGGGGCGGGGCTTCATGGCGGGGCGATTGTTGCGGAAGGAACGCCCCCGCAGATCCAGAAGAACAAGAAGTCCCTGACCGGCCAGTACCTTGCCGGCACCAAAAAGATCGACATCCCGGCAGAGCGCCGGAAGTCCCAGAAATACATCACGGTCAAAGGCTGCCGTGAGAATAACTTAAAGAAGATCGATGCGAAGTTCCCGATCGGCCTGCTGACGGTGATCACGGGGGTCTCCGGCAGCGGGAAATCCACGCTCGTGTACGAGACGCTTTACAAGGGCATGATGCAGATCCTCAACCAGTCCCGCGACCAGCCGGGTGCGCATGACAAGATCGTTTTCGATGCCGAGATCGACAAGGTGATCGTGATCGACCAGTCACCGATCGGAAAAACCCCCCGGTCGAACCCTGCCACCTACACCAAGGTCTTTGACGAGATCCGGACGGTCTTTGCCGAGACGAAAGAGGCCAAGATGCGGGGATACAAGCCCGGCCGGTTCTCGTTCAATATCCGGGGCGGGCGCTGTGAGGCCTGCGAGGGCGACGGCCTGATCCGGATCGAGATGAACTTCCTGCCCGATGTCTACATCGAGTGCGAGGAGTGCAAGGGCTCCCGGTACAACCGCGAGACCCTTGAGGTGAAGTACAAGGGCAAATCGATTGCCGATGTGCTGAATATGAGCGTTGAGGAAGCACTCGCGCTGTTCACGAACATCCCGTCCATCCGGACCAAGCTCGAAACCCTCTCCCGCGTGGGGCTCGATTACATCAAGCTCGGGCAGAGTTCCACCACCCTGTCCGGTGGCGAGGCCCAGCGGATCAAGCTCACCCGGGAACTCGCCAAGCGGGCGACCGGCAAGACGCTCTACCTGCTGGACGAGCCCACCACCGGGCTCCACTTCGATGATACGAAGAAACTGATCAAGGTGCTCGATGACCTGGTGGAGAAGGGCAACACGGTCGTGGTGATTGAGCACAACCTCGATGTGATCAAGTCCGCCGATCATATCATCGATATCGGGCCGGAAGGCGGCGATGGAGGCGGGAAGATCGTGGCAACGGGAACCCCGGAGCAGGTCGCAAAGGTGAAGGCAAGTTACACGGGAGAGTTCCTCAGGCCCATGCTTACATCCGTATGATCGATCTGGCAAATCTTCCCCACGCCCCCGGCTGCTATCTTTTTTCTGACAATGCAGGCACCATCATCTACGTTGGCAAGGCAAAGGATCTGAAAAAACGGGTCACGAGTTATTTCCAGAAGACCGATCACGATGCCAAGACCGAAAAACTGGTTGAGAGGATAACTGAGATCGATTTTGTGGTAACGAACACCGAGACCGAAGCGCTTCTCCTGGAAAATAACCTCATAAAAAAGCACCAGCCGAAATACAATATCGACCTGAAGGATGCCAAGCGGTTTGCCTACATCGAGATCAGCAATGAACCGTTCCCCCGGATCGGGATTGCCCGCAAGAGGACCAAGGGTGCCACCTATTACGGGCCGTTCGTCTCTGCCGTTGAGCGCGATGCTGTGCTCCGGACGATAAAACGCACCTTCACGCTTCGCTCCTGCCGGAGACTCCCGAAACGTGCCTGCCTCCGGTATCATATGCAGTCCTGCAGTGCCCCCTGTATTGGGGTGATCAGCCCGGAAGAGTACCGCGTGCAGGTAGACCGGGCGGTAACGCTTCTCAAAGGGAAAGGGAGCGAAGTAGTAAAACAACTCCGCGAAGAGATGGCTGCGTGCTCCACGGCACAGGAATACGAGAAGGCTCTTTCACTGCGCAACCAGATCGGTGCGATCGAGCGCTTATCGGAACGGCAGTCGGTCGAACGGCCAAAAGAGAGCGACCAGGACGTGATTGCGTACACGGTTGCCGATGGGATCGTCTCGCTGATGGTCTTTTCCGTCAGGAAAGGATCGCTCACCCAGAAGCAGGAATATTCGTTTGAAGCGGTAGAAGATTTTTTCGAGGAATTTCTGGTCCAGTATTATGCGGATCACCCGCCACCTACGGAACTGATCCTTCCCCACGAGATTGATGCTGCGCTCATCGAGTACCTTGCCGAACGGAGGGGCAGGTCCGTGCAGATTACGGTACCGAAGATTGGCGAGAAGAAAAATCTCCTCGACCTGGTGTACATGAACATCGAGCTTAGCTTCCGTCGGGGTGCGATGAAGACGGGTGACCTCCAGGCCGCTCTTGAGCTGCCCGATACCCCGCACGTGATCGAATGTTTCGATATTTCGCATCTCTCCGGCACCTCCATGGTAGGCTCGATGGTGCAGTTCCGCGATGGGGCTCCCGAAAAGAAAAATTACCGGCGGTTCAGGATCCGGACCGTTGAGGGGATCGATGATTTTGCATCCATCGCAGAGGTGGTGAAGAGACGTTATCTGAGACTTTCCGGAGAAAGTGCGGATATGCCTGATCTCATCGTTATTGATGGAGGCAGGGGACAGCTTTCAGCGGCTCTTGGGATTCTCAATGAACTTGATGTGGAGATCCCGATCATCGCACTTGCCAAGCGGGAGGAGGAGGTTTACCTGCCCGGGGAGATGCTTCCCCTAAAACTCGATCCGAAAGGGATGGCGTTGCGGTACCTGCAGGAGATTCGCGACGAGGCGCACCGCTTTGCCGTGGCGTACCACCGGCTGTTGCGGGGAAAAGGCCAGAAAGGGAAATAAGTCTCGTGATGAACAGAGTGCCGCCTTAGTCGGTATAAAATACAAAAAATTTTCTATAAATAGTAGGAAGGTAAACACCCTCAGTACTCTAGTGAGAACAAACTCTCGTGGGTTTTTCAATCGATAAAAAGGAGGGATCTTAGTACCATGATGCAGATTTTTAAGACCCGGAAGGAATCCGAACCTGCTGCTACCGACAAGATCGAGGCGATTGAAGCGGGTTGCTGGATACAATTGTTCAGCCCAACGGAAGAGGAACTCTTTGCGGTTACCCAGAAATGTATCATTCCTCCGGATTTTTTAAAGGCTGCACTGGATGATGAAGAACGCCCCCGCATTGATTACGAGGAAGGTGTCGCTCTCGTTGTCATGGATATCCCGGTCACCAACGTGAATGCAGAGATCAACAACTTAACCACCCACCCGCTGGGCGTGATCATGACCAACGATCACATCATCACCGTATGCAGCCGGCAGACCCAGCTCCTGGATGACTTTGTTGCCGGAAAAGTGCGCCACTTCAGTACGATCAAGAAGACCCGGTTCCTGTTCCAGATCTTTTACCGGAATGCATCCAACTATCTCCACCACCTCCGGCAGATCGAGAAATCGATCTCGCGCATCGAAGTCGAACTCCATCGCTCCATGAAAAACGAGGAGTTGTTCCAGATGATGGAACTTGAAAAGAGCCTTGTTTATTTCTCGACTTCCTTAAAAAGCAACGAGGCGGTGCTCGAACGGATCCTCCGGACCAAACCATTGAAGATGTACGAAGAGGATGCCGAACTTCTCGAAGACGTCATCATTGAGAACAAGCAGGCGATGGAGATGTCGCAGATCTATTCCCACATCTTAAACAGCATGACCGAGACCTTTGCCACCATCATCTCCAACAATCTCAACATCGTGATGAAGTTCCTCGCCTCGGTGACAATCATCCTTGCCGTGCCGACCATGATCGCCAGTTTTTATGGCATGAATGTTGTTGACATTCCGCTGTCACAGACACCTTTAGCCTTTGAGACCATTTTCGGCATTTCATTCATGATCTCGCTCTGCCTTGGTATCTGGATGTGGACAAAGAAGATGTTCTGATCTTTTTTCATTGCTCTTTTTTCATTCCTGAATTTCCTTAAAAAAAGATAAAGCGGATCAACTCTCTCCAACAATAATAGTTATCTCATTTGCTGACACTGATCTTTAGCAACAAAGGAATCGCTTATGGAAAAAGCAGACGCACCCGGACCTTCTGTAAAAGGCGAAAAAACTCTTGCCGACCAGCATATTGTAGAGAATATCTTCGAACGGGCTCTCTGGAGCCTGCGTTTTATCGTTATTCTCGGCGTGATCTTTGGCGCCCTCTCTGCAATCGTTCTGTTCCTCGCCGGCTCGATTGAGATATATCAAATCCTTGTCGAGTTCATTCAGCCTTCAGAGCACGTGATCACTCACGAGCACATCCTGGTTGGTATCATCGGGGCTGTGGACTTTTACCTGATCGGGCTTGTCCTCATCATCTTTAGTTTTGGTATCTACGAACTCTTCATCTCCGATATCGATATCGCGCGGATCGAGGGTGGGTTCGGGAGCCTTCTTGATATTGAGAACCTTGACGATCTCAAGAACAAGATTATCAAAGTCATCATCATGGTCCTGATCGTGACCTTCTTCCAGCGGATTCTTTCAATGAGTCTCACCACCTCTTTTGATATGCTGTCAATGGCAGTATCGATCTGCGTGATCTGCGTTGGGGTATATTTCCTCGGCCGGCACGGGCATTGATTTTTTTAATCCTTTTTTATTTTTTTTAGATCCCCTTATTGCCAAAGAGTGAATATTTCCCTGTATGGATACCGGACTGCGGGATCGTTTCACTGCCATGTGGCAGAACTATTTTCCCGGCACAGAACTGCCGATCACCATTGAGTTCAGGAAAGACTCAAGTCCTCAAAAGAAAGTCCCCCCACCGGATGGCTGGCGCTGCCTGATCTGCCAGATCGGCCGGGCCAGGAACGGGACTCCCCTTGCATTCGATGAAACGTCAGTAACCTGCAAAGGGGGACTCATGTATTCAGGTTATTCCCACGAGCGGCCTCCGGATTTCCTGAATTTCCTCTCCAGGGGAACACCCGGGGGGGTCGAAGGCGAACGGTATAAACAAACACCGGAGATTGTCGATGCCTGGCAGCAGGATATCCTTGCTATCCCCTCGCAGGGAAAGGATCTCCTTGTCATCCGCTGGGATCAGCTGACCGGGGATGACAAGCCCGAAGTGGTGATCTTCTTTGCCCGTCCCGAAGTGTTGAGCGGGCTGTTTACCCTTGCGAATTATGACCAGGCCGATCCCAATGGCGTGATCTGCCCTATGGGAGCCGGGTGCAGTTCGATCATACATTACCCGTGGCTGGAACAGCAGAAGGAAAACCCAAAGGCAGTGCTGGGCATGTTCGATCCATCTGCCCGGCCCTGTGTGCCGCCCGACATGCTCACGATGGCCATCCCTATGAAGAAATTTGTCCGGATGGTTAAGTTCATGGAGGAGAGCTTCCTGATCACCCGGTCATGGGATACGGTAAAAAAGAAGATCGAACGGAGTGCAGCACTCCACCAGAATCCATGAGGGATCATTCCCAGCATTTCGGGCTGGCACAATACCCGCGCCCGCTTTTTTCAAAGTACTGCTGGTGATACTCCTCCGCTTTCCAGAACTGTGAGGCAGGAACAATCTCGGTTGCGATGGTTTTTCCCCGGTATTTCTTTAAAGCCGCGAGTCGGGCTTTCGATGCCTCTGCCAGTTTCTGTTGTTCGGGAGAATGATAAAAAATGGCTGACCGGTAATTGGTACCGACATCCGGCCCCTGCCGGTTCACCTGTGTTGGATCGTGAATGCTCCAGAATATATCCAGCAGTTGTTCGTAGCGCACCACCGCAGGGTCAAAGATGATTCCCACGGCTTCAGCATGGCCGGTACGGCCGGAGCAGACGTTCTGGTAGTCTGGTTCGGGGACTGTTCCCCCCGTATATCCTACTGCTGTTTCAACTACTCCCTTGATCTGGCGGAAGGCAGCTTCGACTCCCCAGAAGCAGCCTGCGGCAAAGGTTGCCCGCTCCAGCTCTTTACTTTCCATGCAAGGGAATGTTCCGCGAAAGATGATGGACATTGCGGTGCGGGCAATCTGCTGTAATGTATCACTTCATTCTTTTTTGTTATTCACGTTTTTTCCGAGCGCAGACCGGAGACAGGCAAAATCTCCATCCTCTGCTGTTATTTTATAGAGCATGGTGCCGTAGCAGGGTTTCGTAAATGGTATCAGGATCGTTGAGGATTCCGGCAGGAACCCGATAAGCATGGGGGATTTCAGTTGAATGACAATCCCCCGGAATACAAAACCGGGCTGCACCGGGTAATACTCGGTGCAGTGTTTCTTTACGTAATTGTTTACATTACGCCCGGTGACCCCGCTGAGCACGGTTTCGGTACCCAGGTACCTGATACAATGAGCGGGCTGATCCATACCAGATGTGATAGGATTTTCATGAAAAAAAGATTGTGAATGCTCCTTCTTTGTGGTTGTTAAAAAAAGCGAATCATATCCGGAAATCCGGATTTATTCTTTTCTGTCTTTATCGGGACTTTCAGCCACGGAGCATGCGGTGGCGGTCCGGAAGATCCCGACAATGATCGATGCCACGGCAAAGAGCGAGAGTGCGATTATCGCATAGATGATATAATTGAAGTTCTGCTGGACAATGGGGATGCCGCCAAAGAAATACCCGGCAAGGGTAAAGCCGAGTATCCAGAGGGCTGCACCGATCACGTTGTAGGTAAGGAACCAGCGGTAGCTCATCTTTCCCACGCCCGCAAGGAACGGGGCAAAGGTCCGGATGAAGGGGATGAACCGGGCGATCACGATCGTAATGCCCCCGTACCGGGTGAAATACTCCTGGGTTTTTTCGATATGTTCCCGGCGCACCAGGCAGTAGTTCTTCTCCAGTACTTTCATACCGGCAGTATTTCCTATCCAGTAATTGACCGTGTCGCCGATCACCGCAGCGGCAAAGAGTGACAGGATCAGGATCTCGATATTGAGGTAACCGGCCCCTGCCATTGCCCCGGCAACAAAGAGGAGCGAGTCGCCGGGCAGGTAAGGCATTACCACGAGTCCGGTCTCGCAGAAGATGATCGCAAAGAGGATCAGGTACGTCCATATGCCGTAGGCATCGATGATGCCCGGGAGGTACTTGTCGAAATGGATGACAAGGTCAACCAGGGAAAAGAATGGATCCATTTCCGGTTCTATTGGCGGTGCGGTATCATAAACGCAACGGAGCCGGGGGCGCCCGTGATGAACATGGCACCGGCAACGATCAGAATGCTCACCCATTTTCCCGGATGAAGTGGTTCAGGGAAAAAAACGAGTGATTATCCGGGCAGGGGTTGTTTTCCTGCATGGAAGGCAGAGTAGATTGTCCTGAGCAGGAGCCCGACAACCAGTACTGAAGCTGTTGCGATGACGATGGTTATCCACTGGTCAAGGGACAGGGGGACCGTGCCGAATACCAGGCCGCCGTACTGGATGATCAGGATCTGGGCGAGGACGACAATGCCCATGACCGCAAAAAATGTCGGGTTGCCCTTGAAAAACGAAGGCATCTTCCCGTCAAGTGCCCGGCAGTTGATGCCGTTCCAGACGGCTGCGATGATGAACGCGGCAAAAAAGACCGTATTGATCTCCGCTGCGGTAGTCCCGCCCAGGAACCCGGTGGCAATCTGGAGCATCCCGCCGATGATGAAGAATGCGCCGGTAACGATGATCGAGATCCACATGAACGGCGTGATGATCTTTGCGTCATGCGGTATCGGCCGGTGTTTCATGAGACCCGCATGCGGGGCTTCCGAGCAGAGCGCAAAGGCGGCAAGGGTGTCCATGATGATATTGATCCAGAGGATCTGGATGATGGTAAATGGTTCGGGGTAACCCATCATGGACGCGATGAAGACGAGGATACAAGCCGAAAAGTTGATCGTGAGCTGGAAGAGCAAGAACCGCTGGATGTTCTCGTAAAGCGATCGGCCCCACAAGACTGCATTGGTGATCGAGCCGAACGAATCGTCGAGCAGGATGATGTCGCTTGCTTCCCGTGCAACTTCGGTCCCTGCGATCCCCATCGCAAGACCCACGTCCGCATGCTTGAGTGCGGGCGCATCATTGGTCCCGTCCCCGGTCACGGCCACGACCGCTCCGGTCTTCTGGAGCGCGGTGACGAGCAGGAGTTTGTCCATGGGTTCAGCCCGTGCCATAACGTCAAGCCCCTCAGCGGCAGTCACCTGCTGGTCTTCGGTGAGCGACCGGAATTCCGCGCCGGTGACAACTGCACCCTGCTGCAGGATTCCTGCATCCCGGGCAATGGCCCGTGCGGTCTCCGGGTTGTCCCCGGTTACCATGCGTATCTTTATTCCTGCACTCTGGCAGCTGGCAACCGATGCGGCGATATCGTCCCGGAGGGGATCGCGTATCCCGACATATCCGTCCCAGGTAAGTCCGGTCTCGCTCTCGTCTCCGTTTATTATCTCCTTGTGTGCAAATGCCAGCGTCCGCATAGCCCGCGATGCCAGTTCGCTCACGCCGGCAAGGTCGGGAGGAGACGTGCAGAGCCTGCTGACAATTTCCGGCGCACCCTTGACGAGCAGGAAGGATGTTCCTTTCATATGGACAACCGTGGACATCCGCTTGCGGTTCCCGTCAAAGAGGTACTGTTTTGTAACCGTGGTCTCGGCCCGCAGCTGCTGGTAATCAAGCGTGTACTGGCGCAGCCACCGGTTCAGGGCGCCTTCGGTTGAGTTGCCGATAACGATTATTTTTCCCTCGCGTTCTTCGAGATGTGCCGTGCCGTTAACTGCGGCATTTAAAGTGATCCACTCTGCAGGAGTGCCCGGGAGATCCCCGGGACGAGCGGGATTGCCGGCCGATGACGCAACCACTTCCATCTGGTTCTTGGTAAGAGTGCCGGTCTTGTCGGTGCAGACGGTTGTTGCCGAGCCAATGGTTTCGCAGGCAATGAGGCGACGTACAAGACAATTGGCCCGGGTCATCTTGCGCATGGCAAGCGACAGGGAAAGGGCAACACTCATCGGGAGACCTTCCGGAACTGCGGCGACAACGATGACCACCGCGAGCATGATGTAGTGCAGGAGATGGTTGGCAGTTTCGATGTTGAGCCCGGTCACTTCCCCGAACATGAGACCCCGGATGAGCAGGGTACCGAAGATGAGTATCGCCATGGCATACCCGAACTTGCTGATGATGCCGGCAAGAGCTTCGAGTTTTTGTTCAAGAGGTGTCTGGGTGGCGTGATCAATGCCCAGCGAAGCTGCGATCAGCCCCATCTCCGCAGAGTCGCCGACAGCGCCGGTGATCATGCGCCCTTTTCCCGCAGTAACAAATGAGCCTTTTAAGACCCGGGCCTGCATCTCTTTCCGGACCGGTTCGCTCTCCCCGGTGAATGCAGATTCATCGCAGTACAGGGCATCCGAGACCAGCAGGTACCCGTCAGCCGGGATCGCATCGCCGGCTTCGAGTAAGATGAGGTCGCCGACTACGATGTCGCGTGCGGGAACGGAAGTGGGGTGTCCGTCGCGAATCGCCTTGACTCCCATATCATCCCGGTGGGCATTGAGGATATCGAACTCCCTGCTGCTCCGGTATTCATTGAAAAATGCAATACCGGTAGCGAGCAGGATTGCGAGGATGATCCCGATGGTGTCGAGAAAACCGCTTCCCTGCACCAGCGAAACGATCAGGGAGATCGTGACGGCGAGGAGCAGGATCTTGATGATCGGATCATCAAAATTCTTCAGGTATTGTCGCCAGAGGGATTCCCGGACCGGCGGGGTCATTGCATTGGCGCCGTATTTCTTCCGGAATTCTTCTACCCGGGAGGACTCCAGACCTGAATCCCCGGCCAGTTTTATTATCTCGTCAAATGTCAGCATTGTGGATGTCCTTTCTGGTGATAGAGCGAATAGGTAAATGCAGTGTAGAGTGGGCTGTTCCGGACTATAATCCCGATTATGGAATTACTCTCCCGGCAACAGATCTCTTACTGGTGCGATCATCAAAAATATGTTTCAAAGCCCGGCTATCTCCGGAAATTTTTGTAAAAAAAAAGATCAGACGGTGGTATCGATGAGTGTTTTTTGTGAACCGTCCGAGAAATAGCCGGTTATTAACACATGGTCTTTTCCGTCAAATGACCCTTTGAACGTGTACGTGCTCCCGTACTGGATCGGTGTCGTTGCCTGCTTAGAACCCATGGACTTTATTGTTGCTTGTCCTTTGCTGTCGGTTACCGAGATCTCCATCTCCACGAGTTTATCGGTTTGCGGACTTCCCGGGTACGTGATGAGGATATGGGTGGAGTCAGGCTGTGTAACGGTTACTACCGGTGCTGGCTGTGAATCCGCTGGCAGTTGTGTGCAGCCGCAGGACACAAGCAGAAGCGAGAGTACGATAAAAAAACCGAGGAGCTGTACATCTCTTCGATGAATGAACAATCCGTTCTTCATGAGAAATCATTGGAGTTCGTGATTTTATTAAGATTGCTTTATGGGGCTGAATCCAAAAAAGGCCCGGTGAACGGTTGGTATCCTGAAACGATCCTGTTTCCTGAAATTCGCAGCTAAAGCCCTGTTTGTACCGGGAAATTTTTTGTTCTCACTGTTTGTCATGGGGGCTGGTTTTCCATAAAAAACATATAAGTGTATAAGCAAACACTTATACAGTACCCATGGACCCGTGCAACAAGTGTAAAGAATGTACCAAACTCTGCGAGATTGTTCCGGCAATGGCCGGGACGTTCAAGGCGCTAGGCGATCTCACCCGCCTCCAGATCATCTACCTGCTTGCAACCGATACGAGCAGTACGCTTGGTGTGGGGGAACTTGCCGTCCGCCTCGGCATCTCGCAACCGGCAGTCTCCCAGCACCTAAAGACGCTCAAAGGCGAGGGCCTTGTCGATTCGCGGCGGGAGGGATTCTATGTCTACTACACGATCAACTGCGAGCGGATCGTGCAGTTCCGGGAACACTTCGAGCTGATGTACTCCTGTGTCATGGAGAACTGCAGCCGGGAACTGGTCCGGAAAACAACCGGTGACCGTATCTTAAAAGCGTGCGTGATCTTTTACTCGCTCACCGGTGTCACGCGGGGGATTGCAGAAGGGATCCGGAATTCCAGCGGATGCGATCTCATTGAAGTAAAGACACAGCACGAGTACTCGGCTTTTACCGCGTACACGACCGGCGTCCTGCGATCCCGCAAGGGTGCCAGTGATGCGATTGTTCCCGATGAGATCGATGTCTCGCAGTACGACCTGCTCATCATTGGCACTCCCGTCTGGGCATGGAAGCCGGCGCCTGCCATCAATGCCGCTGTCCGGGCGTTGAAGGGCTGCGAAGGTAAAATGGCGGTTGTCTTTGTGACCTGTCATGAACATCCCGGCGAAGCCCTCCCAATCCTGAACAAAGCACTGGCAGAACGGGGAATCGAAGTCATGGCAGAGATCTGTCTCACCCAGGAGGACACGAAAAACCCGAGCGTGGGCAATGAACTCCTCGGCAGGATTGCCGCAGCATTCCCGCCGGTGTTATAGGTATGACGAATGGTTGATAAAAACAGTTGATAAAAAAAATCACGAAGTGAAATCATGAAAACAAGTATTATTTATAATTCGTATTCCGGGGTTACCCGCGGAGTTGCAGAGCAGATCCGGAAAGCCTGTGATGGCGATCTCGTTGAAGTGAGATCAAAAGAGTATTCCACTAAACTCACGGCATACACGATCGGCTGTTATCGTGCGATGAAGGGTATGTGCGATCGCATTGAACCCGAAACGATTGATGTCTCGTTGTACGATTGCATTGTGATCGGCACGCCGGTCTGGGCCGGGAGGGCAACCCCCGCGATCAATGCTGCGGTTGCAGCTCTTGCTGGCTGCAAGGGAAAAAAAGCAGTTATCTTTGCAACATGCGGCGGAAAAGACGGAGAGACCCTATCATCCTTAAAAAAAGCCCTTGAGGTACGGGGAGTGACGGTTGCCGGTGAGTTCGTGTTCGATAAAGCCGGTGTCAAAGATCCCGGGCTGCTTAACGCGATGATTGCCCGGATTAAAACAACGGGAACCGAGTGATGAAGACCATCATCTTTCTTTTTACTGGCATCCGCAACTCGCTGGCCGCTGCAAAAAAGATTGCTGCCGTATTAGGAGACTGCAAGCTGATCCCGATCGCTTCGCAAAAGAACATCACCGGTGACACTGTCCCGGATGCAGACCGGGTCGGCATAGTATGCCCTCGTTATTTTTCCGGCCTGACACTGATGGTTGCCGCGTTTGCCGGAAACCTGAAGCGGTTTACCAATTGAGAGAAACAGACTATTAATTTGGAAATTACCATGACAGAAAAAAAATCAGACAAAACCGTATCATCACGCCAGAACATCCGGAAATGGATCCTGATCCTCTCCTTCCTCCTGGTCCCGATCACGATCTTCTACATCTCCCCCATCATCATCCTGATGGGAGCAGCAGAGGGTGTTGCAACGGGAAGCCTGCTGCTTTATCTCCTGCTTTTCGTCCTCTCGCTTGTCGTTGCCCGGCTCTGGTGCGGGTGGCTCTGCCCGATGGGAGGATGGCAGGAGATCTGTTCGCCGGTCATGAAGCATACCGTTAAAGACGGCTGGCGGAACTATGTCAAGTATGGCGTCACGGTGCTCTGGCTTGCCATGATCGCGTACTCCTTTTATGGCGCCGGGGGAATCCGTACGGTCGATCCCTTCTATGGTACGGTAAACGGAATCTCGATCTCGTCCCTTCCGGTCCTGATGATTGTCGGAATGATCTTTATGTTCATCGTCATCGTTGCCTACTTCACGGGAAGGCGCGGGTTCTGCCATGTTTTCTGCCCCATCGCGGTCCTGATGATCATAGGCCGGAAGATCCGGAACCTGATTGGCTGGCCGGCGCTGCAGCTTTCCGCTGATGCCTCCCGCTGCATAGACTGCAACAAGTGTTCAAAGGAATGCCCGATGGGCCTTGACGTGAACGGCATGGTCCGGAAAGGCGAAATGGAGACTGCGGAGTGCATCATGTGTGCAAGTTGTGCCGACACCTGCCCGAATGGTGTGATTACATATGGACAGAATGGTCGGTGAAAGCCCGGCCTGACTATCCCTCCAGGAAAATCCCATTATGAAACAAGAATCCCAAGAAAAAATACCTGATGATAGCAAAAGCCATCTGTCATCCCGGCCGCGGATGCGGCTGGCGCTTATCATCATCTCGTTCATCCTTTACCCTGTCACGTTTGCTTACATATCATGCCCTATCATCATGGAAGCAGCGTCGCTGGGGATTGTCACCGGTGGCCTTGTGGTATTTCTGCTCCTCTTCCTCTTCTCGCTCATGCTTGGCCGGCTCTGGTGTGGGTATCTCTGCCCTTCAGGCGGACTGCAGGAGATCATCAACCTCGCTCTTAACAAACCGCTCAGGACAAAGAGACTGGACTGGCTGAAGTATCTCATCTTCATCGGGATCTACGGGAGTATTGCCCTTGCGATCTGGTCTGCCGGCGGCCTGAAGACAGTCGATCTGTTGTACCAGACACAGAATGGCATCTCGATACTGGCCGTGGGCGGTATCGCCGCATTCCTCGGGCCTGTCGCTATCATCATAATCTTCACGTTAATCTTCGGGAAGCGTGGTTTCTGTCACACCTTATGCCCGATCGTTGTCATGCTGATCATTGGCCGGAAGATCCGCAACATTTTCCGGTGGCCTGCACTCCACCTTGAAGCGGAGAAAGACCGGTGCATCGACTGTAAGAAATGTTCGATGGAATGCCCCATGAGCCTTGACGTGAACGACATGGTACGGGAGGGGAAGATGGAACAGACGGAATGTGTTCTCTGCGGCAGCTGCGTGGACACCTGCCCGAAGAATGTGATTTCATACTCATGGGCTGAGAAAAAAACAGAGGAACCTCAATGAAGACCATCATCTACTACTTTACCGGCACCGGAAACACACTTGCCGTTGCCCGGCAGCTTGCGACAGAACTCGGCAATACGGAACTCATCCCCATGCCGAAACTGATGGACCAGCCGGATATTGTGGCAGATGCTGATGCCGTGGGGATCGCGTTTCCGGTCTATTATCTTACCATGCCCGGCCTTGTCAGGGAGTTTGTACAAAAACTCCGGTTCACCGGTAGCCCGTACATCTTTGGCATCGCGACCTGCGGGGAACGGCCCGGTTACGCCCTCTTCAGCCTGATGTCACTTATTGAAGAGAAGGGGACCACACTTTCGGCCGGGTTTGTATTTGTCATGCCGGAGAATTATATCGGCCCCATTGACTTAATGCGGGATGGTCCCCACCGGGGCGAGAAATATGCCGGCGCAAAACGCCGGATCCCGGCAGTCGCGGCTGCGATCCGGGAACAGATGAATTCCGTGCCGGAAGGATCGAACTCGTTGTTCCTCCGGTTCGGCAGTTGTCTTTCCAGCACCATCATGACTTCTGTCTATAATACGCCGCGTCGTCTTCACGCAACAGCGGCATGCAACCGGTGCGGGACCTGCGGGCGGATATGCCCCACGAACAATATCACGGTGACAGACGATGGCGTGAGCTGGGGCGGGAACTGTACCCAGTGCTATGCCTGCATCCACTGGTGTCCGAAAACGGCAATTGAGATTGGTGGCAGGACTGCCGGGAAACCGCGGTACCACCACCCGGATGTTTCCCTCAATGATATGATCCTGCGGTAGATTGTATGAGCCTGAATCCGATCATGAATATTTCTGATAAGGGAAGTGAGCATCTGGTCCGGGATCACCGCCGGCTGTTTGATGCCACGGTTACGGATGTGATCCGGCAGGCGATGCGGATTATCCAAAACGACAGCAGCCTGTTCCTTGCAGGATCCCGGATCGCTCTTTACCAGTCACAGGCTGCCATGATCCGGAAGGAACACGAAGCAATGGGGCTGCTCGTCCCGCCGGTCATGATCGCCAGTATCACCTCGCGGTGCAACCTTGCCTGTGCCGGCTGTTACATGCATGGCCGTGGAGAGAAGCCCAAAGCGGAGATGAGCCCGGAGACCCTTGCCTCGGTTGTGGATCAGGCCGCTGAACTCGGGGTCTCAGTCATCGTGATTGCCGGCGGCGAACCGCTCGTCCGGCAGGAAGAGATTTTTCGTATCGCAAAAACCCACCCCGCGATTCTTTTCCCGGTCTTTACCAACGGGATGCTGATCGATGAGGCGATGGCAGCTGCGATTGCGGGCTGCCGGAACATGGTGCCGGTCATCAGTTTCGAGGGATTCCGGCAGGACACTGATACGCGGCGGGGAAGCGGGGTCTATGACCGGCTGCTCGAAACCTGTGCCCGGCTCAGGAACCGGAACATCTTCTTTGGCTGTTCGGTCACTACCACGCGGGAGAACTTTGACCGGGTCACGGGAGAGGAATTCATCCGGCAGATGCTTGCGACCGGCGCCCGGGTGTTTACCTTTGTCGAGTATGTGCCTATGGAACCCGGCACGGAACCCCTTGTCCTGACCCCGGCACAGAAGACTATGCTGAACGCGGTCCTGTCGGACTTCACGGATAAATACCCTGCCCTCTTCATCGGCTTTCCCGGAGCTGAAGACCTGTACGGCGGGTGCCTTGCCGCAGGCCGGGGCTTCGTGCATGTCAGCCCGTCCGGGGATCTCGAACCCTGTCCCGCCGCCCCGTACTCGGATGCGAACCTTTCGGCCATGCCGCTCAAAGAAGCGCTTGGCTCCCGGCTGCTTGCGCGGATCCGTAAGGAACACGGGCTGCTCACGGAAAGTACCGGGGGGTGCGCACTCCGGGCGAACCGGGCATGGGTGCAGCAGCTCCTCTCTGAATAAGACCGTATAAAAAAATGCCAGGCAGTTTCTGCCGGTTCAAGCCGGAGCAGGACAATGTCCCCGTCTTTTTTGGGTGGAAATATGGAATGACACTGTCTCGTTTTGCGTCCCTGACTTTCCGGCAGGGGTTGCAGGGCGCCGGGTTACCGGTTGCCCGGTTGTACAGGTTTCATTTACGGATGCCCTTATTGGACAATCGGGACACAAGGGGGTTATTCCCCATCCATCAGGGAGGAAGGCATTCATGTTGCAAGTGTTTGGGATGTATTCGGAACAGTTCGTCAGCATACGTGACGGGCGCGAGATGCCGGTCGGGCGAACCGGGTGTGAGTGCAGGCACTTGTGGGCCGGGATATTTTTTTCCAGCCGGATTTTTTTTAATTTTTTGATTGGGGTTTCATCGGTTGCGAACGGGACGGTGGGACACCCTGCAGCAATACCGGACCCTGATGGCGCTGATATCTCCGGCAATGCCGGGCACGATCTTCTCAACGGGCTCCATTGCCCGATATAAAAAAAGATATTTCTTCTCAACGGGCTCCATTGCCCGATATAAAAAAAGATATTTATTGACATAAGGGGATTGTTGAAGATATGAAGCAGTTTCAGTTTTCCGGTATTCTTTTCACAATCCTGATCATAACGCTGCTCGTTTCAGGATGTACGAGCAGTACCCAGGAGAATGTCCCGCCCATGACAACCCAGGTCCCGACGATTACCGCCTCACCCGGGAATGCTCCGGCATCCATGACGGGATATCCCGATATTACCGGGGTCTGGAAATCCGATGACGAGGCCGGATATTACCTGAATACAACGATCCAGCCGGTCGCAATTGGTGAAAATACCTGGATCTTTACTTCGCAGCACGGCCATATCGTTGAGGGATACAAGGTCTTTAAGCAACCGGATGGCACCTTTGCAAACCAGACCCTGGTTGGCATTTTTGATCCTGACGGAAAGTCTGTCTACCTCATCGATCAGCCGGGTGGATGGGCAAAAGGAACCATTGTTGGCCCGGATACCCTGTTCCTTGTGCTCACCCATGCTGGCGGCAGGGATACGGGTGGAAATGCATTTGCCATGACCATGACATTTCACCGGCAGAAAGTACAATAATTTTTTTGTATCCGCGATTGCTTTGTGCCCCTGCTTCCGGATGATGAACCAAAGCGTGCGAGGCCGGCAGAGAGATGCCGGCCGGGCGAACGGGGCATATGTGCAGGTACTTGTAGTTGTGGGTCGGGAATTTTTTACCGCAACCCGGAGTGAATCTGTTGAGAAAGCAGTCATCCGGAACAGGAAGACCCTGGGATACTGGGGGAGTACAGACCCCAAAAACCCCGCAAAACCCCCGGTTTGCCAAACGGGGCATTTTTAAAAAAGGCCAAAATGAACCCGGATGCATTCAGGGCAGTTATGGGGGAGAAACCTGCAAAAGGAGTTCATTTTAACCTTTTCAGGAGCTGGGTGGAATTTTGCTTCGGCTCTTCCGGATGATGTGAAGGGGCGGGCCGAAAATAAAGTGCCGCCAAAACGCAATAACGTGTATCAGAACGCATTATATGCGGCTCAATTTAAGGGTATTTTGGCAATTGGGGCAAAATGCTTGGAGATAAATGGGGATTACCCGTGGGTAAGGGATACCGGATGGTATGGTTTGGCGGAGATTTTTTTAAGAGAAAATTCCGTACAAAAATTTCCGAAAAAATTCCGGGATACCCACAGTCATCTTTGAAGATGCGTTTGATGAAGGCCTCTGTATCGGATGGAGCGAGAAGACGGAAGGGAGACTGCCAGTACTATCGGCAGCGTTTCACCCTTGGCTCCGGAAAGGAACACTAGCGAAGCGAAACCGGGAACCTATCGAGCGGCTTATACGGGAAGATAAGATGATGCCTGCCGGGTTTTTCAGCTCTGGTGGATGACAAGGACCCCTGCGGATCGAAAATCCTGTCTCCGCAGCTCCTGTATCTCCATGCCTTCACTTTCCTGCCGCATCCCGATCCCTTTTAATATCACAACCCGAGATCCTAAGCACCGTGACTGAGTTCGAGCTCGTCTCCCCATTCCCCCCGGCTGGTTCCCAGCCGGAAGCCATCAAGGAGTTAACCGAAGGTCTGGACAAAGGAAAACGGCTCCAGACCCTGCTTGGCGTTACCGGGTCCGGCAAGACCTACACGATGGCAAACGTGATCGCCCATGCCGGCCGCCCCACGCTCGTGCTCGCCCACAACAAGACGCTTGCCGCCCAGCTCTACGCGGAGTTCTGCGACTTCTTTCCCCACAACCGGGTCGAGTACTTCGTCTCCTATTACGATTATTACCAGCCCGAGTCGTACATTCCGTCAAAGGACCAGTATATCGAGAAGGACTCGGCCATCAACCCCAAGATCGAGATGATGCGGCTCTCTGCTACCGCCTCGCTCTCGTTCCGGCGCGATGTTATCGTAGTTGCCTCAGTCTCCTGCATCTTCGGGCTCGGCAATCCCGAGAATTTCCGGAACATGGGGTTCGAGCTTGCGGTGGGCCAGAAGATCTCCCGCACCGATATCATGAGCAAACTGCTCGATATCCTCTTCGAGCGAAACGATATCGAGCTGATGCCCGGCCGCTTCCGGGTCAAGGGAGATACCATTGATATCATCCCCGGGTACTTCAACGACATCATCCGGATCGAGATGTTCGGCGACGAGATCGAGCGGATCAGTGAGGTGGACAAGAATACCGGTAACCGGAAGGAACCGCTGAAATATTTCTATGTCTATCCCGCACGCCACTTCGTCACACCCGAAGGCGCCCGGAAGACTGCGGCTGCATCCATACGAAAAGAGCTCGACGAAGTGCTTCCCACGTTAGGGATGATCGAGGCGCACCGTCTCGAACAGCGGACTAACTATGATCTGGAGATGATCGAAGAGACCGGGTCCTGCAAGGGCATCGAGAACTATTCCCGGCACTTTGACGGGCGCTCGGCCGGGGAAAAACCGTACTGTCTGCTCGATTACTTTCCTGACGATTTCCTGATGTTCATTGATGAGAGCCACCAGACCATCCCGCAGCTCCACGGCATGTATAACGGTGACCGTTCCCGCAAGAAAGCCCTGATCGATTACGGGTTCCGGCTGCCGAGTGCATACGATAACCGGCCCCTCCGGTTCCACGAGTTCGAGCAGTACATGGCAAGTACGATCTTCGTCTCCGCAACACCGGGCGATTACGAGCTGAAGCACTCGGACCGGCTCGTGGAACAGATCATCCGCCCGACCGGACTGGTGGACCCCAATGTCGAGGTACGCCCGATCACGGGCCAGACCGATGATGTGATCCGCGAGGTGCAGGCAACGATCGCCCGGGGTGACCGGGCCCTCATCACCACGCTGACCAAAAAACTTGCCGAAGAACTCTCCGAGTTCCTTGCCGACCGGGGCATCAAGACCCGCTATCTCCATTCCGATATCAAGACGCTGGAACGCACCGAGATCATTCGCCAGCTCCGGCTGGGCAAGTTCGATGTGCTGGTGGGCATCAACCTGCTCCGGGAAGGGCTCGACATTCCCGAAGTGGGGTTCATCGGCATTCTCGATGCCGACAAGGAAGGTTTCCTCCGCGATGCCCGGAGCCTGATCCAGATCATTGGCCGGGCGGCCCGGAACATCAACAGCCGGGTCGTGCTGTACGGCGACAATATGACCGAGTCCATGAAACGGGCGATTGCCGAGACAAAACGGCGGCGCGAGATGCAGGTCAGCTACAACACCGAGCACGATATCGTGCCGCTGACGATCATCAAGCCGGTCAAGGAAAAGGAAGTCGAGATTACCGATACGAAACACGTGCCGAAGAAAGAGATCCCCAATGTGATCATCGACATTGAGAAACAGATGCGGGATGCAGCAGAGAATCTCGACTTCGAGCGGGCGATAGCGTTGCGCGACCAGATCAAGAAACTCAACGAACGGCTTAAAGATGCGGGAAAAAACCCGCATACCTGATCGCCCGGCAAAACCCGGGAAAATACTGGAAAATACTGGATTATTACGGGCGCCGGTATTTTCTCTTCATCGCTGTATCCGGTTGCTCCTTATCAGCAGAATCAGCCTGGTAATAGCGTTTAATGAACTCACGCACTTTATCGGACTCGACCCAGCCCGCATCCAGCTGCGTGATAATCCGGTCGATCTCCCGTGACTGGAGAATGATTTTATCGGTAATCTCACCCGGTGCCAGGCTGGAGAGGCCCATGATGACGGCCAGCGGGTTCCGGATGTGGTCGCCGAGGATGGCGAACTGTTCGATATTCTGCCCGATCTGCTCGAGCGCTTTTTTCTTTACGCTTTCCATCTGTTTGCGATCGGTAATATCGATGAACGATGCCATGATGGAGATCGGTTTTCCGGTCTCATCGTTTACCAGATTAATGCAGGTCAACGCAAAAAAAGGTGTTTTGTTGTTTTTTACCAGGGAGATCTCGCCAGACCAGCTGCCCTGCTTTGGTAAGCTATCGCGGATCTCGTTAAAAACCTGTGGTGAATCAAAGAACCGGCTGGAATGGTTTCCTGAATATTCCTCGTCCTTTTGGTACTCCATCATATTCAAAAACGACCGGTTCACATACCGGACTGTGTAATCAAGGTCAAGGATTGCAATTGCATTGATCGACGAGCTGATGGCATGTGCCTTGATGAGCAGAGCTTCTTCAGCCTTTTTACGGTCGGTGATATCGATAATGGTGCAGACAAACTGGTTGTCCGGCAGGTTCCCGGCTGATACCAGAACCCACCGTTCTCCGTCAATCCGAGACTTGAACCGCGTTTCAGTTTTTTGTATGTTTTCATGGGTACTGAGTTGGGCAAAAAACGTCTCTTTTACTGCGGGTTCCAGCCAGAGATCTGCAAAGGAGGTCTTTGTGAGTTCTTCCCGGGTATACCCGAGCATCCCTGCAAACGGTTCGTTCACCTCTGCAATTGACCAGCCAGCATGATTGACCAGGACAATCCCCGCTTCCGCGTGGTTGAAGATCCCCTGGTACTTCATCTCGTTCTTCCGCATGTGGACAGCAAGGCCCGATATTACGACCGATACGCCGATGAGAACAACACACAGGATGCCTGAGGTCATCAGGTCTCCCATTGCGCCACGGGTGAAATAATATACGATTCCCAAGTAAGCAAGCGAGAGTATTCCTGCAAAAACGGGGCCCCGGCGGGGATACCAGTACGCGGCAATGATTGCAGGTATATAGAGCAGGTGAAATGCGACCATATTCGTACCATTGCTGAAGCTGACGATATTGATCAGGAAAGCGATGATCGCAGTGATAATGACAATAAACAGCCAGGGTCCTGCAAAACTCTCATCCTGTCCGGTAAAAAAATTCCCGTTCTTCATAGGTTATTCCATCCTTGCACTCTCTTCATGTTGTTCCTGCCAATAGATGGATTGTGGTGTCTCCTGGAAAATATGAAACCTAATTGCACCAACCGTTATTAATAAATTTTGTTTTCACCGGGTTTTCCTGTTCTCCTTCATGGATGTAAACCCTGCAAAAAATTCCTGCATATTTCCTTAATAACGTTCGTGCATTCTGAAAAATAATGGCCCTCCATCCGAATCGGGTATTTACCTGATCGTGACACTATGGATCCGGTATGGGTTGTGGGATATGAGCATAAGAACGGGTTTCATCGGCTACGGGAGCATGGGGAGCATGATCGTGCAGGGACTGCTGGACAATAAGTGCCTGCTGCCTGAAAACGTCATCATCAGCACCCGGCATCCCGCGGACCTCACAGTACTTCGCGAACAATACCCGGTGGTACAGGTTGCAGGGAGCAATCGTGCTCTCGTAAGGGAATGCGATCGCGTGCTGCTCTGCACCAAACCCCTCGATGCTGTGCATGTGTTGTCAGAAATCTCCCGTGACCTGAAGCCGGATACTCATCTTGTTTCTATCGCAGCCTGCCTGCCGATCGACCAGATAGCCCGCTTTTTTCCCGGTGCGATCACCCGGGTGGTCCCGAGTCTTACTGCCGAGATGCAGGCGGGAGTAACCCTCCTCTGTCATAATGCCTGGGTTACCCCTGCCGCCGCGAAGGAAGTTGAAGACCTCTTCCGGGCGCTGGGGACCGTGGTTGTGATCGATGAGGAGAATGTTGATGTTGCAACGGATCTCACCAGCTGCGGCCCGGCCCTGATCGCAGTCCTGATCGAGGAGTTTGCCCGTGCCGCAGTACGGCACAGCACCCTTTCTTCAGAGCAGGCCCGGGCGCTCGCGGTCTCTACGCTCTCCGGTACCGCCCGGCTGCTCGATGAACAGGGGTCTTCCACCGGGACGATCCTGCGCCGGGTGGCAACCCCGGGAGGGATCACGGAAGAGGGTGTACAACAGCTCCGGTCCGATATGCCGCTGGTATATGATACACTTATACAGCGGACCCTTGCAAAATACGCAATGAGAAAAGCGGATGTGTGTACCGAATCCGACCGGCTGCTGGATCAGAAACCCTGACCCGGCTTCAACAACATTTTTTAAAAACGTTTAAAAAAATATCAACCAAGTCCCCACTGGGCAAGGGTGGTCCGCGAGGGATCGACATCGTCCCAGCTCCACCCCAGTGCCTCGATGATACGGGAGATCGGCTGCTTTATGGTCTTGTCCAGCATGAGTTCCAGGTCAACGACAAACTCCGGTGGCACCTGGTCGCCGTACTCAAAGCAGAGCACATCGGTCTTCGGGTATTTCGAAGTCACGGCCCGGATATAGATCCTTTTGGGCTTGCTCCCCTTGCCAAACTCCGTGTGGAGATACTGGTTGGCATATTTTGCTCCCCGCACCTGGGCATCGTCATTGTCGTAATCATCAAGGGACTTGCCGATCCCGCCGGGAATGCCAATCTCGTCAAGAGTATACTTCCCTGACCGGTATTTTGTGATCACGTCCGAGAGGAATGCCTTGATTACGGCATATTCCTCTCCTTTTAAGATCATCTCCATAACCCGCTGCTGCACGAGCTTGGTGATCTGCGGCGTATCGCTGCGCCGGATCTCAAAGCCCACGATGTCCACCTCATCGACATCCTTGCCCTCTTTCCAGACCAGGTGTCCTGCATACCGCTTCTTCTTGCCGGCCTGGAAGAAGCGGGCATAGATCTTCTCGAACTTAATCGAGAAGTAGTGGACATCGGCATTCAGCTCCTTGTGGGCAAATTCCTGGTAACTCTCGTTGAGGCGCTTTTCGATCACCCGGGCAGTTGCAATGGTCGCTTCCCTGTCAAGTTCCGGTGGCAGGTGTATCATGCACGAATCAGTGTCCCCGTAGATGACCGTGTAACCCTGCTGCTCGATCACGCGCCGGGTATGTTCGATGATCGCCCGGCCCACGGACGTGACTGCCGATCCGATCTCCCGGTCAAAGAGCCGGAAGCGGGTGTAGCCCGAGACACCGTAGTACGTGTTCATGATCACCTTGAGCACGTTTTGCTGCATGTCGTAGAGCACGTAATTCGGGGAGCCGAACTCAAACTTATTGCGCAACGCTTTTTTATCGTCACGCTCTTTTAACAGTTCGGATATGATGCTCCTTGTCAGCCCGTCTGGCTGTTTTTTGAACCGGATCCCGTTGGGTGCCACCAGTTCGCCGGCAGGATCCTTGGTCTCCATCGAGGCGTTGATGGTCATCATCGCCATCGGGTAGAGCGATTTCAAGTCGAGCACGACTACGTTCTCCCGCACGCCCCTGCTCGGCTCGAACACGGTCGCCCCTTCGAACTCATCCGCGTTTGCAAATCCCTTGGAGGGTAGGACATATTTCCCGAAAGCCTTCCTGAGGATGTAGACATCGATAACACTCGAAGAGTTGAGCGTCTTGTCGAGCGGGCAACCAACATAGCGGGCGATCTCGCGGTAGAACTCGATGATGTTGTCTTTTTTATTTATCTTGACACAGAGTTCAACGTCTTTGAAATTGTACTCGACAAGGAGGGCCGGCTGTTTTTTCCAGAGATCCGAGATGGTGCCGGTGTACCGCACTTTCTGCTCGCCGACTTCCTCAAGAGCTACAGCATCGAGCCGGTAGGACTCTTTCTGGGTCAGGTGCATCTTCTTGTAGCCCGTCAGGAGATCAAAGAGTGCCCGTCCTCTCAGGGCATTGCGTTCGGTCTGGCCCGGCAGGCGGGCGAGATGGGTGGCCGAGAGCCCGAGCCGTTCCATCCTCCCGGCAATGTACGGCATATCGAACTCCACGAAGTTCCAGCCGGAGAGCACGTCCGGGTCCCGTGCAACGATATAGGCAGAGAACGCCCGGAGCATCGAGACTTCATCGGTGTAGGAACAGATCGTATGCGTATCTTTCCGGAAACACCCGTTGACAAGCCCTCCCTCCGCCTCTTTGTCGGAAATCTCCCCGGGCAAGCCTCCGCTCATGAACAGGAACGTAGTATAATCGCTATCGAACGAGTCATAGCAGGTGATGGCGATGATCGCGTCCCGCTGGGGATCGGGAAAGCCCCGTTCATCCTCGCATTCAATATCGATGATGCAGGAACGGGCCGGTGCATCTACCTGTGCGGGTGAAAGGTCATGGTAGTCGGCGGTTGTTGCGGGAGCCGATACCCCCCCGGTCAACCCGCAGTCAATCATGAACCGGGTGGCAAACGGGATATCGGCTTCGAAGTGGCGGTACCGTTCGCGCACTTCCCGCACATCGCCCGGCTGCTGGACGTACATCCGGCGCAGCGGTTCGGAGCGGATCGAGCGGTACTCTGTCCCGTCTACCAAGGTGACCTGCTGGGGTTGGACCGTGCCTGTTGCCTGGTCTGCCGGTACATAGAAATACGGTTTGAACCCGGTCACATCAAGCCGGATCGCTTTTCCCTGCGCATTGCGGCCGAAGATGTGAATGACCGGGCCATCCGGCGCCCGGCTGTACTCTACCTGGTTGATCGCAAGGGAGATATTGCCGGAAAACTGGTCGAGCGTGCAGGGAGCGTTCATGCAGGTATCCGTGCGCTGGGACTGGGACGCCATATCAGGAAACCGCCCTCCGGCAGAGTTCCCCGACAAATGCTCCCGCCCGGTTCATCTTCTCCTGCTCCCAGTCATCGAGTTGCCATTCCTCGATTGACTCTATACCGTTCCTGCCGATCCTGACCGGAACTCCCAGCGAACAGCCGGAAATCCCATACTCTCCTTCCAGCACGGATGAGCAGATCACCAGCTCGCGGGCATCTGAAAGAATCATGCGGGCGAGGTGGACGATATGCAGCGCCGGGCCAAAGACGGTCCCGCCCTTGCCTTTGATCACATCCATGCTCGAGCCCCGCAGTTCCGTGAGGATCTCTTCCCGCACGGGTACCGGGACCGGGCGGGAGAGCGTGGAGAAGACCGGTACCTGGTGCTCGCCATGCTCTCCTAACACAAAAGAAAATCCGGTGATCCCCCGGGAGCGTAACGCGAGGGCGAACCGGGCACTGTCGAGCTGGCCGCCAAACCCGATGCATCGTTCACGGGGTATGCCCGACTGTTTGCAGAGCAGGTAGTTGTTGGCGTCCATGGGGTTGGTTACGGTTATCACAATCCCGTTGAATCCCTTGAGCAGCGCAGCGCACTCGTTGACTGCGGCAGAATTCGCCTCAAGCAGGTCGGCGCGGGTCTTTACCGAAGGGTTGCGGGGAAGGCCGGCAGAGCAGATGCAGATATCAGCATCGCGAATTGCATGTTTATCGGTGATGATCTCTGTTGCAAGCCCTGTGTGCTGCAGGTCAAGTACCTGCGCTTTGAGCAGTCCGGGTACACAGTCAAACAGGACCAGCTCATCGGCGATCCCCAGGGAAGATGCGAGATAAGCGACCTCGCCACCGATCCTGCCAACTCCCACTACCGCAAGGCGCGCCATCTGGTAACAATATGGGTTATGCTAATAATAAATAACAACCATTTCCTGATGGATGGTTTCGATCAAACCCGGACCGGTCAATGTCGGCGGGGTAACGCTCAATAATCACCTCCTGCTTGCAGCCGGGGTACTGGGAACAACCGGCACATCGCTTGCGCGGATGCTCTCGCTCGGAGCCGGCGGCGTGGTGACCAAATCCATTGGTCCCGTACCTAAGGAGGGTCATGCAGGTCCGTGCCTCGTGGTACTGGAAGACGGGCTGATGAATGCGATGGGCCTGCCCAACCCTTCAAAGGATTTTGTCGAGGAACTCGGACCCCTTGTAAAACAACCTGTGGTTGTAAGTATTTTCGGGGGAAACCCCGAGGAATTCGCAACGGTTGCCAGCTGGTTCAAAGGAAAAGTATCCGGTTTTGAGCTCAATCTCTCCTGCCCGCATGCCGAAGGATATGGTGCTGCGATTGGCAGTGACCCGGCGCTGGTGGAGGCCTGCACCCGTGCAGTAAGCCGGACCGGGATCCCGACCTGGGTCAAACTTACCCCGAACGTAACCGATATTACTGCGATCGGGAAGGCTGCGGAACGGGGAGGGGCAAATGCGATCGTTGCGATCAATACCGTAAAAGCCATGCGCATCTCGACCAGTATCCGGCGTCCTGTGCTCGGTAACCGGTTTGGCGGGCTTTCCGGCACTGCAATATTTCCTGTTGCAGTACGGTGCGTGTATGAACTCTATGAGTCCTGTAAAATCCCCATCATCGGCTGCGGGGGCATATCAACCGCTGACAACGTGATCGAGATGATGATGGCAGGAGCCCGGGCCGTGGAGATCGGCAGTGCGGTTCATAGCGATGTGCACGTCTTTGAGATGATTGCAAAGGAGCTCTATTCCAAGGACGGGATTGAGATTGATGAGATCGTGGGGTGTGCCCATGAGTGAGAACGATAAGATGGGACTTGTCCCGGTAACGATCGCCCGGGTGAAAACAGAAACCCCCGCTATCCGTTCCTTTGTATTCGAAGAATCCTTTCCTCATGCTCCGGGGCAGTTCGTCATGGTCTGGGTGCCGGGTGTGGACGAGATCCCGATGGCCCTGTCCTCTGAGAACAGCATCACGGTCCAGAAAGTAGGTGATGCAACAAGTGCACTTTTCGATCTCGGACCGGGTGCAAAGCTGGGGATACGCGGCCCGTTTGGAAACGGGTTTACCAAGGGTGAGAAGATGCTGGTGATTGCCGGGGGCGTTGGTGCAGCCCCGCTCCTGCCGCTTGCCCGGGCAGACTGTGTCATGACCATGCTGCTTGGTGCAAAGAACGAATCCGAACTGCTCTTTGTCGACCAGCTGGATGAGTGCACGGATGTGCTGATCGCAACCGATGACGGATCGCTCGGGCATAAAGGGTTTGTGACAACTCTCATGGACGATCTCAATCTCGGAGCATATGACCGGGTAGCGGTCTGTGGCCCGGAAGTGATGATGCGTTCCGTGCTCTCGAAAGTCGATGAAAAAGGGATTGCCCATAAAACCGAGTTCTCCCTGCACCGGTACATGAAATGCGGAGTCGGTGTCTGCGGTTCGTGCTGCGTTGATCCCTCCGGGCTCAGGGTATGCCGTGACGGCCCGGTTTTTTCCGGTGACAAACTCTTAAAAAGCGAGTTTGGGAATTATATGCGGGATGCGAGTGGCAGGAAAAAGAAAATTTGAGCATAGGGCCATCAAATATTTCGTTTTTTAAAAATGTTTTTCAAATCACTCCATGGTACCCACCGGAATCTTTTAGGCCTGATTTATGGAAATACAATTCGAGATAACAACGCGTATCCGGAAATTTCCCGAATCAGCCCTATTTTTTTTATGGTGTTGGGGTGCGGAATGCATTTTGGGGTATATGAATCTCGAATCGTGCCCCCTTGCCCGACTCGCCGGTCTCTTTAATCGTAAGCCCGGTGATACTTAAAATTTCCACGACAAGGAACAGGCCATAACCGGTATTGCGGTAATATTCGCGCTTTAGGATCCGCTCTTTTAATTTCACCGGGATCCCTACCCCATTATCTTCGTAAATAAGAATGACTTCGTCAGGTGTTTCTTTAACAGAGAACCTGATCATGGAAACCTTTTCACCGTGGCGCAGTGAATTGTCGACAAGGTTGTAGAACACTTTTTTGAGAAAGAGATCAGAATAAATCTCAAGATCCTTAAGATCTATTTCGACAACGATATTGTCGAGATCCAGATCGGTGATTGCATCTTTTACTGTTCCGGCAATGTCCAGCCACTGCGGGGAACTCGATCCGATATTCTGGTAATCGCGGGTGAACCGTATCTGTTTCTGGATCAACTTTGTAATGTCTTCGATCTTCTGGAGATGCTCCTGCGTTGTGGGATCTTCGACTAATTCTCTTACAAGAGAGAGGTACATGACAATCGCGGTGATCTGGTTGAGAATGTCATGCCGGGTGATCGATGAAAGCGTGTTGAGTTTCCGGTTTGCCAGCTGGATGGCAGATTCGAACCGTTTGCGTTCCTGGATCTCGGCCTTGAGTTCGTCGGTTGAACGTAAAAGTTCCTCTGTTCGTTCCAGTACACGCTGCTCCAGATCATCCCGGGCTTTCTGGATCACGCTTTCTGCCAGTTTACGCTCGGTGATGTCGATTGCGGAACAGACAACGGTATCATCCTCTGCCCGTGATGCGGAAACAAGGAACTGGCGTACTGTACCCTCGCGGGTGTGGAAGAACAGTTCAACCTCAACGGTATTGGTATGCGTCTTGATCTTGTTGATGAATGAATCAAGACTTTCCGGATCCACAAGAATTGTTGAAAGGTTCCTGTCAATGAGGTCGGCCCGGTTATATCTCAGCATCAGTTCGCATTTCCCGTTTAACTCCCTGATGCGCAGGGAGACGAGATCGAAGGTAAATATACCCGCCTGAGAATTTTCAAAAATACCCCGGTATTTCCGCTCTTCAGTTTTGAGCCCTTGGGCAAAAGATGACGTGACAACACCGATTGTGACAAAGATCACAAACCAGGCTGTGGACACCGCTACCATGTTCGGGTTAAAATTGCTGAAATAATAGACGAGCAGCAGGTAAATTGTGCTGATAATTAATGAAAAGGCGATACCCCGGTGCGGGTAGATATAGACAAAGAGAATAATGGGCAGGAAATACAGGAAGGAAAATACTTCATGGATCCCATGAGTGAGTGAATAAACAGTTGAATATATGGAAAGAATGACCGTGATACCAATGGCAACTGCCCAGTAAACCTGTTTTTTTTTTGCAGCGGCAACGGTCAATTGTCTTCCTCTTCGTCTTCTGCCATTTTCCCGGACAGGATCGTGCTTTCAAACCGCCTGCGTTCAAGGATCTCGGCCCGCAGTTCTTCATTCATCTTCTCGAGGTGCACAGTACGCTGCCGTACCTGATCTTCGAGATCCTCTAAGGTTTTTCTTATTTCCTCGTCTTCAATCTTGCTTCCGGTGATATCTATGACCGAGCAGAGCAGTTGGTCACGCGTTTCAAGTATTGCAGATAGGACAAATCGCAGGAGGGTCCCGTCACGCGCAACAAATATCGCTTCAGTCTCCGTATTGCCCAATCCTCTTTTTGCATTGGAAAAGAATTGTTCCTGTCCCTTTTCATCAGTCCATATGAGAGAGATCTCTTTTCCTATGAGATCTCTCCTGTTATACCTGAGCCAGCGGGCGCATTTGGCATTTATCTCACGGATACGCCGGGTGCGCAGATCAAGATAGAAAATGCCATCCTGTGAATTTTCGAGAATATTTTTTATCCTGTTACTTTCTTCCAGCAACCTGTTGGCATACGACGATGCAACAACAGCGATGGTGATAAAGATCGCAAACCATGCAGTAGCCGTAACAACTATTGCGGAGTTGGAAAATCCGAGCAGGTAGACCAGGCTGATATACAACAGGCTTAAACCAAGAGAAAAAATTACCGCCCGCCGGGGATAAAAATACACCGCGAGGATGATCGGCAGAATATACAGGAATGGATAGACTTCAAGGATTCCATGGGTGAGAGAAAAGATGGTGGTGAGGATTGCACCGATACATGCCGCTGCGATGATAAACAGGCGCAGGATCTCCTCATTCTCGCTGGAAAGCTGCTCCATTCTGTGTTCCATGAAAAATTACACCGGTGCTCTGCAATCTTTTCTTACAGTATTCGATGATCTCATTACATATATTCTTGCATGACGAAAAACAGGTATTTTACATTCCAAAGCGGAAGCAGGGTGCGGTAACTGCACCGATCTCAGTTCCGGACACTATTAATCCGTTCCAGGTCTTCGATCTTGTTGATGTTGGTAAACGTGGTCAGTTCATGATCAATGGCACGGATCTCATCGATGGGAATGTAGTTGGTATTCAGCCCCTTTACCATGGTACGCAGGGAGAATGAGGCGTGATCTTCAAGATACGCAACGAGTGCGGATCTCCGGTAGACTGCATGCAATGGTTCGAGCATATCCGGGTTCCAGCGGGGTATTGCGGCATCATAGCTTTCAATCCGGTTGAACAACAGGCTGACAATACGGGCATCCACGCAGGGCATGTCGCAGGCGGATACAAAAATTTCTTCGCCGCGCGCTGCAAGAGTTCCGGCATGAAGTCCCCCGATTGGCCCGGTTCCTGTGCGGATATCAGTGATGCACCGGACCCCTTTTATTTTGTTGAACCGTTTGCATTGTTCGGGATCGCGTGCCACGAGAATGATCTCGTCAACCACCTGCGAGAGTGTCTCGATCAGCCGCTCTATGAAGGTCTTGCCCTGGTACATGAAGAAATACTTCTCCTGCCCGTTAGCGCGCCGGGCTTCTCCTCCAACAAGAATCACTGCGGATCTCAAAATTGCACTCCGGTAGTATGATAACGAGGCTCTTTTAATCATCTTGGATTTTTATTCTGTAGTATTTTACGCATTCCTTTTGCTTCCATGGATAGCAATGCTTCCTTGATCTCAACGGATGGCGAAAATCCCCCGATGCCATGCGTTGCAACGATCCGGTGACAGGGGATGACGAGCGGCGTGGGATTGCGGGCCATTGCCTGTCCGACCACTCTCGGCGCAGTGCCTATGTTTTCTGCAACATCCCCGTACGTTTTTGTAGTTCCAAAAGGAACTGTCCGCACTTCCCGGTAAATACGGCTGTACATGGTATCGTCGTGAAGGGCAAAACTGTCAAGCGCTGAACAGTCAACAGGCTGCCCCCCGCAGTATTTCCTGATCAACGGGGGGACATCCCCTTCCAGCGCTGTGGTGGAGAAGCGCACGCGGTGCACGGCCGAATCGTTCCACCAGACCTGGACGTACCACAACCCGAACCGGCACGAACCGCTTACGATCTCCATGTTCCCATCAGCTCGCGGAACCGCGTGACATCACATTCTATCATCTCTTCCTGCATCCAGCCGGGGAGTGCATGGCGCACGCGCCGTTCCAGGAACCGTTTCTCTCCCAGCACGAGCACACCGCGATCCTCGGGCGTGCGTAACACCCGGCCGAGTGCCTGCAGGGAGCGGTTCATCGCCGGGAGCGTGTAGGAGATAAATTCTCCTTCCTCGCCGAACTTGTGCCGGAAATATTCTATCGTCATCTTCCTAACCCGGTTGAATGGTGCGAGCGGGAGCCCGATTACCATGGCACCGTTTAACATCTCGCCCCGGTAATCGAGCCCCTCGCTCCATTTCCCGCCACAGACGGCAAACATAATCCCGGATTCCCCCCGGGCAGGCAGCGAGAGGAATTCCGTGAGGGCCGCAGCTGCAGCCGCAGCATCGCGGGGTTCGACATAGACTTTCTTTCCTCGGAGGTGCGGGACAGCGAGGCTCGCAAAGTTTTCCAGGATCTGGTAGCTGGGAAAATAGCAGGCCCGGTTTCCTTTGAGTGCGGCAAAGGCTTTGATGTAATCGCTGACGCGGGAGGTATTATCCTTGTTCTGCCGCATGGAAAATGCCGTGGTGATGTCATTTGCGCAGGCCACCAGCCGGTTCTCCTTGGGAAATGCGTTGGGGAGAGAGAGCGTGGTCACGTTCGCATTCCCGAAATAGTAGCGGCGGAAACTCTCAACGGGTGAGAGCGTGCCGGAGATAAGGATGCAGCAGGAGTGCGAACCGCAGACTTCCGAGAGGGAGGCGGCCGGGTCGATATTGCGCACTTCGAGCGTGATCCCGGCTTCGGTCTTCCGGTATACGGTCAGGTAGGCAGGGTCGGTTGAGGAATGGGAGAGCCGGACCATGAATTCGGTCAGCCGTTCGATAGCGGTTTCCCGGAATTCCCCGGCCTGCTGGTTCTTCTCCCGCATGGTTTCTGCAAGGCCCATCAGGTCGTCAACGATCTCGTCCATCTCTTTGTACAGGGATTCACGGACAATCATCCGGTCAAATATTGCCGGATCAAACCAGTCTTCGGCTTCTACGGAATTGGCAAGGCCCCGGATGAACTCGGTAAGCCGGGGCAGCACGTGCTGCACTGCCTCTGCTCCCTTGTGCCGCTTGCGCATGCCGGAGAGTTCGCGGGATGCCTGTTCGAGATCGTGCTCCTCTAAGGTAACGCTCTCGATGCCGGTGATCACATCGCCGCAGTTATGCGCCTCGTCGATGAGGAGCATGACATCCTGCGGTTCGACCCCGAGATTGGCATAAAGCTGCTCGCGGATGTCCCGGTCAAAGAGGTGGTGGTAGTTGAGGATCACAACATCGGTGTTCCGGGCGGCCTGCATCATCAGCTCGTAGGGGCAGCAGGCCCCGGAGAACTCCGAGAGTTCCCGCGGGGGCACCGGGTGGGCGATCACCCGGTCGGCTTTGGCCCGGAGTTCTGTTGAGGGCACCATCTTGACGCCCATTGTCTCGGCGGGCACGAACATTTTGCTCGCGATATAGTACGGGCAGAGAAGCGGGTGTTCCTTGTCCTGCTTACGGATCTGCTGGATGATGAACGGATCTTTTGCCGGGACGAGTGCCCCCTTGTCCGCACGGTCCCGCATGAGCGAGGAGGAGAGGGCCTTGACACCTTCGCACTTGCGATAGATATCTCCGTCACCGCCAAGGGGACACATGCTCTTCTTGCCGACAAGGTACACGGTCTTGAGGTGTGGGGCCTTTTTACGTACCAGTTCGAGTTCGCGGATGAAAGTGGTGAGCTGGCTGACCGTCCGCACGGCAATCACAATCTTCTTCTTGTTCCGCTCGGCAAGGAGCGAAGCAACGACACTCGATTTCCCGCTGCCCGTGGGGGCATCGATCATCGCGATCCCGCCCTCCCGGGCAACCTGCGCCGCGACTTCGAGCATGTGGCGCTGGCCCGGGCGGTATTCGCTGTACGGGAAGTAGGTGTCGATGCTGTCCATTGGTACCTGAGTATTGGTGCCCGGGGGTTTTATGGATGTGGGGATGCAGGGTGAAGGTGAGAGAATTTCATTGGAATGAAAAAATCCATGCCCAACGATCGTTTTTCGGCAAAGAATTCCTTTTGTGGATCTGACGCTCCTGGGGGCTAAAGCCCCCGCCGCGTGGGCGTCCCCCTTGAGCAAGATACCTGATTGACAAATGAAACCGATCTGATCCGCCGCAGGGGGCGCCCCGCGGGGAGCGGCGGTGGCATCGTTATTGGCGTAAAAGAGTCTCAATCCCCATCATTGTATTTGAAGAGCGGGATTTTCGGACTCAGGCCGTTTCTTTTATGATATTTTGGTATTTATGTTTCCCGCAGTTTACAGCGTCTGAATTCTGTTCCGTCAACAATTTCCTGTTTGTTTCGTGAATTTTTTCCTGCTTCAGGCAAGCGTATATATGTTGCCGTACTATGACTTGGAAATGCACCCCTTCCGGTTGCGGCTGGTTGCGCTTCCCTAAATAAAGAAAACCTGTTCGAAGTCCGGATTCCGGGTCAGCTGGATTACGTCAAGGAGATTATCTTGAAAGCAAATGGAGTGAAGGCAACTGATGAGGCCGCACAGAAAAACTATCAGCCCGTCATAATTCCGGACAATCGTCCGGTCGCAGAAAAGATATGCGTCATAAGAGCGAAGACGGGAGTTATGAGAAATTCCTGCATCCGCACAACACCCGGAGGAAGTTCATGACGCGTGGACGCCCTCCGCTCCAGGCACAGGAGGATGCAAATCCCATTGCAGAGAAGCGGGGACTGGTCAGGCACTACCAGCACGAGAAGGGAGCGGTCTGCGACTTCACCATCATGAACCCGGAGCGCGTGGATTTCGTCCAGGTACGGCGGGTGCGCCGGCTCTGCTGTTCGATCGAAGAACTTGTGCGGGTTTTTTCAGCAGATATCGCGGCGCTCCGGTTCATTGTATCATCGCCGGCTATCTCCCGCGAGCTCTGGATCTGCTCGCCAAAAGGAGTCTGGCGATTCTTCCGGATATGCGATCAATCGATCCTTGAGCTGGGGCGGGATGGGATGCCGCTTGCGCCTGCTGTACCGGCACTGACAAAGAAGATTGTTCCAGCGGGTCCGGTACCAGCAGCGAAATAGGTGCACGGGTCAACAAAGGTATCTCAATGCATAGTCATGAGGGTGATTGTCGAAGACGACTCCTTTTTTGCGATGGCAATTTCCGTGTAAGATGTATTTTTTTTATGAACGATCTGTGCAGAGAAAAAGAAACCCGGTTGTGCCAATCCCGGATCTTAAAAAAGGGTAAATATGTCGATCCACGAGACCCGGAAAATTTCACGGATACTTCCGCACCTCAACGCCCATTGCTGAAAAATGCGCATCTTTCGTGACAACAGCAGCTCCTGCCGATATTGCCGATGCAGCGATGATCGCATCTGCCACGGAAATTCCCGGCTGTTTCAAGATCCCGGCCTCAACGGCAATCTCGGGTGTCAGCGGGATAAGGTTCAGCTTCGAGTTCTGGATCTGCATAACCCGGAGCCGGGCTGTTGCAGCATCCGTTTTTCTTGCGTAGATATACGCGAGTTCGGTCAGCGTGATTGTAGCAACGAATCCCTCGGCCTCTCCGCTCTGGACCGACTCAAAGAATTTTTTAATAATCTCCGATCCTTCTTCGCGGCTGAAAAACGCGAGGAACGCGTGCGTGTCAAAGAGCAGTCTTGTTGTAGAGCTCATCGTCCCACTCTTTCCGCATCTCTTTGAGTATTGCTCCTGCGTCTTTTATCGCGTCAACGCCCCAGAGTTCGGCAATGTTGACGAGCGGCTGGAGCCGGATACTATCGTTCTCTTCCACGAGCACGAGCGAGTCGCCTTCTTTTAAGGAGAATTTTTTCCGGACTTTTGCGGGGATGACGATCTGCCCCTTGGAGGAAAGGGTGACTACTTCCATGGTAGATATTCATTGTTTTGTAAGAAAATATAGTTTTGGCTTACTGGTAAGACAAATCTTTTAATGTAAGAATATCTCCAGAATTGGACCTCCGCGTAATGAAACCGGGTGATCATGGCCTGGTATCTTCCGGTTTTTCATCATCCTATGAAATCTCTTGGGGAATGCTCTTCCCGGTATCTTTTACGTGATATGAATCAACCCCCGTTTTCAAATCGGGGGTTAAAATAGGCGATTCCTGAAATGTTGGTTTTTCACTTGATTCCCGAAAAGTGCCGAATTCGCGGAAAATGGAGCTATATATTTTCTGATTTGTTCATTTCGGACTCTGTTCGCCTAAAATCCCTGTAATCTGAACTCGGAAAAGTGCGCTAACAGGCGCTATTGGATTGAGGATCGGTCTTGGGATCACGGTAGATTAGTGGCATAGGGTCCGGGGGGTTTTGGCCCCTCTCCTCAGGAAAAGGAGAGGGGGGGTCCTAAATTTTTCGACACTCATGGAGTCTGTAGGTGTCCGTCGATGCCGATCCTTCTTTTGGGGATGATCTTCCGGGAATGTTGCGACATTTCAAATTACGCTCATTTTGGCAAATGGGGGTTGAAATGGACTATTCAAAAAAACCATTTTTTTGTATTATCCGTGAAAAGTGTCGAATTCGCGGAAAATGGAGATATATATTTTCTGATTCGTTCATTTTGGACTCTGTTCGCCTAAAATCCCTGTAATCTGAACTCGGAAAAGTGCGCTAATAGGCGCTATTGGATTGAGGATTGGATCTGGGGTCCCTGAAGATACTGTCAGGGGGTCCGGGAGGGGTTTTTGGGGGGTGTCCGGAATAGGGAAGAATGGGTCTTTCCGTCGTGTGGTGATGTGAGGGTTTCACTTTCGCGGTGCGATAAGTAATGTTTATCGTGTGATGGGTGGACAAGTCATTTACCTGAGAAAAATGTTGAGAGTGACTGAATTTTAAAAACCAACCTTTTGCTATGTTTTACGCACATACTACAAAAAATCCGGACAAATCTGACTGGCAGCTTCTTGAAAATCATCTCGCGAATGTTGCAAAAATTTCTCAACAGTTTGCCAATGATTTCAATGCGGGTGAGTTGGCATATACCAGCGGACTGCTTCACGATCTTGGAAAATATTCCCTGGAATTCCAGAGGCGTCTTGAAGGTGCCAACATCACTGTTGATCACTCCACTGCCGGCGCTCAAGAGGCGGCCTTGCACTATCCGGTGTCACAAGCTAGGATTTTGGAATATATCGTTGCCGGACATCACGGGGGTCTTTTAAATTTTGGAAGTCGTGTAAGTGGACTTGAAAAAAGATTAGAAACAACAGAATTGCCGGATTATTCGGCATATCGGAAAGAGATCGATCTCCCGGATCTGACATCAATTCGCCCTAACTTAAAACCGCTGCCAGGAAAACCCGGTTTTGCGGTTTCTTTCTATACCCGCATGCTTTACTCGTGTCTTGTTGATGCTGACAGTCTGGATTCCGAAGCCTTTGCGAATCCGGATAAATCAAAGCTCCGTGCGCAATACGATCCGTTTGAAATCCTTTCAAAAAAGTTCAGCGATCATATGGAAGCGAAGTTAGCGGGAGCGGAAAAGAGCACAATTAACACGATGAGAAAAGAAATTTTTGAGCAATGCGTGGAAAAAGCCGCTCTTCCCGCTCATATGTTCACCCTCACTGTCCCTACGGGCGGGGGGAAAACCCTTGCATCCATGGCGTTTGCGTTAGAGCATCTGAAGAAAAACGGGTTGCAGCGGATTTTCTATGTCATCCCCTATACGAGTATTATCGAACAGAACGCTGCGATCTTCCGGGGAATTTTTGGAAGCCGAAATGTGCTTGAGCACCACAGCAATTTTGATCCAAAATTCCGAGATTTTGAAAACTTTCCTTCCGGGGAGGAATCACTCAGCCTTTCCACAGAAAACTGGGATATGCCGGTTGTCGTCACCACTAATGTCCAGTTTTTCGAGTCTCTGTTTTCCAACAAACGGTCCCGGTGCCGAAAACTGCACAGCCTTGTAAAGAGTGTGATCATTCTTGATGAAGCGCAGATGCTGCCAACAGATTACCTCAAGATAATAGCGAAAAACCCTGCTTAGATTTTTATCTTAGTACATCGAATGAAAAAATATGGGCGGGTTTGGTGATTATTTCCTGCACCAGGAATATACAAAGATTGCCGGTCTTGGGAACCGGTTAGGTGAGGTTCGGGACCTGATCGACTGGGAGAAATTCCGGCCGATCTTGAGCGATATGTATCGGGATAACAAAGAAACCGGTGGCCGACCGCATAACGACGAGATCATCATGATCAAGATGCTCGTCCTTGCAGGCTGGCACGGCCTGTCCGATTATGAAGTAGAACTCCTCGCCACCGATCGGCTGTCCTTTCGGCATTTTCTCGGGTATCCGGATAAAATACCGGACCGGTCGACGGTCTGGTTATTCCGTGAGAATCTGACGGAAAAAGGAAAGATCCATCTCATCTGGGATGAGCTCCAGCGACAGCTGGACGAACACGGATATAAGATGAAACGGGGTACCATCCAGGATGCGTCGTTTATCACGTCCGATCCTGGTCACGCCCCAGCTGATAAGCCCCGTAGGGATGCGGCAAAAACCCGGCGAAGCCGGGACGGATCGTGGGCGAAAAAAGGTTCTGTATCAAGATTTGGATACAAACTCCATTCACTCATCGACAAAGAATACCAGTTCGTCCGACGATTCGATACTTCAACCGCATCGCTGCATGATAGTCAGGTTGATCTCTCCCAAAAGGGTGAAACGGTATACCGGGACAAAGGATATTTCGGAGCAATTCCCTTCGCATCGATTGATAAAACCATGAGACGATCCGTCCGTGGTCATCCGATCTCAACAAAAGACGAACGGAGAAACCGGGCGATCAACAGAACGCGATCTCTCGTTGAACGACCATTTGCTGTGATAAAACGGGTGTTTCATGCCGGACATGTTATGGTTACCACGCATCTCCGGGTACACGCGAAAAATCTCTTTGTCTGTTTCTCTTACAATCTCTTCAATCTCGTTACTGTCAGAAAAACGCATTCCCGGTAGCGGTAGCTTTTCAAAAAATCTCAAAAAAACTCAAAATGGGGAACTTGATTTGCCGAAAATTTTCCCTCAGGTCGTCTTTTTCTCTGGTTACTCGCATGAGAATGAGGGTTATTAGTTATCCTCTCAAGCCCTGTTTTGCAGCACTGTCCGAACTGGTCCGTAATTACGGTTCCACGGTTGTTATCTGTACCGCAACCCAGCCGAATCTTGGAGAACTTCTGGATGCATGTATCGAACCGGTTGAGATCACCCGATCCCCAACAAAACTTTACGAGGCATTGAACAGGGTGCGGGTAATCAATCTGAAGGATCGCAATGATGCAGAACTTTCCAGTCAATTAAAGGAACATCGTCAGGTGTTGTGCATCGTGAATACCCGGAGCCATGCAAAACACCTGTTTGATGCGGTATCAGAATCCGGAAACTGCTATCACCTGAGTGCCCGGATGTGCCCGGTTCATCGTAGGAAACAACTGGAAAAAATCAAAGCGCTTTTGAAAGAAAATGCTGAATGCCGCGTCATTTCGACACAACTCATCGAAGCCGGAGTGGATATTGATTTCCCGGTAGTATACCGGGCTTCGACAGGAATAGATTCAATAGCTCAGGCCGCCGGACGATGCAACCGTGAGGGGAAATTGCCAGAGAAAGGTAAAGTCTGTATTTTCAAATCCACGGAAATATATGGCAAGTTTGCAACTCCATGGCAAAGACGAGTGGCGGCAATTGGGGAGATGATTCTTGATAAAACGGATGATCCTCTTTCGTTGTCATCGGTAAAATCGTATTTCCACAATCTCTATTTCTTTGAGGGGGATGACGGTCTCGATAAAAAAGGGATATTGCGATCACTTGAAGACAGACCCGAAGATCTTGCATTTCCGTTTGAAGATGTGGGTGAACGCTTCAAAATTATTGAGGACATCACAAAGGATATCATCGTACCTTATGATGAAAATGCAGAAAAACTCATTGAGAATCTCAGGAACCCTGATTTTTCCTGGAAGATTGTGCGAAAACTTCAGGGATACACAGTCAGTATCTACTTAATTGAGTTTAACGAATTGGAACGGGCACATGCCCTCGATTTCATTGGCGACCGGTTTTATGTACTGAATGATAAAGGACATTACAATGATAAAATCGGATTACTAAATGAAAAAGATAATCGATCTGAAATGCCATTGTTGATTGTTGAAAGGAGGTGAATGTTATCGGATATGGAATTCGGTTAAAAGTGTGGGGCGATTACGCCTGCTTTACCCGGCCTGAAATGAAGGTCGAGCGGGTAAGTTATGATGTAATGACTCCTTCGGCCGCCCGGGGAATTCTTGAAGCGATCTACTGGAAGCCGGCCATCTGCTGGGTGATTGATAAGATACACGTCATAAAGGACGTCAAGTTTGACAATATCCGTAGGAACGAAGTGCTGGGAAAAATCCCCGCAAGTACGGTAAGAAGTGCTCTTAACGGGGACGAGGTTGCTCTGTATCAGGATCCAAATGAGGCGCGTGTTCAACGCGCTTCCCTGGTGCTGCGGGATGTATGCTACTATATCGAAGCGCACTTTGAGAGGACCGCAGATGCCGGCCCGGAGGATACTGTCGAGAAACATTACAACGTTGCGCTGAGGAGAATGCGCAAAGGGCAATGTTTTCACCATCCTTATTTCGGGTGCCGGGAGTTTCCGGTCCAGTTTGAATTCGTTGAAGGTGAAATCCCGCATTCTTGGTATTATGGAAAAAATGAAGGAACCAAAGATCTTGGAATAATGCTCTGGGATATAGATTTTAAAGACAAAAATGATTTGAAAGCCGTATTCTTCAGAGCCCACATGAGAGATGGGGTGATCGATGTAGAGAAGTGCAAATCGGTCGGGACATTCTCATGATCATCCAATCCCTTTGCCGGTATTACGATATCTTGGCAAACGAGAAAAACGGGGTCATTTCCAAGTTGGGATATAGTCAGCGAGGAGTATCGTTTGCAGTTGTTATCTCACGTGAAAGCAAGCTGGAAAACATTATTGATCTTCGGAGTAGCGACAAGAAATCCCTGCCCAAAATGATGGACGTTCCCTTTCAGGAATCTCGTGCAGTGGGCATTGACCCATATTTTGTGTGCGATAATGCAAAGTACCTTTTTGGCATTGAAAAACTAAAAAAAGAGGAGTTAACCAAGAAGGTCACCAAGAAAAAAAAGGGTGGCAATTCTGGCGCTCCTGTCATTCTGGACGATACTGGAAATGAGATCATTTTAGTCAGTGAACGTTCCCGGAATTGTTTCGCGGCGTTCAAATCTCTTCATCATAACCTGCTGGATACCGCACATGATATTGGCATCAAATGTTTCCTGAAATTTATTGATACTTGGAACCCGGCACAATCTCTGGAACATCTCAAGATCCGCGAATACAAGGATGAGATTCTCAACGGGGGTTTCTTTATTGTTGAATGTGAAGGTTCTTACCTGCACCAGAATAAGGTTGTCCGATGTGCATGGGAGAATCATTCCTCAATTGGCGATGAAGATCAGAAAATTGTTGTTGCCCAATGCCTTGAATGCGGACAGACCCATCCTGTTGCCCGGCTGCATCAGAAAATCAAGGGAGTATATGGAGCTCAATCTGCTGGTGCATCTCTCATAAGTTTCAATGACCCGGCGTTCGAATCCTATGGTAAAGAGGACAGTTATAACGCTCCTGTCAGCGAATTGTCGATGTTCAAATATACAACTGCACTAAACCATCTTCTTGAACGAGAGAGCAAGAACAAACTCCGAATCGGAGACACAACAACGGTTTTCTGGGCCGAGACTCAAAATAAAACCTGCGAAAACCTGGCGAATTTCTTTTTTGACCCCCGTGAAATTCCCGAGGATTCTAAAGAAAAATCGGCGGGACCTTCACGTGTTATCGATAAAAAAACAATCCAGCTTGTTGGAGATATCCTTGAAAAAGTAAAAACGGGGCAACCCTTAAAAGAAAGTGATATTGGAACCGATCCGGAGAAAACGAATTTTTTTATTCTTGGATTGTCCCCCAACAATGCAAGACTTGCCGTGCGGTACTGGTATCAGGATACGTTCGGGAATTTTGTCAATCATATCGCGCGTCATTATTTGGATATGGAGATCATCCGGGATGATTATGGGCCTCATTACATTTCGGTGTACCATTTGTTGAAAGAAACTGTCCCCCAGAGTTCTACGGATAACGCATCTTCGCCGCTTCTCGGTGGCCTTGTCATGCGTTCAATCATCGGGAATACGCAGTATCCGGTTCAGTTGTATTCAGCAATACTCAACCGGGTGAAAGTCGAGAGATCGATTAACTATGTCCGGGCTGGTTTTATCAAAGCCTATCTTTTGAGACTTGCCCGATCCGGTGTGACAAAACTAAAAGAGGATTTGATTACTGTGAGTTTGAATGAAGAGAGTTCTAATGTACCGTATCGTCTAGGAAGACTGTTTGCGGTATTGGAGAGGGCGCAGAGCGACACGAACAAGGAAATGAAAAGCACGATTAACAGCAAGTATTTCGGCAGCGCTTCGACAACGCCTGCCGTAGTATTCCCGGTCCTGCTGAAACTTGCCCAGCACCATATTGCAAAGTCCGACTGGGGATACAAATCCAACCAGTCTATTGAAGAAATTGTATCGAGCATTGATGAATTCCCGGCATATCTGAATCTCGAAGAACAGGGTATGTTCATGCTTGGATATTATCATCAGCGTAAGGACTTTTTCAAAAAGAAGGAGACTGCCAGTCCAGTAAAAGAGGAGGTTAAACATGAGTGACGTTATCAAGAACCGCTACGAGTTTGTATTGTTATTCGATGTTGAAAATGGAAATCCAAATGGTGATCCCGATATGGGAAACATGCCAAGGATCGATCCCCAGACGGGGTTCGGAATTGTCACCGATGTCTGTCTCAAACGAAAGATCCGGGACTATGTAGACATGGTGAAAAATGGTGCCAAAGGATATGATATCTACGTCCGTTCAGGATCAGTTCTCGATTCACAAAATAAGAAGGCATATGACGTAGTCAAGCCCAAAGACCCAAAAAAGCCGAAAAAAGAAGAAACAATAAAATTGATCGAATTCATGTGTGAGAATTTCTTCGATGTCCGTACTTTCGGAGCAGTGATGGTGGGTAAAGAGGCGAACTGTGGGCAGGTACGCGGCCCGGTGCAGATTAATTTCTCCCGGAGTCAGGACCGGATCTACCAGCAGGAAGTGACCATCACTCGCTGTGCAGTTACCAACGAAAAGGAAACTGACACCAATAACCAAACGATGGGCAAGAAACAGATTGTGCCGTACGGTCTCTACCGTGCAGAAGGATATATCTCCGCAAATCTGGCAAAAATTGAGAAGGGTAAAAAAACAGTGGGTACCGGTTTCAACGAAGACGATCTCGCCCTCCTCTGGGAAAGTCTCATCAACATGTTCGAGCACGATCATTCAGCTTCCCGGGGAAAACTTTCCGCAAAGAAACTGATCGTTTTCAAGCACGACAGCGAACTCGGATGCTGCCAGTCTCACCTTCTATTCGATAAGATCAAGGTAGAGCGGCTCTCAACAGATCTCCCTCCACGCTCGTTCAAGGATTACAAGGTCACCGTCTCGAAAGACGTGCCCAAAGGTGTCGAGATTATTGAAAAGTTATGACCGGAAAACGTTATGTCGATGACGAACTGCTTTCGTTATCCGGCATCCAGCATTTTCGTTTTTGCAAACGGCAATGGGCTCTGATCCATGTTGAGCGCCAGTGGGAAGATAATCTCCGGACCGCAGAGGGCCATATTATTCACGAACGGGTCGATGATCCTTTCCTGAACGAATCCAGAGGGGATGTTGTAATCTCCCGGGCATTCCCTCTTATCTCATACACGTTGGGACTGAATGGGATCGCCGATGTGATCGAATATTCCCGCTCCGATAAGGGCATTCCTGTACCCGGTTTCAATGGATTGTGGACGATGAAGCCAGTGGAATATAAGCGGGGCAAGCCGAAGATCGATGAGCGCGATGAAGTCCAGCTCTGCGCCCAGGTCATGTGCCTTGAAGAAATGTTTGGTGTGAGGATCGATGAAGCAGATTTCTACTACAACGAGATCCGCAGGAGATTACACCTGAAAATTACCGATGAATTACGCGACCTCGTTTCATCGCTGGCAGAGGAGATGCATACAATATTCTGCAAAGGTATCACACCGGCAGCTGAGAGCGGAATGAATTGTGCTCATTGTTCACTCATTGATGTCTGCGTTCCGAAACTGACAAAGAAAAAGAACTCTGTTCGTAATTATATCGGGAGGCACATCACAACGGCAACCGAGAAAGACTGCTGACCTATATTACAATCCGTTTGCATCATTTCACATCCACGTCAACAATCAAAGGGCAGTGATCACTTTGAGCAATCCAATCCTCATATTTACCGACTGTTACTTCATTAAGCTGCCATAATTTGGGAATAAAGCAATAATCGATATGATAGGGTCTGTCCTTTTTGTAGCAGTGATACAATGTCGGGTCCGGTTCAGAACCCTGATTACATTTCATTCTCTCGTGGTAAGCACTTTTCAATCCAAATGTTTCATTCAGGCGGGTGACCATGATGCTGTGATTAAATGCGCGATGATTTTTATCCCATATTGCACTGCTGTTAAAATCTCCTACGATTATCGAAGGTTTTTCAAGTAAAAATTCATGATATTTATTTAAGGGCGCCTGTAACTCTTTGATGTAATCGTTTTTGTGCTGGGTCCAGATCATTAAGATATGAAATGAGGCGGTGCCTTCAATGATCAGAGGGACTACAAAGGGATCTCTGGTCTCTTCCTCGATCGAAGAAATCGAAAATTTTTCTGATGCAATAATTGCATGACCTTTCTTTTCATTTGTTCCGAACCACCTGATACGTGAATCTGGAGTAAGCGGATTTTTTACTTCCTGCAAAATAATAATATCCGCATTGAATTTTATTAAATGAGTAATTCTTTCTTTAATTGAGCCGTGGTGACAATTCCAAGTGATGAGTTTCATTTATTCTCGCTCATTTCATCTATTGATGAGAATGTGAGGCATCAAATGCCTCCCCCTTTATCTATTTCATTTTCACGTTGTTTGGGTAGATTATATATTAACACAGTATAATTTTTACATTAAGGAATCTTCGTAATGAAAAAACTGCTCAACACCCTGTACGTCACAACTCCCGAATCCTTCCTTCACCGCGATGGAGAGAATGTCATCATCAAAGTTGGCCATGAGGAAAAATTCCGGATTCCCATCCATAACCTTGAGGGGATCGTCTGTTTCGGTTACATGGGTGCGACTCCTCACCTGATGCAGTTGTGTTCGGATAACCATGTCGGGCTCTCATTCCTTACACCCTATGGAAAATTTCTCGGTAGGGTGAGCGGCCGGGTCAGGGGCAATGTCCTGTTGCGACGAACCCAGTTCCGCATCGCAGACGATAGTGAGGCATCGCTGGATATCGCAAAATGTTTTATCGCAGGAAAGGTCGTCAATTGCCGGACGGTTCTTGGGCGGAGCATCCGCGATCACGGTGATGTTATCGGATGTGAAAAATCCGGTGCGCAGATAATCTCCTTATAGAGAACCTGATGAAGATTGAAGGCTGCACGAATGCCGATACTCTGCGGGGCATTGAAGGAAATTGTGCGAAATTTTATTTCGATGTGCTGGACGAGCTGATCCTCAAGCAGAAAAATGATTTCTTTGTCCGCGAGAGAAACCGGCGTCCTCCCCGCGACAATATGAATGCCCTTCTTTCATTTCTCTACACCCTTCTTGCACATGATATGGAATCGGCGCTGGAGACTGTGGGGCTTGATCCGTATGTTGGATTCTTCCATACTGACCGGCCCGGGAGGGCAAGTCTTGCGCTGGATATGATGGAAGAATTCCGGCCATTCATCGCTGACCGTCTCGCGCTGAATCTGGTAAATTTGCAGCAGGTATGTGGCGATGATTTCCTGAAAAAAGAAGGGGGCGGGATTATCCTGACGGACAAGGGGCGCAAGGAAGTGCTTGGTGCCTGGCAGAAGAGGAAACAGGATGAGATTACTCACCCGTACCTGAACGAAAAGATCCCGATTGGTCTCCTGCCGTACGTGCAGTCAATGCTGATGGCCCGGTACCTGCGAGGAGATATTGACGGGTATCCGCCGTTTTTCATGAACTGAGGTGTAAAAAGATGATGGTTCTGGTTACGTACGATGTGAATACGGAAACTCCGGAAGGAAGGAGAAGACTCCGGCAGGTTGCGAAGGAATGTGTGAATTATGGCCAACGGGTTCAAAATTCAGTATTCGAATGTCTCATTGATCCTGCCCAGTCTGCAAAGCTTAAACATTCCTTATGCAGTATTATGGATATCAAGAAGGATAGCATCCGGTTCTATTATCTTGGGGCAAACTGGCAGAACCGGGTTGAGCACTTTGGAAATAAAACGGGATATGATCCCGAGGGATTGTTAGTGACCTGATTGGTGCGAACCCCAAGTGATCATGCTCTACCCATGACCTTCGCGGAGAAAAAAGGAATATGATATTTATTTCTTTTTACTGACACCGGGTTTTTGCTTTCTTTTTGATTCCAATGAGAATGCGGGAACCAAGATTTTTCCTTAGGAGTTTCAAGTGAAATTCGCGTTCGTTTTTCATTTGATGGATGATTATGCTTTAATTCTATGGAAACAATGATCTGAATTATTTGCGGTCGCACCCTTCGCGGGTGTGTGGATTGAAATTGTACCAATGTGTTAATCGGATAACACCTATTTGTCGCACCCTTCGCGGGTGTGTGGATTGAAATAGATTCTGATACAAATGGTCTAATTCATCGTCGGTGTCGCACCCTTCGCGGGTGTGTGGATTGAAATAGGGTATATTATACGAAGACGGCAGATGCCTGAGTCACACCCTTCACGGATGTGTGGATTGAAATATCGGAAACGGAACGCTGATGTCCGGAGCGGTAAAAGTCACATCCCTCCCGGGGGATCAAAAATTTGGTTTTGGGTAGTCAGTCGAAGTGGTGCGGGGAGGATCGGATGGCTGAGTGAGGTACTATTTTTAATTTTTTCTCCCCTTCCCCCAACCACTATATCCCGGCAAAACCCATTTCTACCCATGGCAGTCCACCCCATCGAGGAGCGTTACGGCACAACGGAGATGCGTGCCGTCTGGAGTGAGAAGAACCGTTTTTCCTGTATTGTCAGCGCCGAAATTGCGCTGGCAAAGGCCGAAGCACACCATGGCATGATCCCGACAGCAGCAGCAGTCGAGATCAGCGAAAAGGGCCACCAGGCCTCGCTTGAACGGGCAAAGGCAATCGAGCTCGAGATCAGCCACGACATGATGGCGATTGTAAAGGCAGTCTCGGAAGTAACGGGCGAGTCCGGGC
>Ga0074195_1000826_pt1 | contig 52393 bp, 51 predicted proteins | sample EPASupsiteHSE623_FD_64525 | JGI IMG/M metagenome (GOLD analysis project Ga0074195, IMG submission 64525) | Bioremediated contaminated groundwater from EPA Superfund site, New Mexico - Sample HSE6-23 | ecosystem: Environmental > Aquatic > Deep subsurface > Groundwater > Contaminated ...
CTTTTATATTCTTTTCTATCTACTATTCTTGATTTAATTAATTCTTTTTTTAAATCAGAATAATTCCTTGCTTCATCTTTATTTTTTAATAAATACTCTTTTAAAATTAGAAAATCTTTATATCTTTCAGTATTTACTATTGCGAGATGTATATGAATGTCACCTGCACTGGTTTCTCCTGAAATTGAAGAAAAAAATTGATAGAATTCGTCTTTACTTTTTTCACTTGCAATAAAACCTAAGCTTTCTAAAGTGTTTTTTGTTTTTACAAAGTCATTATTATCATTAGCGCCAATTAAAATATCTAATATGTTTTTACCATACATGTTAGGTATTGCTGTTGATCCAACTTGATTAATTGGAACATCATTTGATAATTTTTCTCTTAATTTTTTCTCAACATTTTTATACTCTTTTAAATTTTTTCTGAAATTTTGTTTTACTATTTCTACCATTTTTTATTTCCTTTGTTTATACATTTTTTAATAATATAAATTAAAATATTCTTCTAATCTTTTCATTCCTTCAGTAATAACACATATATCATCACCAAATGTAATACAAAAGTGTCTTTCACCACCTTCTCCATTACCTATACCAGGTGATACAATAACAGAGCTTTTTTCTAAAATATCTTTACATAAATCATAACTATCAATATCTTTATAGTATTTTACAAATAAATATGGACAAGCTTCAGGAATTATATAAGATAAGCCTTTTCCTATTTTATCAATTATACTCATTACATAGTCTCTATTTTGTTTTATTCTATTTATTTCATTTACAACAAATGGTTTTATTTCTGGTGAAAGTAATGATATTTCGGCTGCTTTTTGTGATATAGCTGCTGCTACACTATTAAAAGAAAGCTGCATATGAAATAGATCTTCATAAATTGCTGATGGTACATAAGAATATCCTACTCGCCATCCACACATTGAAAATTCTTTAGAAAATGTTCTTGCTACTATTATATTATCTTCTACACCTTTAAGTGATAAAAGACTAGTATATTTTTTTTCATAAGATAAGAAATTATATGCTTCATCAGCAATTAAAAATATATTATATTTTTTTGCAATATTAGCTAGCTCTGTTAATTCTTTATAAGAATAAATCTTGCCTGTTGGATTATTTGGACTGCATATTAAAATACATTTTGTTTTTTCTGTTATAGCTTCTTCTATTAAAGCAATATCCAAATCCCAGCCAATTTCGCTTTCATGCATTGGTACTTCTACAATACTACATCTTGTAAATCTTAATTGATTAAAATAATCTTGGAATGTTGGTGCTATAACTATACATTCACTATCTTCATCGAGGGCATATAAAAATAATTGTTGTAAAAATGTAGTAGCGCCTAATGTTATTAAAACATTTTTGCTAGGAATACCTATATTTTCATTATGATATACTGCATATTTTAAAATAGCATATTTCAGGGTTGGATCACCTGTATTATATGAGCAAAACCTATTATTATACATAAATGATTTATGTAATTCATCATATACAAGCTGTGGAGTTGGTGTTGGGCAAGATCCTGTTAAAAACACGCATCCGCCTTTATCAAGCGCTATACCATATAAATCGTTGGTATAGTTTCTTCTCATTGATTTATGATACTTTGATGATTCCCACTTTTTTTCTTCATTCATAACTCATATCTCCTTATAAGTATTATAAACAAATTATATCACGAAATTTAAAATCTATCACTTCTTTATTTACATACTAAATCATTTTTGTGATAAGAGGTAACTTCATCTTTGGTATAGTTTAATAAATCTTTTGTTCTTATAGGTAAATAAACATCAATATCATCATTTGACATCTTAGGTATCGCACACATTATGATTGTTTCATATGCTTCATCGTTTAATTTTCTACCCATTCCATCACATCCAGGAATATTATCATAAAATGCTTTAATGTCTGAATCTGAAGTTTCTACATTTTCGATAAAAGATATTGGTCTAGTTAAAGTTGCCATAACTTGAACCATTTTTCCCTCAAAGAAAGTATATTCATAACTATCTTTATCATTTTTATCATATGAAACTGTATTATCACTATTTAATACCAATGATCCTTTTTCATCAGTAGTACAAGTTAGTCTAGTGTAACAAGGTTCTATGTTTTTACTTCCTAAATTAAAAGTGTATTTATGAGTACTACTATCACAAGTAGAAACACTATAGCCAATTCCATAATATGTTATACCTTCTTTACTAGGTAACGATGCATCTTCAAATCCTGCTATTTCAACATCAAAAGAACTTACTGCGTGATTAGTAAATAAGGGCTTTTTACCACTTACAGCTCTAAAATAGTCTATAACTCCAAACATAGTTAATGCTACTAATATTATTACTGTTGTTATTAAAGTCGCTAATAAAAGTTTTATAATAAATCTTTTCTTTTTTTCTTTTACAATGCTATTCATTTATATCACTCCTAGTTTAATTGTATCATAGTATTATATTATTTTTAACATTAAAAAAGTAATATTTCTATTACTCTTAATAATTATTTTTTAGTTCCATATAATAAAAGAAAATTACATTTAAAGTCATATTTTTCATCATTAAGAAATAAATTGGGTTCATGACATTTACCATACTTAATATTAAAATTAAATAAAGTATTAAATGTTTTAAATAATTCTAGAGCTTCATTTGTAGTATAGAGTCCTTCACCATCATAGATGATTAAATCACCGTTCTCTTTAACTCTTTCTACATCTGTAGCAAAATCAATTACAATTTTACCATCTTTTTTAAGTACTCTATTTAGTTCTAACATTATTTTTTTTATAGTTTCAGTATCAAATCCATGTAGTGTACCTGTACAAAAAATACCATCAAAAGTACTTTCTTTATAAGGTAAAGTTTTTGTTATATCTATAATACTTAAAGATAGTTTACTTCTTAAATGTTCTGGACAAATACTTTCTAGTATTTTTAATTCATTTATATCATTATCTACTGCAATAACTTCAGATGCATAATCTAATAGTAGATTATTAAATCTTCCATCACCAGCAGCTAAATTTAATACTTTACCAGAATAGTTAATTTCATTTATAACATCTATTGTTTCAGATTCTTCACTTCCCCATTTTGAGTTTATACTTTCCATAAAACCTCCAATAAAGCTATTTTTTATAATTTTCTAAAATATATCGCTAAACAACCATGCTTTTTTACCTCTTCATCAGTATAATATGGTGTATCATCAACTACTGCTTGAGGATTTTCATATCTATCTTTAAAGTCTCTTTCAAAAGTAGCCGTATACATTTCTAATAAATTTTTATAATGTTTTAAATCTGTTACTAAGACCATAATTGTCTCTATTTCATCAGGTCTTTTATAAAAAGTTATAGTATCACCTATTTTAATTTCTTTTCTCTTATCATCATTTAATCGATACTCTATATCTTTTACACCAGACTTTATCATTTCAAAAGGTTCAGCATGTAGTCTCATTTCATGATTTTTCATTAAATCACCTTCTTCTAAATATCTTCATTTAATTTCTTAGTCATTTCAAACATTCTTGTATGATATCCAGATTTACTATAAAAGTTTATTGCTTTATCATTATAGCCAAAAACAGCTATTAAAACATCTTGGCAACCAACTGATTTTAAATACTCTTCCATAGAAGTTAACAGTTTACTACCTATTCCATGAGCTCTTGATTCTTTTGAAACAATTAGTTCAGATATTCTTCCTCTTTTTGGTGCGACAAAATCATAGTCATTACATTCTTCACAATCGATTAATCCTATTATTAAACCTACTATTTTATTATTCTCTTTAAAAAGTAGAATTTTTCCTTTATATTTACTAACTTCTTCTAGTGTTTGAGCAAAGTATTTTTCTTTATATTCTGGTGTAAGAATATTATATTTTTCTTTATCAATTGCAACAATATATTCTTGTAATTGAACAAGGAGGTTTTTAATTTCTTCATCATACTTTTTATCATATTCTATTATCATAAGATCACCCTAAAATCATTATACTATAATTATGAAATATATTGATAAAATAAAAACAAGTATTTTTACTTGTCTTTAAAAATTATTATATATAACTTTTTAAATAATTTATAAATGAATAGAATTATTTTTATAAAAAGGTTCACCTAAAAGTATTTCTTCAACACTTGTTTTATTAAACTCTGCATATTCATTACATAACTTTAATATTTCTTCTTCATTAGAAGAATTCAACTCATAACGCACTATTTTACCTTCTTTATTTTTAAACATAAAAACTACTTTATCACTTATATATTCATTCCAAAATCCTGGTTTTAGGTATTTTGAAATAAGTAATTCATATTTAGGAAGGCTTGTTTTTGGTATGCGTGCTAAAAAATACTTTCCTTCTTCTAATTCATATGTAGCATTTATACTATCTAATTCTTTACTAAAGGATTTATCAACTCCCATAATAAAGCTAAAAGCTATATCTTTATTCTTTGACTTTATCATTTTATCACCTCTACAGTAATTATAAGCATTAATATATAAAATTTATATTACTTACCTGTCATAGTAAATCCAAGTATCATAACCAAGGCACTAACAATATCTATTATTATATGTTGCCATACTGGTTTACCAGATTTTGTTTTACCCCATGAATGTGGTTTACCATTTAAAAATAGTCCTATAAATCCTACTATCGCTATAATATAACCTAATACTTCCATACTATCACTCCTTTTATTACAATATAATTGTATTACAGGATTATAAAATTTATATTATTAATATAATATTATTATGTTTTATTAATAGTAATTAAATATTCTTTTCTAAAAATTCGTAAATTTCATCTACTTTAATCTGTAATTTATTTCCAGTTTTAGTTTCCTCTACCTCAATAATATCACCAGTAAAATTATTACCTAAAATAGCTATATATGGAGTTCCTAATACATAAGCATCTTTTATTTTAGTTCCAATAGAATAGTTTTCTCTATCATCAATGATTGAACTAATATATCTATTATTTAAATTATTGTAAATATCAAATGCTATATCTTTATTTTCTTCCTTATAAACTATTTGTATTTTGTAAGGTGCTAAATGATATGGTATTGAAAAACCTTTTATTATATTATTTTCTCTAATAACATTATTTTCAATTATAGTAGCAATAATTCTTCCAAGACCAATACCATAACATCCCATAAAATAAGGCCTATTTTGTCCTAATTCATCTTTAAAATATAACTTCATAGTATCTGAGTATTTTGTTCCTAGCTGAAAATTATTTCCTAATTCAACTGAGTTAAATTCCTTTAAAGATTCAATATTTATATTATTTAATTGATTTAAATATTCATCTTTATTTTCAAAACCTAATACTTCTTTATTAATTCCTATATTATTTTCTTTATCATAAAGTATTACATCTTCTCCTAAATCAGTAATAACTTGAAATTCCTCTGAAACTCTTCCCCCCATTGTTCCATTATCACTTATTATAGGAATTATATTTATATTTAATCTTTTAAAAATATTCAAATATGCTTTATGCATTACATCATATGTTTTCTTCATATCCTCTTCAGATTTGTCAAAAGAATAAGCATCCATCATTACAAAAGTTCTAGGTCTATATAAATATCCCCTAGCTCTAATTTCTTTTCTAAATTTCTCACTAATTTGATAATATGTCGCTGGTAAATTTTTATAAGATAAAAGTCTGTTTGCACCAAATATAGTAGCGCATTCTTCAGCTGTAGGAGCTAAACCATATTCTCCTAAATTATTTTTAAGATTAAACATTATGTCTAAATCTTTTGTATATAAGTTCCATCTATTAGATTGATCCCATATTTTTCTTGGTTGAAGTTTTGGAAATTCAACTTGAATACAACCAACTTTATCTAATTCTTCAATAATAATATTTTCTACTATTCTCTCTAATTTAGTCCATATATTACCATACCCATATATACCACTTTCATATTGATAAAGCTCGCCTAAACTCAATAATATATCTTGACCAGAATATTTCTTATCTATATTATCTAAATTTATTTTTTTTATATTTAAATTGCTTAATTTCATATTATACCTCCTATTTTATATAACAAAAAAGAGCATGATAAGGAGCACTAATGTGCGGTACCATCCTCTTTTATACTTAATTTAAATAACGGTTATTAACCGGAAATTATTAATTTCACTCAAAGGTAGGAAATTATAATTAATTTTTACTTGTTTACACCAAATACAAGTTCTCTTAGAAAAATTAAATTATAGTTATGTCCTTTTCAAAGATTTATAAAGTAATTCTATCATATTTATATAATTAAGTAAATATGATGTTATATAAAATATCTGTTATCCGAACATTCCTTTTAAATAGTTACTATTTTATAATTTCATAATTTTTATTATTTAATCATTAATTTCCAAGAACTCTTTATCTTTTCTTTCTAATTTTGTTCCGACTGGTTTCATTAGATACGTGATTATATCCTGATCATAGTTGCATATTGTATTTAATTCATATATTTCAAAATTGTTAGGATTATCTGTATACTCCTCATCTTCATCTCCAGAAAAAAATCTCCATCCTGTATCAAATTCACTAGTAGAATCTTCTCTATACATATATCCTATTTTTTTACCATCAACAGTTATTCTATCTGATGCAATACAACTTAGTCCAAGTCTTATTAATGATTTCATATCTTCTTTTTTTAATAAAAATTGTTTTTCCATACTATTCTCCTTTATAAAGACATTCCAATGTCTTGTTCTTCCTCTAAAGCACTATAAGCTACTTCTTGATTAGCTATCATTTTCTGAGCCATTTCTTTTTGAGCTAATAAGGTAGCTAATTCAAATTTTCTAATTTTCCTTTGTAGCATAGACATTGTTTCTCTATTGATATGTGGTCGCCTTAACTTTGGTTTTGATTGTATTGGTTCTAAAACTTCTCCCTTCGCGCCTGTATCTCTCGCTACAACAGTAGATACAATATCAGGTTTAATATATGGTCTATTCATACGTGTTCCTCTCATTAATATATTTATTTCTTCTTCTAGCAGTAATTGCTGACTAGATATATTATGCCCTAATGCTTCAAAATCTATAGACAATAGATCATAGCTATGTGAGCCTAATTCAGTATAAATATTTAACGTACCATCAATTACCGCATAAGGCAAACTAATATATGGTAATTTATTTACGATATTTTCATCATAATAATAAATATTCCCTTCGCTATCTATTAAATAATTTTTACCATCCATACTGATTGGAGAGTATTTTCTATCTCCTATTAGTCTTTTCATATTTTTTATACCAAGTAATCGCATTATTTTAGCTTTAACTTGATCATTTGCAATACTATGCTTTGATATATATCTATCAATAATCGCTTCTTGCATTTTTTGAATTGAATCAATCTGATATGTCCCTCTTAAAGAATAAATATGAATTAAATTATCGATTAAGTCATTAACATCTTTATAATCCTTATTTACTAATTTCATTGTGGCTAAAGCAAGTAAATTTTTCTTATCTTCTTCAAACATGTATCCGTGTTTTCTTTCTTTAGTAAATCGCCCTCTATCAAAAGCATCTTGTATGGCTTCAAATACTGTAGAAAAATTTTTATATCTTACATCTGCTTTTCTTGCAAGAAATGATTCAAAACCTGTTACACCAGCAAGTTTATTAATGTATTGCATTACTTGACAATAATCAAAATATGATTTTTGATACTCTCCACTAACTACTTCCGCAGCTAATAGTTCTGTCAAAGACTCATAAATTGATTCCGGCATTTCTTCATCTATTGAGCCTAGTTCTTGCTTCCCACACATTGTTAGAAAATGAATAAATTCGTGGCTTATTATTCTGTCAAGCTCTTCAGTGGAAAAATCATTTGGGTCTTTTCTTATCGTTAATTGATTTGTTCTAGGATTATATTCGCCTTTGGCATCTATTATTGTTTTTGCTGTATTAACAACTATTTTTAATCCTACTTTATAATTTTTTCTTATATATTGATCTAAATATTCTTCTTCATTTAAAGGTGGAAATTCAGTTGATGATATGCTCTCCATGTCTTTCATCATTTGTTTTAACTCATTTAAATCGCTAAGATATTCCGCACTCTTTCTTACTAACTCACCTTCAACAATTTGTTGTGGGAATAAATAATTATTTACGATTGATTCAAAATCGATCTTTTCTGAATAGCCATGACTATCAAAATATTGCTGAATTTTAGTCATTACTCTTTTAAACGAATCGATTAATCTAGGATCTATGTTTATTCTTTTTAAATTATCTTCTGTAGTTAATTCCAAAAAAATTTGTTTTTTCATATAGCCACTCTACCTTTATATTAATAATAATTATTTTAATATTACATAAATGTTATTTTTATCTATCTATATATCATTATATCATAAAAAGGAAAACTTTATATATTTGCGAATAATTGGATAGTGTAAAATAATTATAAGATTTTATATACAAAAAATACTTAAAATATCAATGAAAATTAAAGTTTTATTATTTTTATTAAAAATTATTTTTTCCTTATAAAATAAAAAATGGAGCCTCTCGGCTCCTTTCAGGGGGTTTTGGTCGGTGTTTAAACATTAAGGCGGTTAAAACACCTAACGTGATATAATCACGCTATTGTAATTATATATTATGGGTATTTAAAAGTCAATAATTGGGTAAAAGAAAACAAGAGCTTTACGCTCTTGATACATACTTTCCATCACTTGTAGAAACAATAATACTAGTACCTTCCTCAACAAATAAAGGAACTTTTACACTTAAACCTGTTTCTAATATAGCATCTTTTGTTGCATTATTAGTTGTATTTCCCTTTACAGCTGGTTCTGTTTTAGTAACAGTTAAAGTTACTTTATCAGGAAGTAAAACTCCTAATATTTCGCCTTTAAAGAAAGTAATAAATACTTCTCCATTTTCTTTTAAGAATAAAGCATCATCACCAAGATGAGTCTTATCTATTTCTACTTGTTCATAACTTTCCATATTCATAAAGTAATATGTATCCCCTGATGAATATAGATATTGCATTGCTTTCTTTTCAATCATTGCTTTTTCTAATTTAATACTTGTATTAAAAGTCTTTTCAACAATTGAACCAGTTCTTAGATTTTTTATTTTTGCTTTAACAAAAGCCGCACCTTTTCCTGGCTTTACATGTAGAAAGTCTAGGACTTGATAAATATTGTCCTCGAACATGAAAGTAATACCATTTTTGATATCGTTTGTATTAAACAAATTGATTACTTCCTTTCGTTATTTCTTTTCTTTGTGTAATGTTGTTTTTTTACATTTTGGACAAAATTTACTTAATTCCATACGTTCTGTTGTATTTTTTTTATTTTTTTCAGTACGATAGTTTATTTCTTTACATTCTGTGCATTGTAAATCGATTCTTTCACGATTTTCACCTTTTTTTGCCATGATTTCCCTCCTTTTAATACATTGCTATTATAACAAATTATTTGTATAATTCAAATAATTTTTGTGAAATAATTACATTTTATTGATAATATGATCTAATATCACTTAATAAGTTAGAATTAAACTCTTTACTTTTTATCATATCAATCTCAAACTTATATGGTGGATAAGTTCTATCAGTATCAGATCCGTCCTTACTTACATAAGGTGTTTCTAATATTTTAGGAACATTTTTTAGTCTCTCGTTATAAATAATCTTAATTAAGTTATCAAATCCTAAATTACCATATCCTATGTTTTCATGTCTATCTTTATGAGAATTAATTGTATTTTTACTGTCATTAATATGAATACAAGCAATTTTTTCGATACCAATTACTCTATCAAAAGTATCTAATACTTTATCAAAATTACTAATGTCATATCCTGCATCACTTAAGTGACAAGTATCTAAACAAAACATTATTTTATCTTTTAAAATAACTTTATCTAAAATTATTTTTAGTTCTTCAAATGATGAGCCTAACTCACTACCTTTACCAGCCATTGTTTCTAGACAAATGATAATGTCATCAGTTTCTTTCAATGACTCATTTAAAGCATTTGCGATATTATCTAGTCCTACATCAACACCTAAGGAAACATGACTTCCTGGGTGTAAAACCATTTTTTTAATATTAAGTTCAATACATCTTTTTATTTCAGCTTTTAAAAAACTTACAGAGAATATAGTATTCGCACTATTAGCTAGATTAACAATATAAGGAGCATGTACAATTACATTATCTAAGCTTATATTATTTTCTTCCATTAACTTTAAAGCTTCTTTTGTTAAATTAGAATCAAGTGAACTTCTAGCTGTATTTTGAGGAGCTCCTGTATAAAACATAAAAGCATTAGAGCCATATGATAAAGCTTCTTTAACACTACCTAAAAGTTGATCATCTTTTTTAAAAGAAACATGACTTCCAATTATTAAATCCATATAAACACCTCTATTCTTCATCCATACTAAGAACAGCTAAGAAGGCTTCCTGTGGTACTTCAACACTACCTACCATCTTCATTCTTTTTTTACCTTCTTTTTGTTTTTCAAGAAGCTTTCTTTTTCTTGAAACATCTCCTCCATAACACTTCGCTAAAACATTTTTACGCATTGCTTTTATATCAGCTCTAGCAATAGCTTTATTTCCAATACATGCTTGAACTGGCACTTCAAACATTTGTCTTGGAATTAGTTTTCTTAAATTTTCAACAATTGCTTTACCACGATTATAAGCAAAGTCTTTATGAACTATCACACTAAGAGCATCTACTACTTCACTATTTAATAAAATGTCCATTTTAACTAAATCACTTACTTTATAACCAATTAATTCATAGTCAAATGATGCATATCCTTTAGTAGCTGACTTTAGTCTGTCAAAAAAATCATATACTATTTCTGAAAGTGGTATTTCATAGTGAATATTTACTCTTGTTTTATCTAAATATTCCATTGAAACATAACTACCTCTTTTGTTTTGACATATTTTCATAATGTCACCAATATACTCACTTGGTACAAATATATTAGTACGAATATAAGGTTCTTCAATCGAACTAATAAGTGTTTTATCAGGAAGTTTTACTGGACTATCAACATCAATTATAGTACCATTTGTCATATTTACTTTATAAACAACTGATGGACTTGTAGCGATTAAATCAATATTAAATTCTCTTTCAATACGCTCTTCTATAATATCCATATGAAGTAATCCTAAAAAGCCACATCTAAATCCAAAGCCTAAAGCTTTAGATGTTTCTGGTTCAAATGTTAAAGAAGAATCATTAAGTTTTAGTTTATCTAAAGCATCTTTTAAATCAGCATATTTAGATGCCTCAATTGGATATAAGCCACAGAATACCATTGGTTTCATAGGTTTATAGCCAGGTAGTGAAATAGTTGAAGGATTATTTTCTAAAGTGATCGTATCTCCTACTTTAACATCACTAATACTTTTTATACTAGCGCATATATAACCTACTTCACCTGCTACTAATTCGTTTTTCTTAAGTTCTTTAGGTGTATGTACACCTATTTCATTAACATCAAATGTAGCATTAGTTGCCATAAATTTAATTTTATCGCCTATTTTTACTCTACCATTTTTAACTCTTACTAAAATAACTACCCCGCGGTAAGGATCAAAAAAGCTATCGAAAATTAAAGCTTGCAGTTTACTATTAACATCGCCTACTGGACTTGGTATTTTCTCAATGATTGTATCAACTAATTCTTTTATACCTATTCCATTTTTCGCACTTGTTAATATAATTTCATCTTTATTAAATCCAAGTGTATCAACAAGTTCATTAGTAACACGCTCTGGATCAGCATTAGGAAGATCTATTTTATTAATAATAGGAATTATTGTTAAGTTATTATCTAAAGCTAAGTATAGATTAGCAAGAGTTTGTGCTTCTATACCCTGAGATGCATCCACAACTAAAATAGCGCCTTCACAGGCTGCTAAGCTTCTACTAACTTCATATGTAAAATCGACATGACCTGGAGTATCTATTAAGTGTAAAGTATATTCTTCACTATTATATTTATATTTTAACTGAACAGCATTCAATTTAATAGTAATTCCACGTTCTCTTTCAATATCCATACTATCAAGTAATTGATCAACTTTTTCTCTTTCACTTACTGCATTAGTAAGTTCTAAAATACGGTCAGCTAATGTACTTTTACCATGATCAATATGTGCGATAATAGAAAAATTTCTTATGTTTTTTTGATTCATTTAAATCACCTAGTGATATTATAACAAATGTATTAAAAAAAAGCATTAAAAAAGACTATTTAAGTCTTATTTAACAACTTTTATCAATAGAACAAGTACTATCTGCTTCTATAGTACACTTGATAATACATTTAAAGTCTTGATACATCTCATCTTTCATGTCGCTAGTAAGTTCCATATAAGGATCTGTTTCAAGTGAACTAATGCCTGTAGTAAGTTCTTTAACATTACCTTTAGTAATAGAAGCTACATTTGGAGCATAAATTCTTTTTTCTCCTGTTTTAACTACATTTCCACTACTATCTTTTAAAGTATAATCTGCTAAAACATCATTAAATTTCTCAAGTAGTTTATAGTAACTATCAGTTCCTCTTGTTTTAGTTGTAATATTATTACTACTATCTATTTCCATAACATCTCTTATGCCACTAACATCAACATAATATATTTTATCCATATTAAAATCACTTGCTACATCAAATAAAGTTTCTATAACACTACGACACCAAGGACATGTAGCAAATCCAAAATAAATAACAAATGTTTCTTTATTATTTATCTTTTCAAGTAATTCTTCAGGTGTTAAATAAATAATAGGATTATTTTTACTAATGTTTAAATTTCGATAAGTTTTTCCACTTGAATTAGTTTCATTATTATATGCTTCATATTCTTTTTTAAACTTTAAAGCATCAGTTTCATTCTTTGTAAAAAAGAATATTGTAGTTGTTATAGCTAGTAAGACTAACGCTACAATAATTGTAATTGTTAATATTTTTTTGTTATAGCACTTCATATTACACCCACTATCTAATATTAGCAGAATAATAACCTTTTACTCTATGGAACATGTCATCTGATGCTTTAAAAGCTTCATCACTATCTGTTTTATGTAGTAAATATCCTTTTCCAAAATAACGTCCTTCAATAAAAAAAGTAATTATTTTTTTCATATTATCAGGGTTTGCACTAGCGTATACTAAAATATCTGGTATATCTTTAGAATCTAAAAAAGGATACTTTTCTACTAAGTCTGGCCTATACCATTCGTGTTTTAAAACATATTGTGTTCTAGCTGTATACATAATAGCTTCAGAAAAAATATCTCCCACTTTTAAGTCAGCTGCTAAATCACGAGCTCCATTTTCTCTTGTAAACAAGTTGGGATTCAAAGGTTCTCTTTGATCTTCTCCTAAATTACTAATAAAAGTTTTAGCATAATCTGCTGCAACAAAAAGTTTTTCTCTAGAAAGCTTATCTAATGATAAAGATATTCCTTTATCAATCATTAAAAGTCTTTTTGTATATTCTAATTCATCCATATTATCACCTATTATTCATTATACAATTAAATTAAATAAAAATAAAGTAGCAATTAGCTACTTTATTGTAAAACAGACACCATTTTTTTCATTTTTAACACTTATTTCATATCCGACTAAAGAAACTGTTTTTTTAACAATCGATAGTCCTAGACCAAATTCTCCTTTTATACCCTTTTTATATGGTGTAAAGATATCGCTTAATATATTAATATCAATATTCTCGCCATCATTGTATAATTTTATACTTTTATTTTTAATAGTTATTTTAACTTTACTTTTAGCATAACGCATAAAATTACTTAAAATATTATCAATAATAGCTTCCCACATATCAAAAGTTCCATTGAATACTGGCTTTGTATCCAATATTGTTATTTCAAAGTTAAGATCTGGTCTTTGAAGTTTAAATTTAGCAATTGAACTATCAATAATTTCTTTTAGATCGATTTTCTCATTTTTATAGTTATTAGTGTCTTTAATATAGTTTAATTTATTTAAATATAGTAGGGAGTGTACTTTAGTTTCTAGTTTATTAACTTGTTCTTTTATAATTTTACTGGCGTCTTTGGATGTTTCAATTCCATCTTCAACCGCCTCCATATATGATTTTATAACTGTAAGGGGTGTTTTAAAATCATGAGAGATGCTTTGATACATTTGACTTTTATACTCATCCTGTTCTTTCAAAGCATTATTCATATTATCGATTGCATCCGATAATACTTTAAATTCATCGTGAATTTTATAGCGACATTTATTATTATAATCATCACTACCTAAATTCTCTATTTTTTCTTTTAAAAACTCTATTTTCTTAATTATATTTCTACTCCATATTATCATTAATAAAATAATTAAAATAAATGTTATTAATAAAATAGGAAATAGTTTAGAAAAAATATCGAATTTAATTTCACTTATGTAATCATTGTTAGTTATAGCTATTTTAAGTCCATAATTACTGTTTGAAGTATAGTAATAATATGTCTTATCTAAATAGCTAAATTTTCCATAAGTATTATTTATATTAGATAAAATTTCGTTTGGTGAAACACTAATAATTTGTGTTAAATTATTAGAAAATATTATATCATTGTTAGTAACATAAAGATAAGCAACATCGGTATCAAGTCCTGTTTCTGATAAATCATCAGCTATGAATCCTAAAGGTTGTTTTAAATATTGATAAATATTTTTTTCATATATTGGAAGTAGTATTTTAGGAAGTAATATACCAAGGCTTAGATAAATTATCGCAAATATTATTAAAGCAATTACAAAAAGCTGCTTTAATAAATTACTCTTTACTTTCATATCAATCTATATCCAAAGCCATATAATGTATTAATTTTTAATTTAGACATCTTCTTTCTAAGACGTCTAACCAAGTCATCAACAACACGGTCACTTCCAAAATAATTACTACCCCAAACTGAAGTTAATATTTCTTCTCTACTAAAAGACTTGTTTTTATTATTTATAAAAAGTAATAATAAATCAAATTCTAAAGTAGTTAAAATAATTTCATTATTAGAATCATTTACTACTCTTTTATCAACATCAATTTCATAGTTTTCATATTTAGTTTTAATAGTCTCTTTTACATATACTCTTTTTATAATGTTATTAACTCTTAAAACTAGTTCTTTAGGAGAATATGGTTTAGTTATATAGTCATCACTTCCGAGTTCAAGCCCAATTATTTTATCTAAATCTTGATCTCGAGCTGATGTAAAAATAACAGGAATATTTAAATCAGTTTCTCTGATTTTCTTTATTATATCGTATCCGCTTACAGAATCTCCTAACATGATATCCAAAATCCATAAATCAACTTTATTTCCTATATATTTTAACGCGTCTTCGCCACTGTAGAAGTTTATTACTTCATACTTTTCTCTTTCTAAATAGGATTTTATTAAGTTGTTTAGGTTTTCTTCGTCTTCAACCAAACAAATTTTATACATAGTGCACCTCATTTATATTATATCACTCTTTTTTTAAACATTATCACCATCTTTCTTTTATTATAGGTTTGTTATATCTCCATATCTCACCTCCATGATAACATTGTACAAAAAAAATATGGAAATAATATTCGGAAAATATGGGAAATTATGGTTATCTTTTTTCCACAATAAAAGCCATTTAAAATGGCTATTTAGGAAATGCTAAAACAATGTATTTTACTAGCTTAAAAATCTTGGTTATAAATATTAATTGAAGTATCTCCGACAAAAGAACTGGAAATAATGCTGTTTGTAACGCGGTTAAATTTAATACAGGAACAAAAAGTAAGGTAATATCAAATATTATTATAGTATTACAGATCAAAAATGCATTCCAGAATATTATAAATAAAATGATTCCAAAAATTATTTTATAGTAATTTAATTTCCCATCTTTTTTAAAACTTCTTTCCTGTAAATCTTTTCTATTTTCTTTTGCTATTAAATACATAACAAATATTCCTATGTATACAACAATGGAAATAATCGTTGGATAAATTAATTCTTTCATAAATTATTGTTTATGTCTCTTTTAGCAGCTAATAACTCACTATTATCAGCACTATTATTTACTGGTTGTACTTCATTATTACTTTTTAAACCATAAATTTTATGATTTAAATCAATTCTCTCCATTCTAATATCCATAGGGGTTTTACGAAGTGGTCTAAGGATACCGCCTGCTATTTTAGTATCATTTTTCTTAAAAAACTCAAACATGTTCAATCACTTCCTTAACTGGTGAATATGTTAATCTATAACCTTCAAATATTCCGTATTTATGAATAGCTTCGATATGTTTTTTTGTAGGATATCCTTTATGGTTTTTAAACCCATATTCAGGATACTTTTTATCAAGTTCATACATCATTTTATCACGAGTCACTTTGGCAATAACAGAAGCAGCTGCTATAGAAATACTTTTAGCATCCCCTTTAATAATAGATTCTCTTGGAATATCTATAAATAGTGGCATAGCATCTACTAGTAAATATTCTATATTAATTTGCTTAGATACTTTACTAATAGCTTCCATCATTGCTTTTCTTGATGCTTCGTAAATGTTTATTTTATCTATTTCACTTGCCTCAACAATTCCTATTCCATAAATGCTTTCTTTTATTAGAATATCATAAAAAAGATCACGCTTTTTTTCTGACAGTTTCTTAGAATCAGTTAATCCTTCTAGCTTAAAATATGGTGGTAAAATGCAACAGCAAGCAACAACAGGTCCAACTAATGGACCGCGTCCTACTTCATCTACACCGCCTATATTAAAAATATTCTTTTCATATAATGATTTTTCATATTTATATAAATCATACATATTTCTTATACATTCTTCCTAAAATAGAATAATTAATAATTATAAGTAAAACTATTAGTGGAAAAGCTATTAATATTTGTAAAATCATATTTTTTAAAAGAAAATTAATTAATGTAAATGAGAAACTTATTATTAAAGAATTTGTGAAAGCTATATGATTCGCATATCTTATATCTTTAATTTTTGATATATCTACTTTGTATACTTTTTCTAAAAATCTAGCTTCAATACCAGTTTTTAATTTTTTTCTTCCCCTTGGATTTACAACAACAAAGAGAATATATATTAAATAAACAATAATAAATGATATTACAAAGTAAAGTATCAACATATTTCCTCCTAAACTTGACCTACATATTCAAGTAGTTTTAAGAAAAGCTTAATAAACTCAGGTTTTAAGCCTTTACTTCTTAGTTTTCTAACAGCAATTCTTTTCTTTTTTAAAGGCAAAGTCTCATCAAATAAAACACTATCAATCATTTCTTTTAAGCGAGTTTCAATTTGCAAGTCTGAAATAATAGAAGCAATATCTTCATTAATAATTCTAACCGCATCTATTTCAATATTACTTCCTTTACAATTAACTGTCAATTGACCAATTGTAGAAACATCATTTACTTCTACAATAAAATCCGTTTTATCACGGTAAGCACGGTAATTAGAATTAATTGGTGTATCATTAAAGTATAACGCAATTTCTTTAGCTAAACGAGTATTTTTAAATATCAATTTATAGTTTCTCTTATCGGGAACTATTTTACTCTTACCATCAATAGCTCTTATAATTACTGTATAATTATTTGGCATATAGTTATAATCTATTGATGTAAGTAAAAAGAAGTCTTTTCTATATAAATCACTTATACCATCATCTTCATATAGTTCATAAGTATTACTCGTTCCTGGAAAAATCACAATTTCCATGTTTTTTGGAGGTGTTGTATCATTGATATTATCATTAAATCCCATAGGTATAATAGCGCCACTTTTCACAAACACAGGATATTCTTCATCTTTAAAGAAAGATACATATCCTCTTCCACCAGGAAATTTTTTGCCTGTTGAAAACTCATACCACATACCTTCTGGCAAATAAAATCTATGAATTACTCTATTCATAACATTGTCTTTTTTTGTAACTATTGGTGCGACAAAAAATTCACTACCAAAATAATATTCGCTTTTAAATAAAGGATCATCATACATTTCTGGATTTTTATAATAAAGTGGTTGAAGTAAAGGAGTTCCTTCTTTGTGATATTTATAACTTTCAGAATATAAATAAGGAATCATTTTGTGTCTTAATAAAAGATAGTCTTTAACAATTGAATAAGTTTTAATATCCCATCTCCAAGGTTCTCTTTTATAATACTTTCCTTTATCCGCGCCAAATTTAAAAATTGGGCTAAATACTCCAAGCTCTACAAAGCGAATATAAAGTTCACTATCTTCAATACCGTTATGGTACCCTCCAATATCGTGACTCCAAAAACTAACACCTTTATTGGCAGCGCTTATATTAAATAGAGGAATATTTTTTAAAGTATCCCATCCAACATTAATAGCGCCTGAATATAAGACAGGATATCTATGATCAGCTATTCCTGAACTTTTTGTAAAAAGCATTGGTCTAATTTTATAGTTTCTTCTCATATCATATGACTGATAGTGATTTATTGCCCAAAGCTCTTCTTTTGAGTCCATACTAGAATCAATCCAATAAAAGTCAGTTCCTATACTTTCAATAGGATGAATTATAATTTTAAAATAAACATCTAAAAATTTTGGATCAAATACATTAAATGGTATAATGCCAAGCTCATTTTTTTCTAGATATTCAGAAGCATTTAGAAACTGCTCTTCATATGGATAAATACCTGCCTTAGGATTTATGTTTAACCCTATTCTAATTCCATTATTATGCAGATACTTAATCATTGCTGTTGGATTTTTAAATTTTTCTTTATTCCATGTAAAACCAGAAGCATTTTTATATTCTTCTTTCCTTATACTCCAATCATCATTTAAAAGTAAAACAGCGATAGGAACTTTTTTATCAGAAAATCCATCTACAAGATCTTTTAATAATTTATCATCATAACTTATGTTTCTACTCCACCAATTACCAAGCGCATAACGTGGTATTAAAGCTGGATATCCTGTTAACATATAATAGTCTTTTAAACAAGCAGCAAAGTCTTTACCATAAACAAATAAATAAATATCAATTTCTTCGTTTTCTCTTTCTTTTAGTTCACCATTTTGATAAATTATTTTACATTTTGAATTATCGATACTAACAAACCCGTCCCCTGAGTAAAGACCTTTATTATACTCTTTATTCTTATTTTCCAAAGTAGAACTAGCAGTCCCATAGTTTCTAACTTCAGGGTGTCCATAATACCATAAATGGTTATTATCTTTTAATTCTATTTTTAAATTTTGTGTTGGATTAATTTTAGTTCCTTTAAATATTCTTCCTTTAGCATAATATAATTTGAAATATTTTGTTTCTATTTCTATATAATTCTTGTCTTCTTTTATACGATAATTTGGTTTTGGAAAGTTTCTAAACCAAACAAGTTCTGTTGGACGATCTTCAAAAAGACCTGCTTCATCATATTCTAGCCTTATTAGACTATCACTTAAAATAGTAAAACGATATTTACTATCTTTATCTTTAATAATTGATTCGGGGCTTGCTAAAGAAGCAGTATAATCTACTTTAAACTGTTCTCCTAAATCATACATATTATCACATCCCTTATAATTCTTCTATTTTCATAAAATTTGTATATTTTGAATCCTTAAATGGATATCCTCCTGTTATGACAACTCTATCGCCTTCACATAAATTAAGAATTTTTTTAGCTTCTTCAGTTGATTTTGCAATAATTTTATCAAGTGAGTTTAAGTCATCAATTAAAAGAGGAATAACTCCAAAATTTAACATCAATGATTTAACTGTATCAGGGTCAGGGCTTACTGCTATAATAGGACAGTTCGGTCTATAACGACTAATTTTTTTTGCCGTTAATCCACTCATGGTTGGAGTAATAATTGCTTTGCAAGAAAGTTTAAAAGCACTTTCTGCAACATTAAAAGCAATTAATCCTGCTATATCATCTTCTTCTGTATCTAGAGCCTTATTAAAGAAATTTGAATAATCAATGCTGCTTTCTGCTTCATTTAAGATTTTTTCCATTATACTAACTGTTTCAACAGGGTACTTTCCTATTGTTGTTTCACCGCTTAACATAACGGCATCTGCTCCATCTATAACCGCATTATAAACATCTGATACCTCAGCACGTGTTGGTCTACAAGTTTCTTCCATTGTTGATAACATTTCTGTTGCAACAATACAAATTTTTCCATAATTATGGCAAAGATTTATTATTTTTTTTTGCATAGAAGGGACTTTTTCCATTGGTATTTCAACACCTAAATCCCCTCTTGCTACCATTATTCCATCACTTACTCTTATAATGTTATCTAATTCATCTAAGGCATTTTGACATTCAATTTTTGATATTATTTGTGTATGATTATTTCCAGCTTCTATTAACATATCACTTACATCAAGTACATCTTCCGCTGTTGATACAAATGAAAGTGCAATAAAATCAAAATTGCATTCTGTTGCAAACTCTATATCATTAATATCTTTTTTTGATAAAAAGCATCTATTTAATGTAGTTCCTGGCAAATTAACACTTTTATGATTATAAACATTTCCTTCTTCAAGCACTTCACATATTAAATAATTAAGGCCTTTAGAATAAACTCTTAAAATTACTAATCCATCATTTATTTTTATAATTGAACCAATTTTTATATCTTCAATTATATTATAATTAATAGAAAACTTTGTATTATCTCCCATTATATCATCCATATATATTCTAATTTTATCGCCTTTTTTTAAAAAAGCATAACCACCAATAAAGGAACCTGTTCTAATATCAGGCCCATTAGTATCTAGCAAACTCGCTACAGTTGTACCTTCTTCTTCATTAATCTGCCTAACTTTTTCAAGAATATCTTTACAAAAATCATGAGAAGCATGTGTTAGATTAAGTCTTATTACATTAACCCCACTTAAAATTAGTTTTCTTAAAATTTCTTTACTACTACTTTCAGGACCAATTGTTGCGACTATCTTTGTTTTCTTCATTTTACCACCTATTATAATTATATATATTTTATCATTTTTTTACAAGCAATAATATATATTAAATAAGAAAAACACAAGCTTCTTGTGTTATATTTTATCTGAGCAATTAGGAATTGATGGATTATCCTTACTAACTATCGGATTAACAAAAGTAATAATAAGGTCTACTATAACAGTTGTTAAAAGAAGCAAAATAAGAGCTACTATTCTTTTTATTGTTTTATCAAAAGCTTTTTTTAAATCGTCTTCTTTACTCCCACCAACTACACCAATAAAATCAAGAGCTGTTAGTATAATTGCAAGTCCAACGCCTGCAAATCTTATGATTGTAAAGGCATTTTTCAACCAATCAGTAAGTCCTCCGCTTATGGCTTCACAGCCAACATTTACAGCAGGACTGTCATCTAGCATTGGTACAATATTATAGTTTAATGCATGGACACTGACTGTTGAAAATAAAGTAACGACCATTATTAAAAGAATTAATTTGTTTTTCATTTGCTCACCACTATCTAAATAATATCATAATTATTAATTTTTAACAATCTTATATCCAAACACCAAAAGTAATAGCTGCCATACTAAGTATTAAGCCAACTGTCCAAAATAGTCTTGTAATATCTGTTTCTTCCCATCCTAGTTTTTCAAAATGATGATGAAGTGGGGCCATTAGAAAGACTTTTTTGTGAAAATATATAATCGAAACTTGTTGAATGATTGAAACCAATGTTTCAATTACAAACACACCTGCAACTATTATTAAAGTAATCTCATGACTTGTTACTATCGCAACACTTGCAAGTGTTGCCCCTAAAGAAAGTGATCCAACATCGCCCATTATAACTTTAGCCGGATGTCCATTATAAACTAAAAATCCAAGTATTGATCCAACTAATATAAAACAAAATACGGCAATATCAGCACTTCCTTCAATACCAACAGAGCCCCAGCTTATAATACCAAATGTTAAAAAAGCAATTGCAGAAAGCCCACCAGCAAGGCCATCAAGCCCATCTGTAATATTAACAGCATTACTACTTGCTACTAAAACAAATAATAGAAAAAAGCCGTAAAACCACCCTAAATCAATCGTAATGTTTAATGTATGAATATCAAGCTTAGGATCATTTCCTGATTTCATAAAAATATAGAAAAATATTACTGCAATAATTAATTGTCCAATCAATTTTTGTATTTCCGTAAGACCTTCATTATTATGCCTTTTTATACTTAAAAAGTCATCTAGAAATCCTAGTGCCGCATAAAAAACAAAAACAAATAAAACAATTAATAGGTTATTACTAAACTCTATTTTGTTTAGAAAAAGTAAAATGATAGCAGCTACAAGTGTAGGAATAATAAAGATAAATCCCCCCATTGTAGGAGTTTCATTTTTCTTTTGATGTTTTTTTTCTAGAAAAACACTTATGGTTTGTCTAATGTTTATTTTTTTTAATAATTTAATAAAGAAATAGCCAAAAACAACTGATATAATAAAACCAATCATTAAAGCTAATACTGATTTTGCTAAAATTAACATGTTCCATCTCCCATATATAACATATCTAGTATATCATTTTAGTAAATAATTGTATATAAATATTGCTTTTCTTTACATTAACATGACTATTCATTTATATATTTTAATACTTCTTTTTTGTCATTAAAAGGAACTTTCTCTTTTCCAACAATCATGTATTCTTCATGCCCTTTACCTAAAATTAACAAAATATCGTTTGCTTTTAATAAAGCTATTCCAGACTTGATTGCTTTAGATCTATCAATTATTACTTCATAGTTAGATAATTTATTATTAAGAAGCATATCATCTACTATTTGGTTAACATCTTCATTATGAGGGTCATCACTTGTAATAAACATTTTATCTGAGTTTTTTAATATAATTTGCGTCATAGGACTTCTAAGAGCTCTATCTCTTTCACCAGCACAGCCAAAAACAGTATAAATATGTTCTGCTTTCATAAGATTAACAGTTTCAAATAAATTAGAAAGTGATTCAGGTGTATGTGCATAATCAATAATAATTGAACTGTTTTTATATAAAATTTTCTCCATTCTTCCTTCGGGTGAGTCTAATAAAGGAATTGTTTGATTAATTAAATTGATATCAATTTTTAAATTAATTAGTAATGAAATAACAGAAATAATATTATATATATTGTACTTCCCTACTAATTTTGATGTGATATTATAGTCATTATCTTGATAAGAATAAGAGAAAGTTATTCCTCTACTTGTTGTTTCAAAATCACCTACTTTTAAATCTCCACCACTAAATCCATAAAAAAAGTTTTTGTTTTTTGAAAGTGTAAATTTATCTTTATAACTATCATCATAGTTGATAATAGCAGTACCATTTAGTTGCTCAAATAATTTTCTTTTTGCCAAATAATAATTTTCCATTGTTTTATGGTAATTAAGATGTTCCTCTGATAAGTTAGTAAATATAGCATAATCAAATTTAACACCTTCTATTCGTTTATATGCAATAGCTTGACTACTTGCTTCTAAAACAACATACTTATAACCTTTTTTATAACTTTCTTCATACATTTCATATTGTTCCATAATATCTGGTGTTGTGTTTGGTAAACTAGGAAGTTCAAATTTAACACCACCTATATAATAGCCGTTTGTACCTATATAAGAACACTTTATACCAATTTTATTTAATGCCTGATATATTAAATGTGCAGTAGTTGTTTTACCATTAGTACCAGTTACTCCAATGATAGTCATATCACTAAGCATTTCTTTATATGTCTCTTTTAAATATTCCGTTAAATAAGCTCTTGTATCTTTAACGATTATCGTTTCAACAGGAAAATCTCCTTCTTCACAAATTATTTTACTCGCACCTAATGCAATGGCTTTTTCTATATAACTATGCCCGTCTGAAGAAATTCCTCTTAAGGCAACAAAAGTATCTCCTTTTAAAACACGTCTTGAGTCAACTCTTATCATAAATAACCTCCTTATTAATTATACTATATAATCTATCTTTAATAAATGAAAAAAATGTGCTAAAATTAATAAGGTGATAAAAATGAAATATTTAATATTATTTTTAACTTTATTTTTAGTAACAGGATGTGATCTAAAAAAAATAGATAACAAAGAGTCAGACAACATCACTTCTATAGAAAATAATAATAATAATAATAATAATAATAATAATAATAATAATGATAATGAACTAGAAGATAAAAAAGATAGCCAAGTAATAGATATTGGCATTTATGACAACATCTATCTGGAATTAATAAAAAGCCATTCAAATAAATGGTTAACATATAAAGATATTCTATTATTTACAACAGTTCTTTCTAAAGAAGATAAAATTTTTGATGGAGCATTTCAGAACATTTGGGAATATTACGCAAATAAATATAATAATATTTCCGAGTATAAAATTGGTTATCATATAAACTTTAAACTTAAAAATGGAATTGTTGTCGATAAAACAATAACTAGTTTAGATGATTTAAAAACATTTGAAGGCTATTTATATATTTATTTATATGATGATGTTAATATAGAATCCGGTACTAGACACGGCCACCTAGAAGAAAAAGATATTACAGCTAAAACACTATTTACTTCAATTAAATTAACTGGAGCTGAAAGTATTGACGATGTAATTGAACCAATTACATTGACTAATTTTATATATAAAAATGACGAGCTTGATGAAAATAAAAATTACACAGGGAAAAACATTTATACTATTGAAATATATCGAAATTAAAAAAGCTATAATATTATAGCTTTTTTTAGTTTAATAACAATGAATATGGATTACTAGTTGTTCCATCTCCACTAATTATTCTTATATCAGCTTTTAATGTTAATATAGGTCTTACTGCTGCTATTGTATCTGATGTATTATAAGTCCATGTATTTCCATTTGCAGTTATTACTGAATTATATCTTGTTGACGTAACGCCATATCTATTTATATACCAATACGTAACATTAATGTCATTACCAGTAAACATATCTCCCCAAGTAGGTAATCCAACATAAGCGCTTACTACTCCATCATTTGTTCTAGTTGTTGGAAATGTTCCACTATAGTCAAAATTAAATAAACTTGTTGCATAGTCATTAGCATGAGCGCTAATTGGTAAATTCCAATTTGTTATTATGACATTATTTTTTACAGATTGAGAAAGCCATGTATAATAGCCATTTACAGTATTATTCAAATAATATCCAATATTCTCTCCATCTGTATAAGCATATGAATCATTTCCAAATGTTGATTCATAATAACAGTGATACCTACATTCAGTAAAAACTCCAGCTACACTATCACATAGATTAGCTTTATAAAAATAAGGTATAATCCAGTCACTATTAGTTGATATTGAACTTGGAAGATTTCTTAAAATATCAGTTCTTTCTACTCTAACTGTTCCATCAGAATTTATGCCGATTACACGATATCTTACTTTAGTCTTATCATAAGCATAGTTAATATTATCTGTGACATATTCTGTTGTAACCGTATAAGGATTATTAGATTCGTCTAAATATATGTATGAACCTATCGTTACACCACTTAAAGATGTTGCTTTTAGATTATTGTCATCACCTATTATTTTAAAAGGATTATTTATCGTTCCATAATCATTTGAACTATTTTCTACTATCTTTAAATTAGAACTTAGATAAATAACAGGTCTTACCGCTTTTCCAAAGTCATTTGTATTATAAAAAGCTCTTTCAATATGTGATGGATTTTTATAGTATGTATGCCATGTTTTTGTAGTAACTCCTCCAACAGTATACTTTGTCATAGTCCAATCAACTTCATCTACATCAATATATGAATTTCCTAAAGCTCCGGTTATACCATCTACTCCATTTAAAGAATAAACATAATCTTCAAATGTCATTAACCCTACTTTGTCACTAGCAATTGATGAACATGTATTAATAGGAGTAAAAGCAGTTACTTTTGATCTTGTCTCTCCATCTATTACATAGACTACTTCTGTAACACTAGTTGGTTCATCAAGACAAAAATTACCATCTAATAGTAAATCTTTTCTCGACAAATTATTATAAAATATTCCATCCTGATTACTATTAGAATCTATTTCATTTAACCATTTTCTTGCCCAACTTGTACTCCAGGTACTAGTTGCTCCATAAGATATAGAAGTCACACTATTAGATGTTATTAATTTTACATAATTATCTGTTGTTTCAAGTACTTGCCAAAGCTGTCCACTAAACCATACCCAGTTTTTAATGGTTTGTTTTTCTGCTTTAGTTCCAATTACTTTATTAACTATTGTACCATTTACTTTAATGTTTTTCTTTATATGTACACTATCTTCTTCTACTATATCTTTTAATGCTTTATTGTCTGAATATAAATCATCATCACGTCCAGTATAATAATAATTAATCTTTGAATCTGTTTTCTTGACTATTACAAATTCACTATCCATGCTATCTTTATAATTGCTAATATAGCTTTTTAAAGTTGTAACAGGAATATAAATATCTTTGTATTTTTCTAAAGTGTCAAATTTAAACCCATCTGTTAAATAATATTCAGCTGCTTTTTCTATCGAATTCATTTCTACTTCAAATGATTTTCTCTTAGAATCATTAATAATATTTAAAATTAATGGTGTTGAAATTAATGAAACAATAGCTAAAATAACAAGTACTGCAAGAAGTTCAATTAGAGTAAAGCCTTTCTTCATAATTCACCTCGTGTTAACTATAAACATTATAACACATAGTTAATTATTTGTAAACATTGTTTTAAGCAATCTATTTCCTATTATATATTGATTCACATAAAAGAATATTATAGTCAAAAAAACTACAGAATAATTTCTGTAGTAAAATTACATAATATAAAATTCACTATTATTTACATCAATTGTGATTTTTAAATTATAGAATGCTTTATTTGTTAACAGAGCATTCGCTATTAAATTTTCAATATTTCTACTTACATATCTTTTAATTGGACGAGCACCAAAAACTGGCTCATAGGAATTATTTATAATGTATTCCTTTGCTTTATCAGTTAATTCAATTTTAATATCTTTATCTTTTAGTCTAAATTCAATATCACTAATAATTTTATCAAGTATTTTATACATAACACTCATAGATAGTTTATTAAAAATAATTATTTCATCTACTCTATTAATAAACTCTGGTTTAAAAGTATGTCTTAACTCATTTATTACAAGTTCATTACTATTTTCTTTATTTTCTAATATATATTCGCTTCCTAAATTAGAAGTCATAATAATAATTGTATTTTTAAAATCAACGGTTCTTCCTTGCGAATCAGTAATTCTTCCGTCATCTAATATCTGAAGTAGTAAATTGAATACCTCTGGATGAGCTTTTTCTATTTCATCAAATAAGATAATACTGTATGGATTTCTTCTAACTTTTTCAGTTAATTCACCGCCTTCATCATAACCTACATACCCTGGAGGAGCACCAATTAACCTTGATGTTGAGAACTTTTCCATATATTCACTCATATCAATTCTAACCATATGTCTTTCATCATCAAAAAGTTCATATGCTAAAGTTTTAGCAACTTCTGTTTTACCTACACCAGTAGGGCCTAAAAAGATAAATGAGCCAATCGGTCTTTTAGGGTCTTTTATACCAGCACGAGCTCTAATTATAGCTTTACTTACTAAGCTTATAGCTTCATCTTGACCCATAATACGTTTTTTCATGTTATTTTCTAAGTTGAGAAGTTTTTCTTTTTCACCACTTACCAGTTTTTGAATAGGAATATTTGTCCATTTAGAAATAATAGACGCAATTGATTCATCTGTTACAGTATCGCTTAGAATTTTTGTTTCATCGGTTTCTCTTAATTGCTTTAATTCTTTTTCAAGATTTGGAAGTATACCATGTCTTAGTTTTGCAGCTGACTCTAAATCATAATTGCTTTCAGCTAGTTCTAATTTATGTTTAGATAACTCAATTTCTTCTTTTTTCTTATTGATTTTTTCATTAATATTTTTTTCATTTTCCCATCTTGTTCTTAAAATGTTTTCATCTTTCTTTAAAACTTCTATTTCATTATCTATTTCACTAACTCTTTTTTTAGATATTTCATCACTATCTTTTTTTAATGCTTGCTTTTCTATTTGTAAGCGCATTATTTTCCTAGTTAAAGTATCAAGTTCAACTGGAACTGAATCCATTTGAATCTTAATTGTTGCGCAAGCTTCATCAATTAGGTCAATTGCTTTATCTGGTAAAAAGCGATCAGTTATATATTTATCTGATAAAGTAGCTGCCGCAACTAAGGCATTATCTTTTATATTTACACCATGATAAACTTCAAAGCGTTCTTTTAAACCACGTAGAATTGCTATAGTATCTTCGACATTTGGTTCTTTCACAATTACTTTTTGAAGTCTTCTTTCTAATGCTCCATCTTTTTCAATATACTTACGATACTCATTTAGTGTAGTTGCACCAATTAGTTTTATTTCACCACGAGCAAGCATTGGTTTTAGCATATTTCCAGCATCAACCGCACCTTCTGCTCCACTACCAACAATCATGTGTATTTCATCAATAAACATAATTATATTACCATCAGATTCTTTTACTTTCTTAAGAACTTCTTTAAGGCGTTCTTCAAATTCACCACGATACTTTGCTCCTGCTATTAAAGAAGTTAAATCAAGTTCCCATACAGTTTTGTTTTTAAGTGAATTTGGAACATCTCCTTTTACTATTCTTTGTGCAAGGCCTTCAACAATAGCTGTTTTACCTACCCCTGGTTCTCCTATTAAAACAGGATTATTTTTTGTTTTACGAGATAAGATTCTAGTAATATTTCTTACCTCTTCATCACGGCCAATAACTGGATCAACCTTATTATCTCTTACATTTTTTGTAATATCTCGACCATACTTTTCAAAAACATTGATATTTTCTTCACTCATTTGCATAAAATCACTCCTCCCAAATAAAAAGCGAATTATTAATTCACTTCAATTATATCACTTTATTAGCAGTTGTCAAGCATGAGTGCTAACTAAAGAACTTCTAGTATTTGATCTAATTTATCAATAACTTTAAAGCCTTTATCTTTAAGCTTTTTAGAAAATAAAATGCCTAATCCACCCGCTTCTTGCCATTCTTTTAAATTTTGGTCATAGTCATCTATTAAAATAGAGTCTTTTGCGCTCACCATTTTAGTTTTTGAGATTTGTTTTGGAACAGGTATAACTGTAATAGTTGGAAAAAACTTACGAATAAAATGGACTTTCTCTACTATTTCACTTACCGAATAAACATGCGTTAATATAGCTATATCAAAAAGATTAGTTTCGAGTAATCTTTTAATTGAGTTAATACTATCATTTATTTCTGGTGTTATTTCAAGTAAATGTTTCCAGTCTAAATTAGTATAAAAGCTAGCTATTTCATTATGATTATTTCTATCTATTTTCAAATCTTCTATTAGTTTATATGTAACATCAATTGTATCTAATATTACTCCGTCAAAGTCAATATATAAGTTTTTCATATTTCCTCCTATATATAATTATAACAAAAAAAAGATAGTAATTCTACTATCTATTAAGAGCTTCAACTAATTCAGCTTTTTTCATTGAAGAAAAACCTTCAACGCTTTTTTCTTTTGCTAAATCACGTAATTCTGCTACTGTTAATTTTGAAAAATCTACAGCTTTTACTTCTTTTTTAGAAACTTTTTTTACTTCTTTAGTTGTTTTTCCTTCTAAAGCATCTTTTGCTAAAATAACTAATTCAGCAAAATGAGCAGGATTTGCAATTGCTATTTCAGATAACATTTTACGGTTTACAACAACTTCTGCTTTTAATAATCCATTAATGAATTTTGAATAACTAATGTCATTCATTCTACAAGCAGCATTAATTCTTGTAATCCAAAGTTTTCTGAATTCACCCTTTTTCTGTCTTCTATCACTGAATGCATATTTTCCAGAATGCATTACTTGTTCTTTTGCTGTTCTATATAATCTATGTTTAGAACCAAAATATCCTTTAGCTTGGTCTAAAACTTTCTTTCTTCTAGCACGATGAATAGTACTTCCTTTAACTCTTGGCATAATTTCCTCCTTTTATATTATACTTTTAATTCTTTTGTAATCACTATTACTTAATGTTGAACCATTTCTTCTACTTCTATTGAAAGCAGAATTCTTCTTTCCTGTATTATGTCTACTACCAGGTCTTCCAATTGTAATAGTTCCGTTTGGATGAATATTTAAAACTTTTTTTGTACCCTTATGTGTTTTTAATTTTGGCATAATTTCCTCCTATTTTTCTTTATTTGGTGCAAGTATCATTGACATATATTTTCCATCTAGTGATGGTTTAAATTCAACGTTAGCAACATCTACTAAAGCTTCTGCAAAGCGGACTAATACGTTTTTTCCTAACTCTGAATGAGCAAGCTCTCTTCCTTTAAATCTAACAACAGCTTTTATTTTATGACCTTTTTCCAAATAACTTTTTGCATTTCGCATTTTAGTATTAAAGTCATTAACATCAATTCTATATGAGAAACGATATTCTTTTATTTCAAGATTAGTTTCTCTTTGTTTCTTGACGTTTTCTTTATTTTTTTTCTTAGTTTCATATTTAAACTTATTATAATCCATTATTTTACAAACAGGCGGATTACTCGTTGCGTTTATTAAAACTAAATCAAAACCTGCATAACTCGCTAGAGTAATTGCATCTTTTAGTAATTTTGTTCCAAGCTGCTCTCCGTTAGGACCAATAACCATTACTTCTTTTGCACGTATCTGTTCATTAATAAACAGATCTCTTTCTTTATTTGCTATAATGACACCTCCATTAAATTTAGCAATTAAAAAGTGGATACAATGTATCCACTAAAAAAACTAATTAATTCATAGCTTTTTACCCAAAACCTTTGGTAATCGGGTGAGAAGTGGACACTTCTTCTTTCTTTTCAATTTCTTCTATATTATACGTAGTTATATATTATTTGTCAAGTTTTATTTTTTACTATAATCTTTGAATGGAATGACCTTTTGTCTTTGCTTACCAGTTAATGCATCTCTACCATCAAGATGTTCACTTATAAAATCTATATACAGACGGTTAGTTGAATCATGAAACATATTTAAAAGTAAAGATTTTTTATTAATTTCTATGCCATAATTCTCGCAAATATAATTTATTCTTTCAAAAGCTAGTTCTTTGTCAAAGAAAAATTCAACCCTTCTCAAATAATAAATGATTGATCCAGCTAAAACGTCAGAGTCAACTCCGTCGAACATAGGTAGTGAGCTATTTTCAAAGTTAAGATATGTTGCCATAAAATAATCAATGCAGTAGCTTTGATTTAAAGTATCATAGTTGTCAAGGCCATTATTTAAATTTCTGTTACTTAAAAGTTCTTCTGCTATCTTTTTTTCATCTAATGGCTTTTTTTTGCTCAATGCTAGTAAAGCGTTTTTAAGTTCATCATATGTTATTTCATATTCTTCTTGTACTACATGTAATTCACACTCTTCTTTTAAAATGTCACTACATCTAAAAAGTAACATTTCAACTATTTCTCGTAATTTTTCTTTTACACATGAAAAATAAACAATAAAAATAGAGTTATCTTCATTTTCAATATAATTATCTATAATCGTTGATAACTCGCTTACAGAATATTCATCAGTCAATTTTGAAAAAATTTCTGTTGAAGATAAAGTTACTAGCATTCTAGATATATTTAAATTTAAAATTTGTCCTTTTATATATTCGCTTTTTTTTAGCATATACATTCACCCTAACCTACTAATTAAATCAACCCTTAACAAAATAAAAGACAGATTTAGAGTATTATAACATTTATTTAAAAAAAGTCCATAAATTTAATCAATAATATTATATCTTATATTATTAACACCTATCTTAAAATAATCTGTTTTTAAATCTCTTACTTTATAGTTATATATTTTAAGTAAATTGTTTTCTACTAATAAAGGGTATTTATTGTTAAATTTATCAATTAGATAACCTTTTTTTAAATTATAAATGTCTAATAGATTATATTTAGAAGTCATTACCAACTCTCTACCATAAACTATTACTTCGACATTTGGTTTCTTATTATATCGATTAATATAATTACTAATAATTAATCCTATTCTACGATCATCTAATTCATGAGATAAAGTAACCATACTAGAGCCCATGCTATGTAAGAAAGCAAGAGCATATGAATTAGTTACATTAAATGAGTAATCAGCTATAAATATTTTATTTTTATTTAATGCCCCAATTTCTCCTACTAAAACTAAGTCATCATTAGATTTATACTTATCACATATATTACCTAGTTTAAGTACTTTTCTAACATCATTTATTTTAGAAAATAAAGCTTCATTTAAAAATAAGTATTTAATAAATTTATCTTTAATTAAATTATATTCACTTATACTATTAACACAGTAATTAATATTTTCTTCTTTTTTAAAATCATTTAATTCAACCGAATATGATTCTTTTTTATACTTAGTAGAATATAATCTCTTTTCATTTAGTTTGTCTACTAATGCTCTTTTTAAGTCATTTAAAACTTTAATGGAAGCAAATATATCATCATCTACTTTAATATCAAATTCTTCTATATTGTATATTGAAAAACCTATTTTACTTAATTGTTCAATAATTCTATATTCTGAAGTAACTGAATTTAAACTAGCTTGAACAACATATTCACTAGTAGCTTCTACGGTATTATAAGAGTCACTCATGCGCAATAATATATGTTTTCCAAGAATTATTTCTCCTGTCACTTTTACATTTACTTTTCTTTCTTTTTTAGAGATTGCTTCTTGTAATTCTTTTAGCTGTAAGTAATTAGATGTTCTAAATACTTCAGAAAATTTGTCAACTTTATCACTTACAGTAACTTCTATTATATCGCCGGAAAAAGCATTATCTACTTTTTTCCCTTTGACGATTATTTCTGTTAAAGTAAAGCCAACATCTTCGCTTCCAACAATTCTAATACCATCTAATCTGTTCATATCTTTTAAAAGCTTTATTCTAACAATATTATTATTTTGATCTAAAACAGTTCCTATTTTAACACCTATATGATTTGGTCTAAACTTGTTTACAACATCACTTTTAGAATTAATATATCCTTCGGTAAATTCACGATTATAGATTTCTAGTAAAGATTCTTTTTCTTCATCACTAATATTTATTTTTCCAAGTTCAGTATAATTATCAATAGCTTTTCTATAAAGCTTAGTTACTAAATAAGCATATTCAACTCTTTTAGTACGTCCTTCTATTTTTAAACTATCAATTCCATACTCTATTAAATCAGGTATTAATTCAATTGTATTTAAATCTTTCATACTAATTAGATATCCTTCATCTAATACTTTCTTGTCTGAAGATAATTTATATTGCTGCCTGCAACATCCAGCACACGATCCTCTATTGCCGCTTCTATCACCTATTAAACTGCTCATAAGACACTGCCCAGAATAGCTAAAACATAAAGCACCATGAATGAACGTTTCCAGGTCTATAGATACTTTATCTTTTATCTCTTTTATCAAAGCTAAACTTGTCTCACGGGCAAGAACAATTCTTTTAACACCAAGCTTTTTAAGTACTAAAGCACCATCTAAATTGTGAATATTCATTTGTGTTGATGCATGAATCTCTAAATTAGGATATGTTTTTCTAACCAAATCAAGTATACCTAAATCTTGTACTAAAATAGCATCTATATTATTACGGTGGATAAAATCTATAAAATTTAAACATGTTTCTATTTCATCTTCAAAAACTAAAGTATTAACTGTTACATAAACTTTGACTCCATATAAATGAGCATAGCTTATAGCTTCTACTATTTCCTCATTAGAAAAATTACCTGCAAATGTTCTAGCTCCAAACATATAACCACTTAAATATACAGCATCAGCTCCAGCTTCTATAACAGCTTTTAGCATTTCCATAGAACCAGCTGGTGCGAGTAGTTCTGGTTTTTTCATAAAATCACTTCCAAACTAAAAATATAATATAAAAAATAATTGACTAAGTCAATTATTTCGCTTCTTCTACTGCTCTTGTTTCTCTAATAACAGTAATTTTTATTGTACCTGGATATTGAAGTGTTTCTTCAATTTTGTTTTTAATATCACGAGCTACTTTGTAACTTGTTAAATCATCAACCTGTTCTGGTTTAACAATAACACGAAGTTCTCTTCCTGCTTGAAGAGCATAACACTTATCAATTCCTTTTATTTCATTACCTATTTTTTCAAGATCTTGTAGACGTTTAATATAGTTTTCAACAGAATCGTTACGAGCTCCTGGACGTGACGCTGATAAAGCATCTCCAATAGCTACTAAAACTGAAATTATACTAGTTGCTTCTTTATTACCGTGATGTGATTCAATTGAATTAATAACAATGTCATTTTCTTTGTACTTTTTAGCAAGCATACTACCAAGTTCAACATGTGATCCTTCAATTTCATGGTCGATTGCTTTTCCTATGTCATGAAGAAGTCCTGCTCTTTTAGCCATTGCTTCATTTTCGCCTATTTCCGCTGCCATAATGCCAGCTAAATGAGCCACTTCGATAGAATGCATTAAAACATTTTGCCCATAACTAGTTCTAAAATGAAGTTTACCTAATAATTCAATTAATTCTGGATCCATTTTAGTAATGCCTAATTCAAATAAAGCTGCTTCACCAAATTCTCTAATTTTAATCTGCATTTCCTTAGATGTTTTATCATATAATTCTTCTATTCTAGTTGGATGAATTCTTCCGTCTTTAATCAATCCTTCAATAGTTAATCTAGCTACTTCTCTTCTAAGTGGATCAAAGCTAGATAGAACAATTGCTTCTGGAGTATCATCAATAATTAAATCAACACCAGTAACAGCTTCAATTGTTCTAATGTTTCTTCCTTCTCTACCAATAATTCTACCTTTCATTTCATCATTAGGTAGTGTTACAACGGTAACAGTCTGCTCACTAGCAACATCTCCTGAATATTTCTGCATACTAGAAACTAACATGTTTTTTGCTTTTTTATCTACTTCTAATTTTGCTTCTGCTTCTTTATCTTTAATTAAAGCTGCTATTTCTAGTTCCATCATATCTTCTACTTTTTTAAGAACTAATTCTCTGGCTTGATTTTTTGAATACCCAGCAATTTTTTCTAGTAAAGATACTTGTTCTTTCATTATTTCTTCTATTTTATTTTGTTCTTCTTGGATACTTTTTTGTTTATTAATTAAATTATTTTCACGTTCTTCAAGCATTTGTTCACGATTTTGAAGAGTTTGGTCACGTTTATCAATATTTCCTTCTCTTACTAAAAGTCTATCTTCAGATTCTTTTATTTCAGATTTTTTTTCTTTTATTTCTCTATCAACATCGTTTTTTAACTTATGTGCTTCTTCTTTTGCTTCTAGCAGATAATCTCTTTTTATTTTATCTGCGTCTTTACGTGCTTTTTCTAATAATAAATCTATTTTTTTAGATATATTTATACCTTTAATATAATTAATAACAAACATTAAAATAATGCCAACAAAAAGTCCAACAAGGACCAATAAAATGGAAAGAATAACATTATTCATATTTTTCCTCCATCTTCTAAACGAGTTTTCACTCTACTTCCATTTTATTATTTTTTACCATTTTAGTCAAGGAAAAAAGGCAACTTAATGTGCCTTTATGATGCTTTTATAGAATTGTCCTTTACAGGTATATCTTTTTCTCCAATACCATAATGTTTTCTGACCTTTTGCTCAATTTCATTAGCAAGTTTTTTATCTGTTTTTAATAATTCTCGAACATTTTCTTTACCTTGTCCTAATTTGTTTCCATTATAAGCATACCATGCTCCACTTTTTTCAATTAGGCATATTTCAGACCCAACATCACAAAGTTCACCTTCTCTTGAAATGCCTGTTCCATATAAAATGTCAACAACACAAGTCTTAAAAGGTGGTGCCATTTTGTTTTTTACGACTTTAATTGAAGTTTTATTACCAACAATATCATTTCCTTCTTTAATTTGTTCAGCTCTTCTAATTTCTAATCTGATCGAAGAATAAAATTTTAATGCTCTTCCACCAGGTGTCGTTTCTGGATTACCAAAAATAACACCCACTTTTTCTCTTAATTGATTAATAAATATTGCGATAGTATTTGTCTTACTAATAATTGCCGCAAGCTTTCTAAGAGCTTGACTCATAAGTCTTGCTTGAAGCCCAATATGAGAATCTCCCATTTCTCCTTCAATTTCAGCTTGTGGAACTAAAGCTGCAACAGAATCAATTACAATAACACTAATTGCGCCACTTCTAACTAAAGCCTCACATATTTCTAAGGCCTGTTCTCCATTATCCGGTTGTGATAACAAAAGTTCATTAATATTAACTCCAAGATGTGCCGCATATTGTGGATCAAGTGAATGCTCCGCATCAATAAAGGCTGCTCTCCCACCCTTTTTTTGAGCTTCAGCTATTGCATGCAAAGCAAAAGTTGTTTTTCCAGAAGACTCTGGCCCATATATTTCAATAATCCTTCCTTTAGGATAACCACCGATTCCAAGAGCTACATCTAAGGATATTGAGCCACTTGAAATAACATCAATTTCTCTATGCTCATTATCCCCTAGCTTCATGACAGCTCCTTTTCCAAACTGTTTTTCTATATCTAATAATACTTGATCTAAAGTTTTATCTGGTGTTGATTTAACCATCTGTTTTCCTCCTTACACTACAAAATCATTGTATAATAATAAAACAGAAAAGTCAACAATATTGTAAACATTTGTTCGATAAAACTGTACATATATTCTTTTAAATATTATAAATTTGTATAAAAATTTTTTTATTATAATAAATATATATATAATTTTATATTTTCTTCTAAAAATCTAGTCAAACATTTCCATTCTTATTTTATCAGTAATAGTTAAAATAAACTCAGCATTAGTCGGTTTTGCTCTTGTTGGATCAATACTATTACCAAATACTTCAACAATTTTTTCCCAATCATTTCTTAGAAAGCTCATTTCAATTGAATGTCTAATTGATCTTTCAACGTTTTTTGCAGTAGTCCCATGGATATTAGCTACTGCAGGATATAATTTTTTTGTTATAGCGTCTGCTAAATAAGGATCTTCTATAATGAGTATTACAGATGTTTTTATATAATGATATCCTTTTACATGAGAAGGAATACCTAATTCATGTAAAAGTGTTGTTAATCTTTCATCTATGTTGTATCTATCTATATCAATAAATTTGTAACCAAAATATTTTCTGTTGTATACATCAATGATTATTTTTTCTAAATCTTCAAACTTATATGGCTTAAGAACATAATAACTAACACCCATTTCACTTGTTCTTCTGATCATGTCTGATGAATTAAAATCCGTTGTAACTATCACCTTCTTTTTTATTCCTAAAGTAGCCATTTCTTCTAAAACTTTAATCCCATCCTTTGCTGGCATAACCAAATCAAGTATTACGACATCTATGTAATCTTTATATTGTTCTATTTTCTCCATTCCTTCTTTGCCGTCAACGGCTTCAAATACAATGCTAACCTTTTTGCTTTTTTTAAAATCTTTTTTTACAAAATATAAAACTTGGCTGTTGTCTTCTATAATAATTGCATTTATCTTTTTCATTCTATCCTCCAAAAAAAAAGTTACTAATTTAAAGTAACTTCTATTATTTTTTTAAAATCAACTGCGTTTGTTGAAGCTTTTCCAACTAAAAAGCCATCAATATTTGTAATTTTGTTTAATTCTTGTATATTAGAAGCATTAATGCTTCCACCATATAAAACTTTTATATCTGAATTATAGGTTTTTTTAACAAAAGCTTTAATCATAACTGCTATTTCATCTATTTGATTGTTTGTTGGAATAACATTCGTTCCAATTGCCCAAATAGGCTCATAAGCAATTATAACACTTGAAAGATCATTTATGTCACGAAAAGCCACCTCAAGTTGTTCCTTAGTAACTTGTAAAGCATTGGCGCCTTGTTCTTCACCAATACAAACAATAACTTTTAAATTGTTCGCTATTGCGTTTTTAATTTTTTTATTGACTAGTTCATCTGTTTCATTAAAATATTTTCTTCTTTCACTATGGCCAACAATTACATACTCAATTCCCATACTTTTCGCTTGTAAAGTGGAAATTTCTCCTGTGTATGCTCCTAAATCATGTTCAGTAATGTTTTGAAGTCCTGTTTTATATCCATTTTTTAGAAAAGCATCTGCATAAATACTTGTTGGACACATAATAACATTTGGACTCTTAAGTTGTAAATCATTTATATATGCCAAAGCGTCCTTATAATTCATATACATTTTCATATTACCAACAATAATTTTATTTTCCATTTAGTCCTCTTTTCACAATCATTTTTATTTTCTTGAAAATATTTTTTTCTTTTTTTATTTTCTTCATGGACAATCGGTAAACAGAAAGAACTCTTTCGGCAAAATACTTTGACGAATGAATTTCTGAATTTATTCTAGCTTGATTACCCATCTTTTTTATTAAATTAGGATTTCCCAAAAGCGTAATAGCTGATTCAACATATTCTTTTTTGTTTTTAAATAACAGGCCATTTAAAGATTCAATAACTACTTCTTTAAATGAATCATCATCAGCACAAATTGCCGGAAGAGAAGCAGCCATTGCCTCTATTACTGTAAGTCCTTGTGTTTCAGTTCTTGATGCTGTTGAAAACACACTAGCAATAGCATAATAATTTGGTACTTGCTCCCAGGGAACTTTCCCTGTAAATATAACATTTTCACTTATTTTTGATGCTTGCTTTTTATATTTTTCAATATCTGGTCCATCACCAACAATCATAAGTTTTGCATTTTTTATTTTTTTGATTATTTCATAATGACCATCAATTAACAAATCAACTGATTTTTCTTGTGCCAATCTACCGACATATAAAATAATGGGATCTATTTCGCTAATTGCATATTTTTCTCTAATTTTTCTCATTTCTTCTTTATCAATGTTTTCATGATAAAATCTCTCGATTTCAATTCCTGTTGGAATAATATGAACATTACGATCAACATGATACTTTTCTTTGAATAAGTCATATGCTTTTTTAGTTGGAACAATTAATTCAGTAGCTGTTTTATCACAATAAAATTTAGTCAAATATTCAACTAACTTTTTACTTGGTCCCATAAAATATCCCTTAGTTATATAATGAATATAATCTTCATACATAGTGTGATATGTATGGATTAAAGGAATATCTAACTGTTTAGCAATAATTCTTGCAAATGTACCAACACCAAACTCAGTATGAGAGTGAATTACATCTAGATTCCATTTTGTAATTTTGTTAATAGCTTTAAGTGGATAAATTCCTGTTAATCTATAATCATATATTCCAATTGGAATTCCAGGTATTCTAATAATTCTATCTTCATTTTCATATGCATATTTTTCAGTATTAACTGTTACAATAAAAACTTGATGCCCTTTTTTTACAAGAGCTTTTTCAAGCATTACTATACTAGTTGACACGCCATTTATGTATGGTGGATAAGTGTCTGTAAATATTCCTATTCGCACTTTTCTTCTTTTCCTTTCAAATTAACAAAAATTGATCCAAATATAACTACCATATAATAGGTTATAAATCTCCAAACAAGTAATAGAGCTGGTAATATTGGTCCTTTAATAAAATTACCAAAGAAAGAAGCAAAACCAAATTCTATTCCTCCTGTCCCACCAGGAATTGGAACAAATGATCCAACAAGCATAACATAAGCACTGCTTACAATTGTAACAATTGGAGTAACACTATTATAATCTCCCATTCCATAAAGAATAACGCAAGGGGTTAAATATAAGCTTATTAAAGAAAAAATAGAGATTATAATCATATAAATAAATTCTTTTTTGTTTTTTGTAAGTATTTTTGCACCTTCTGTAAAATCTTCAATTTTTTTATTCCATCTTTCGATAGTTGAACCCTTATCTTTTACAACTTTTATAAAATATAAAAAATTAATACCAAATTTAAAAATAAATCTATCAAACTTTTTAGAATATGCAAGTAATATTAAAAATACTATAACAAATGCATTTATAACAAATCCAAGAGCTACCAAGTTTTGAAGTATTTCTACTTTAGGATATAGATTAAATAATCTATTATATATAAGAGCAAATATACCTATTAAAACTAAAGCTATTTGATATAAAATAAATTGTTGTACAACAATGCTTGTTGCTTCACCATAAGTAAATTTATCTTTTTTCATAGCATATAACTGAAATGGTTGTCCGCCTGATGCAAAAGGAGTAACTGCACTAAAAAACTGGCAAATTACTTGTACTCTAAATGCTTTATAAAAACTATAATTTTTTTTAAAATTTTGCGATAGTTTATGTAAAATAACAGCTTCTAAAAACCAATATCCAAGAAGTAATAAAACTCCTATAACGAGCCAGAAAATATTAATGCTTAATATCTCGTTTAAAACGGTTCTAAAATCATCTTTTAAAGAAAAATATAAAATAACACCTGTTACTAATAGAAGTAAAAGCGCATTTCTAAAGTTTTTATTTTTCATTAATGATTCCAATTCCTGGTAAAGTTTTGCCTTCTAGCATTTCTAAAGACGCTCCACCACCTGTTGAAATATGTGTCATATACTCTTGATATCCAAAGTTAATAACAGCACTAGCAGAATCTCCGCCACCTACTATTGTAATAGCATTTGCATTTTTTAATGATTCGCAAATAAATTTAGTCCCTTTAGCAAAACTTTCAAGTTCAAACATTCCAACTGGTCCATTCCAAACTATTGTAGCACTTTTGTCAATAATTCCCTTGAATAATTCTCTAGTTTTTTCTCCTATATCAAGTCCAATATCATTAGCTTTAATATTATCAATATCGCTTGTCCAGAAAGAAGCACTAACACTTATTTCATCACTACAAACTATATCAAGAGGAAGTGTTATTTTATCACCATATTCTTTTAATATATTTTGACAAAATTCAATATTATCTGTATCTAAAATTGATTTTCCTATTTCATATCCTTTTGCTTTTAAAAACGTATAAGACATGCCACCGCCAATTAAAACATTATCAGCAAATTTAACTAAGTTCTCAATAACTTTGATCTTATCTTTTACTTTAGAGCCACCCAAAATAACTGTAAGTGGCCTTTTAGGATTATTAAGAACCTTATCAAATTCCAACAATTCTTTTTCTACTAAAAAACCTATTCCATTAGGTAAATGAGAAGCAATTCCTACATTAGATGCATGTGCTCTGTGACTAGTTCCAAATGCGTCGTTAATGAATATATCTCCTAAATTAGACCAATAAAGACCAAGTTCAGAATCATTCTTGCTTTCTTTTTCATTATCAATATCTTCATATCTTGTATTTTGCATTAATAAAACATCACCTGGTTTTAAATTATTGACAGCATTTTCTAATTCCAAACCTCTTGTTCTTGGAATAAATATAACTTCTTTATTTATTAGCTCACTAAGTCTTCTAGCAACAATACTCAAATCATTTCCTTTTAAGTCCTCAGCTGATTTTACTCTACCAAGATGTGACATAAGAATTACTTTAGCTTTATTATCTATTGCATAGTTAATAGTTTTTAAAGATTCTTTTATTCTATTATCATCAGTTATAACATTATCCTTAACTGGAACATTAAAGTCACATCTAATAATAACTCTTTTATTAAATAAGTCATAATCTCTAATTGTTTTTTTCATATACTCTCCTATCTATGATAATTATACTATTAAATAAAAGCTTTTTCAATATATATAGATACTATTTAATCATAAAAAAAGACCAATTTAATAGTCTTTTTATGATCTAGAATAGATATAAATTGTCCCGTCAAAATAATCTAAATTATTATCGCACCATTCTTTAGATGGCTCATTACCGGCTCCAAACGTTGTTGTTAAGTCAACTAAAATAAAACCATCTGAAACACAAGTTTGAAGTGCATCTGTTCCACTATATGAAGCTAATGCAATCTTAGCAGTAGGGGTTGCAACATCAGGTATAGTATAAATAGCGCTCTTTTTTTCCCAAACTGTTTTATTTGTTTGATTTCCACCTAGCCCCATCCAGTGGTCTAATGAACTATAATTAATGCTAAAATCATTATAACAATATCCTGCTGCTCCTGCTGCACTATATAGCCATACTCCCGCATAATATTTGTGATTTGGTGTTAATGTTGCTGTTCCAAGAGCTGTTGAATATTGCGCTCCATGATAATTTTGAATCAAATAACTTCCAAATTTTGATGAATTAGCTACTCTAGTAACACCAGTACTTAAAGTCCACCCTGTAGTTCCACTTTCAAAGCTTCCATTAGTAGCTAGATTATTTACCATGTATGAATAAGCACTTACTCTTTTACCATTAGTAGTTTCTGGCTGCGCTACTGTTTTTATTACTTCTACCCAAGTTGAATTATCACTAGACACATAAGTAATATTTGAATATACGGTTCTAGAATCCCCCCAGTAGTGCCATACGGCTATTTCATCTAGATTTTGCGATTGTTCTAAATTAATTGTTACGCACTGAGCCGCATCTGCTGATGCTCTTGCATAATTAGATGTTGTTATATCCCCATCTACTATTCTAGCATATGGATAAGTTGCATTTTCAACTACTGTTCCAGTTACTGATTTACTTTTTGCTACATTCATACCGTCTTTTATAGCTTGAATCTCAACCCATGAAGCCGTTGTGTCTGTTGTATTTCCATTTACGCAATCTTTTATATATTGTACATTATTTAAAGACTGATTTATTTTTGTTGGTGTAGTTGATGAAACATAAGTTATTTTTGCTTTTCCATTTCCTGGATTTATATCACTTGTCATATTAGCATCAATAAAATATTTATTTAAATAATGTTTAGTATCATTAGTTGCTGTAGTTGATGAAGAACTAGTTATAGCATTTACACCAGCATACCCAGAAATAAATGAAGATCCTCCTCCAGCTCCATCAATATGTCCAGAACTGGCTCCACCGTAATAACCACTACCGCCCCCACTTCTTGCATTGCCTGCTGTTGCAGTAGCACCTCCGCTACCAAATGTTCCAACAATAGAAGTAACTCCATTAGCAGTAACTGCGAGTCCTCCATTTATTTGAGTTCCCCCATCTCCTGGTACATATCCATTTGCAGTTGTTGCTTTTTTTCCTATCAGATCGCCTCCAGCACCTCCGCCTAAGCAGTTAGAAAAATTACTACCAAAGCATCCGCCACCACCAGCAGCTACCATTATTCTTGAGTTTAAACTACTATCTAGTCTAATGTCAGTAGCGCCTCCTCCTGATCCCCAGAAACGGCTTGATGTTGTTGTTGGATCACCTGATAGATACTGATTAGCTGAAGCGCCTCCTCCATTATACCCACCACTTAAAAGCTGTAGAACAGTAGTTCCTCCTACTATATTCCCTTGACCACCAACATATAAATATAAATTTGTATCCTTTTCTAAATAAATCTTACCACTAGTATAAGATCCCTTGGCTGTCGTTCCACTTGATACACCACCTTGTGACCCCCAAAGTTCAATATTATAATAACCTGTTTTAGGTACTACAAATGTTTGTGCGCTTCCAGTATAAGCAAAATCATATATTGCAGTTACGCTTTGATCTTTTCCTAATAATTGTGGATAACTTGTACTGATAGTCCATACACTAGTAAAATCCCAAGTAACATAAGAGATGCTTAATTTCATTCCTGCATCATCTAATCCAGTTAAAGAAACCGGTGTGAATGTTGAGTTAGTATTTGTATTTACTATATTATAAATAGAAAGTGAATTATTATAATAAGAATATTTAATGGTTGATGAAATTATTGATGAAGCAAGAGAGCCTATCAAACTATTTCCAGCTATTACTCCACTAAAATAACATCTTTCCATATTAGAAGAATTCATGCTACCTACTAAGCCTCCTATAGTACTATCACCTATTACATTACCAACACTATATGAGTCTAATATGTTAGAAGCAGTGCTTAAGTTACCAACTAGTCCTCCTATATTAGAAGTTCCTTTGACTTTTCCGCTATTATAAGAAGTAGAAACATCAACTGTACTTGTATTTCCTACTAAGCCTCCTATAACTGATGAAGCTATAATTAATCCGGAATTTTTTGAATAATCAATTGTTGTATTACTTGCACTACCAACTAAACCTCCTACACTAGTAACTCCACTAACTTCTGCTGTATTTGACAAGTCAGTAAAAACAGCTGCTAAAGAGGTACCAATTATTCCTCCTATATTATTTTCAATTCCTATTACTTTACCAGATACTTTTATAATACTGATATCTGTAGAATTATTGTTCCCTACTAAACCACCTATATTGTTATTTCCAAATAAACTGGTATTTTGTTCAATAGAATATATTTCCCCTGTTGAAGAGCTTCCTACCAAACCTCCTACACTATCAGAATCTGTATTTATAACAGAAGATATAACTATATCGTGTATTTTAGAACTACCAGATAAGCTCCCTATTAAACCACCTATATTTATTCCACAATCACTGCAATTAATACTAATATTAGAGGTAACATTTAAATTATAAATCTCACTACTATTTATAGCTGACCCTGCTAAAAGCCCAACATTTGATACTCCTGATACATAGCCATTTAATGTTAAGTCTTTAATAATTGCGCCGTCTAAAACGGAGAAAAGTCCAATATCATTACTCGTTCTTGATATATATAAATTGTTAATTTTATAACCATTACCAACAAATATGCCTTTAAAAGGATGAGACACGTCTCCTATTACTTTAAAACCTGCTAAAGTAGTAAGCTCTGTCATAATACTTTCAACTATTCCATTATTATTAATATCAACAGTTAATAAAGTTGAATCTTTATAAGAGGCAGTATCTTTAAAATCTAAATCGCGATTTAAAATAACTATTTTATTAGAATAGTCAATACCGCTAGTAACATCATTTGATAAAGTTACAAGATCTTCTATATTATTTATATTAAAATATGCACTAACCTCATATTCATAACTATATGAATAGTCATCATTTTTTGTTACGACAACAACACCATTTTCGTCTTTTACATTCTCTTTTGTTTTAGGATTAACAACATCATATTTTAAAAATCCACCTTCAATAAGAGTATTAGTCCCAATATACTTTACATCACCGCTATTATATTCATCAAAATTATTTTCGATATAAGCTTCTGTAGCACGAGATAAAATAGAAATAAAATTATCATATTTATCCTTTGAAATATTATTAATAACCGCTCCTATAGTTGGAAAAGCAAAAAGAGATATAACAACTAAAATAATTGTTACTCCTATCATTTCAACCATTGTAAAAGCATTTCTACTTCTCATACTATCACCTATTATAATTCTATAATAAATAAACTAAAAAGGCAATTGTTATTTGCCTTTTATAAAATACAAGAAAAGTATAATTAATGAAATTAAACTAACAATTCCTCCTAAATAAAAATTGTTAGGAAAATAAATTATCTTTATCAAATGATTACCTTTTTCCACATCAAATCCAAGAAAAGTATCATATAAAATATATGTATCAACTTTTTTTCCATCAACAAAGACATTTAAATTTTTATTATAAGGTATTGAAGTAAATAACGTTTTATTAGTATTTTTATTATTTATTCTACCTTCTATAATATTTTTTTTAATTGTAAGTATTTCTAGTTGATTTTCTTTTAGTTCACTTATACTTTTTTTAAACAAATCATAATCAAAATAATGGATAAATATTTCGTTAACATCACTTGGTGTTTTTATAGTGATAGTATCACCTATTTTATATTTATTTTTAATAAATAAAATATTCATATTTGTATAATCAAGAGTTTCATAGTCGTCATTTACGTAAATAGATAAGCTTTCATCATAAACACTTATAAGAGGACTATTTAGTTCTATATAAAAATCATTACTATTTGTTATTTTAAAATTATAAATTCCATTATTGCTGTTTAATTCCATCACATCAGAAATAGGTGAATTTGTCATATTTTCAAAGATACTTGTTTGAAACTTGAATCCATTACTATCTGAAGTAAAGTTTCTTGCTTCATCGTTAATAATATATCCAAGACTTAAAGCGTAATCATTTAAATATACTTTAACATCCTCTTTAAAAAGTCCATAAAAGACATCTGTTCCGCCATTTATATCAAAAGCAGTTAATAAATCATAATAGGGCATTTCACTATTAAATATAACACGATATTTTATTCCAAATATAGAATCAAATATTATATTACTATTGCCATATATTAGTGAATTTGTATATGTTAAATAACGGCTTTTTTTAAAGAAATTAAAAACATTATTATTGGAAATTGATAAAAATCCAGAAACTCCTTTATAATTAAACAAGATGGATTCATCTGCTATATCTAGCCTATTTTTTTCTATTCTATAAAACTCACTTTTCTCTTTTCCTTTTATATAATTAAAAATAGACTCCATATTCTCAACTCTTTCAATACTCTCTTTTCTAGAAGGAAAAGAAAAATTGTTAAAAGTTAGATTCGCACTTAGTAACAGTTCCGCTATTAGTAAAATAAATAATAATGCATAAATATTTTTTTTCTTTCCTTTTAAATAAAGGAATATAATATACATTGTCATAAAAAATAAATTTAAATATATATATAAATAGTTAATAACTCCGTTTAGTTCAGCAATAAAAAGCATCAATAAAAGCATAAAATAAATACTTAACATTTTTATTTTTGAAACTACCTCTATTCTTATATAAGAAATAAAGCTTAAATAAATCAAAAATAAATTAAAAATAAATACTTGTCTGCCATTTAATCCACAAGGAACACTAAAGCCATGCCATATATAATTAAAAGCATCTACTAAGATTGATAAAGAAAAAATAAAAAGGACTATTAATGATAATATTTTTTCTTTCTTTGATATATTCTTATTTAAAAAATAAAGAATTGTAAGAGGAATAATAAGCAATGAGGAATATAAAAAGAAATTGTTTTGCTCCTTAATAGATGCTCCAAATCCAATTAAAAATTGGTCAAAAAACAATCTATAATCACTGTTTAACTTCACATATTCAAAAACATTTACTAGGCTTCTTTGGCTATTTTTAAGTTCATCAATGAGAGGAAAAAGAAATATACTAAAAATTAAACAAGAAAAAATAGAGATAATTAAGAAACGTTTTATTTTGTTAAAAATTTCTGTTTTTTCACTGACTTTGCATTTTATAAAAAGCTTATATATAAAATAGATAAATGAGAAAAAAGCTATCATATATGTTATATAATAATTACAAAAAAGTGACATAAAAAGAGTTACTGAGTAGATTATTCCTTTTTTGCCGTCAATAATTTGATCAATACCATAAAGAATAAGTGGTAGTAACAAAACAGAGTCTAACCACATAATACTAAAATAATACGAAATATTAAATTGCATTAGAGAATAGATAAGTGAAAAAATTAAAGCTGTTTTTAGCTCTGCTTTTATATTATTTTTCAGAAAAATAAACATTGTTGTACTTGAAAAGCTCACTTTTAAAACAAATAAAATAATAAACAATCTATCCATACTTAACTTATTAAAAAAAAGAACGAGGATATTAAAAGGACTTAACAAGTAATATGTTATATTTCCAAGCATAGGATTTCCTAAATTATAATTAAAAGAATAAAAAAACGAACTGTTTCCTAATAAAGCTTCTTTCAAGTAATTAAAAAGTGATGTATATTGATGATACATATCCCCTATTACAATATATTTATCACTTGCTAATACTTGCGTATAAAATAAAAGTGTTAATATAATAAAAGGAATAAAAAAAGAGATTAACAAATACTTTTTATTCTTCATAGTAAATCACCTATTTTAATTATATAAAAAAAATAAAAAAAAAGATATATAAATATCTTTAATTTAATATATTAAGCTGCTAAAGAACCTGTAAATGTTGCTCCCGGTGTAGACCAAGCTCCTGTTGTATAACTAAGTCCATAACCGTTTGAATTAACACTTATAGCAGTTACTTTACCACTTGCAAGTGTTACAGCTGTAACATCTGCTGTTCCAAGATCAACCATAGCTGCTAATTGAGTTTTTGTAAGCGTAGTTGAGCCACAATAGTCAGTAGCTGTTCCTGGATCTAGTTGTTTTTTCATATCTTCTGCTGCACAGTAGTTAGTAATACCACTAACAATCATTCTAGCTTCTGACTTAGCCGCTGATTTTTTTGCATCATTAACAGTATTTAAAATTAATGGTGTAGCTATAATTGCAACGATTGCTAAGATTACGATTACCGCTAAAAGTTCAATTAATGTAAAACCTTCATTTCTTTTCATATCATCACCACCTTATTCTCTCTACATTATCATGGTAACACAATTATAACTCCAAAGTCAATTAAATTAACTTATTTTTTTTAATTTAACTTTCTTGATAAATTACCTCGCCACTATAATAACTGTAGTTTCCACTTCCACCAACTTTGCATTCTTCTAAAATGACTTCTTTTGATACTTTATCAAATTTTACTTTGCTTAAAATATCGCTACCATTACAGTCAACATTATTATTGCTTAATTCTAATTTTTCACTAATCCACTCATTAGAAAAAGTTATTATATCATTAGTTGTAGTTCCACCATCAGATGAATTATTAAAGTCAGATGGATTACTACCATAATTATCATCAAGATAAGCTCTAGCTACTTCTTTTGCATATAGTTTTATGCTATCTTTATTTGCACTTTCTTCTGCATCACTAATAACATCAGTTATAATTGGTGTTGCTATTACAACTAAAATAGATAGTACAGCAAGTACCGCTAAAAGTTCAATTAATGTAAACCCTTTTTTCAATTCAGTACCTCCTAAACAACCCTAATTATTTTATAATTATAATATGTTATACCATCATAAATTAAACTGTATGTAGCAAGATATATACCTATAGAGTTCGTATTTAAGTTTGTTGATGTGGTAATTTCTAAAGGTAAAACTGTACCATCATATTTTTTTACACTAACATCAGTTAATACATTATAACTACTTCCTAAAGAAATGGTAACATCTTGACTATTTACAAATATAGATAAATAATGCCCAATTGTACTAAGTTCTTTGTCACTTACGTTTTCTCTTACATTTTGTTTTGTTCTTTGAAGTATTAATTTACTATTAGTAAGTGTAATTAGAAGAAGTGTTAATAACACTAAAAATAAAGAAAATATTGCATATAAAAAGCCTGTTATAGCAAAACCCTTATTATTCATTTTCATAAATCACCTACTTTAATTATTATATAATAAAGTCTTGTTTTTTTCAATAAATATACAAAGAACTATAAATATGTTAAAATGTTCTTGGTGATTTTATGACTATTGGAATAATTGCGGAATATAATCCTTTTCATAATGGACACTTATATCATTTAAATAAAATAAAAGAAATGTATAAAGATGCAACCATTATTTTAGTTACTAACTCTTACTTTACAGAAAGAGGAGATGTTAGTTTTATCAATAAATGGGATAAGACTAAAATAGCTCTATCTCTTGGCATAGATTTAGTAGTAGAACTTCCCTTTGTATTTGCAACACAAAGCGCTGATATATTTGCAAGAGGAAGTGTTGAAATATTAAACCATTTAAAAGTTGATAAAATTGTTTTTGGTAGTGAAATTGGTGATATTAAAGTACTTAAAGAACTTGCTAAAATTGATTTAAATAATAATGAAGTTAAAAAAATATTAAATAAAGGCATTAGTTATCCTAAGGCTATTGCACAATACATAAAAGATAACTTAAACATAAACTTAGATAAACCAAATGATATATTAGGTGTATGCTACATAAGAGAAATTAATAGATTAAATAGTAAAATAGAACCAGTTTGTATTAAAAGAACAAACGATTATCATTCACTAGAACTTGAAAGAATTAGTAGTGCTACTTCAATAAGAAATGCTCTAAAAAATAAACTAAGCATTAAAGGATTAGTTCCCAAAATAGTAGAGGAATATATTAATCCACACTATACTGATGAATTATTTCCTTATCTAAAATTCAAGATATTAACAGATAGTGATTTATCTATTTATCAAACAGTTGATGAAGGTATTGAATATAGATTAAAAGAATATATATTAGATAGTAATAGTTTAGAAGATTTTATTAAAAAAGTAAAAACTAAAAGATATACTTACAATAAAATAAAAAGAATGTTTATTCATATACTTTGCAACTTTACAAAAGAAGAAGCAAAAAATTTAAAATTAGAATATATTAGAATATTAGGTTTTAACGAATTAGGTCAAAAACATTTAAAAACTATAAAAAAATATATTGAAATACCTCTTATTTCAAAATATCAAAAGTTTAAAACTCTTGATATTGAAATAAGAGTAGCAAAAGTTTTCTTTCTAATTGATAATAACAAAAAATTAATTGACAAAGAATATCAAAATAAACCAAAGAAGTAATTTTTGGTTTTTATTCACATAATTTACAACATTTTTCTCATTTTTTATTCAAAGTATAATTTTATAATTGTTTTGGAAGGAGGAATTATGAATCAAAGCTTTCAAAGAATTGAAAAAAAATATCTATTAAAAAAAGATATATATGACACACTCTTACAAAAATTAAATAATAAAATTAAGCCCGACCAATTTGGTTTATCTACTATCTGTAATATCTATTTTGACACAAGCAATTTCGATTTAATCAGATCATCACTTGATAAGCCATTTTATAAAGAAAAAATTCGTTTAAGAAGCTATGGCGTTCCCAGTCTCGATTCAATTGTTTTCTTAGAGATTAAGAAAAAATTTAAAAGTGATGTAAATAAAAGAAGAATTGGAATAAAATTAAAAGATTTCTATAGCTATCTAAACAACCAATCTATAATACCCGATTCACAAATAAAAAGAGAAATAGATTATTTTTTTAAATTCTATCAAATAAGCCCAAAGCTTTTTATCGCTTATGATAGAAAGGCTTTTGTTGGATCACATAATTCCTCTCTCCGAATTACTTTTGATACTAGTATTAGAAGTAGAATGACTGATTTAAAACTAGAAAGTGGAGATTATGGAGAAAGATTAACAAATAATGAAATTTATTTAATGGAAATAAAAATAAATAATGCTTACCCAATGTGGCTAGTCGAAATCTTAGATAGTTTAAATATATATCCAACATCTTTTTCCAAATATGGAAAAATATATGAAAAGTTAAGAAAAGGAGAATTAATAAATGTTTGAAAGCATACTAGGAAGTAATTTATCAGTTGCTTCTGTTATTCTATGTATGATTACGTCTTTAATACTCGGCATTCTTGTTGCGATCATCCATATGAAAAGCGATCACTACAGCAAAAACTTTATTATCGCTTTATCACTATTGCCACTTTTAGTACAAGTTGTTATTATGATGGTAAATGGCAATTTAGGAACAAGTGTTGCTATTCTTGGGGCATTTAGCTTAATTAGATTCAGAAGCGTTCCCGGAACATCTAGAGAATTAATTAGTATTTTTTTAGCTATGGCAATAGGACTATCTACCGGTATGGGACAAATTATTTTTGCCTTTACATTTTCTTCTATTTCGTTACTTGCTATTTTAATATTTACAAATACTAAGTTTGGAGAGAGAAAAAATAAAAATAAACTTTTAAAAATAGTTATACCAGAAAGTCTTGATTATACAAATGTTTTTGATGATTTGTTTTTAAAATATACAAATAGTTATAATTTGATAAAATCTAAAACAACTAATATGGGTAGTTTATTTGAACTAACCTATGTTATTAATCTAAAAGAAATAAAAGAAAAAGAATTTATAGATGATATAAGATGTCGAAATGGTAATTTACTGGTTATGATTTCACAAGAATTAATTGAAAACGAATTATAATGAAAAAATATTTGTTAACAATATTAATTATTATTAGTACTTTAGTTATTATTTTCACTTTAATTTTAAAAGATAATAATACTACTAATAATATACCCTATGACAGTTCAAAAACATCTTATATCAAATTAAATAACACAAGTATTAGTT
>Ga0074195_1000827_pt1 | contig 52353 bp, 53 predicted proteins | sample EPASupsiteHSE623_FD_64525 | JGI IMG/M metagenome (GOLD analysis project Ga0074195, IMG submission 64525) | Bioremediated contaminated groundwater from EPA Superfund site, New Mexico - Sample HSE6-23 | ecosystem: Environmental > Aquatic > Deep subsurface > Groundwater > Contaminated ...
GCTATTGATAGCAGATCTCCATGGTCAATTCGGTAAAATTGATTCATTTCTGGAATTGAATCCAGAAGCGGTATTTATTGCAGGAGACATCACCAATATGGGTCCAGTTGACACGATCGACGACGTGCTTTCACGCATCGATGTCCCGTGTTTTGCAGTTCCCGGAAACTGTGACCCGCGTGAGATTCTCGAGACACTTGAACACTCCGACGCCGTCAGCCTTCATGGCGCCCAGATCAACCTGGGCAAAATGACGATCGTTGGTGTTGGCGGATCCAACCCCACACCGTTCGGAACCCCGTTCGAGCTGACCGACAAGCAGATAGATGACGTGTTGAACAGCGCGATGAAAAAGATGGAGAAGTCCGTTCACAACGTACTGCTCTGCCATGCACCCCCGTTCGAGACCCTTGACAAACCTGCGGGTGAGCACATTGGCAGCCACAGTATCAGGAAACACATGAAATCGTTCGATATCGTGTGCTGTGCCCATATTCATGAGGCACGGGGCATTATGGAAGTCGACGGTGTAAAAATTGTGAACCCCGGTCCGGCAATGGACGGGCACTGTGCAATGATCCACTTCGGCAACGATGCACGGGATATCAAGATTGAACTGCTGACCGTTTAGACAGGAGCAGTTCAAGGTACGAGGCGAGGATTGGCTCGCCGGATACACCAATCTCTTTTGCAATCTTTTCAATCAGGACAGCGGCATTGGAACTCTCATCCTCTGCCATGATCTCAATCTCTACAAAAGTGCCAAGCTCATCAACTTCATCGAGTGAGATTGCAGATCCGGAAAAACGGTAGTTCTCGCGCCACTTGTTGACTTCGGTGGTTCTCGTGAACCCGAGACGAACGAGCATTGTTTCAAAAACCTCGCCGGATTCAACCGCAGTGTTCAGCTCTTCACGTGCCTTAAGACCGAATTTTTTGATCTTGGCTCCCTTGTAGGTGACCACGGCGTGGTTGTTGGTATACCGGACACGGACCGCTTCATCGGTAAGGCCGAAGTCCCGGTGAGGGGCGTTATAGTAGATATCGTGCTCGTGTATCTTGCCGGAACATGCGGCTCCTTTCTCCAGCAGCAGCTTGCGGACAGGTTCAAGCGAGGGTACTCTTACTTTTAATTCAACTTCGAGCATAGGTGTGCCACACTTTTATCTGTCATCGTTGCGATTTAATATAGTCAGGTGAAGCATGGCAATAAACGAAGGAGATTTTATTAAACTGAGTTATACGGGCAGTGTGAATGGCAATGTTTTTGATACTACCTTTGAAGAGGAAGCAAAAAAAGCCAATATTCACAGCGCAAATGCGATCTACGGTCCGGTAACAATCTGTGTCGGCCAGAAGCATGTGATTCTCGGTCTTGACGAGACACTTGTGGGCAAGAAAGCCGGTGATGAGGGCGATGTAACCGTTGCTCCCGATAAGGCATTCGGCGAACGCGATATGAAGCGTGTACAATCATATCCCAAGAACAAATTCACCCAGAAACCCGTTCGTGGCATGCCGGTGAAGATGGAAGAACTGGGAGAAGGTACTGTTGTTGATGTTATCGGCAACCGCGTGATTGTTGATTTCAATGCTCCCCTTGCCGGCCAGACGCTCGAGTACCACTACAAAATTGAAGAAGTGGTCACTGACCCGCTCGAAGAGCTCAAAGGCCTTATCCGCCTGTATGCAGGAAGGGAAATGGAAGCAACCCTTGAAGAGGGCAAGGCAACCGTTATCCTCCCGGCAGGGATCAACTATGACCGCCGCTGGATGCTCTGGCGGGGTCGGATTATCCACGAAGGTTTTGAACAGATCAAGGGAATCTCCGAGATTGTTCTCGTAGAGACCTACAAGAAACCAGAGAAGAAAGAAGAATAATTTTTTTTATTTTAATTATTTTTACCGGAATTTGACGGTAAGAACTTTTTTGAATTTTCACAATTTTAATAGAATACCGGGATCTATTATGAATTACAATATGGGGGCTGATGCCCCCATACCCCCAAATGCGATGAACCCAGCCGTCCCCGAAGGGGCGCCCCCGCGGCGGATCTGTCGGTTTAAATCATAATGCGATGTAGCAATTTCATTTGCATCTTTTCGGCCTTCCATGAATAAAAAAGTGAACAGGATAAACCACCCTACCCAGCGGCGACCCGCCGAGGCGTCGCCGCGACCCCCGAAGGGGGTGGGAGACATCCCAATTAAAATTCTGTGTTTTTCTAACACCTGCGAAAGGATATTGAGCCCGTACACTATTATTTCGAAAGCACGGAATGCATCAGGGTCATCATTCCCGCCTTTGCCGGGCGTTTCGGCCGTGGCCCGAACGAGGAGAATGCTGTCATGTCCATATCATCAGATCCGAACATCTCGGTATTGACGCGATCATTCAATTCATCAAAGATTCGTTTGTAGGCAATGCAATGGGGATCGACACCCTGAATCGTCCCACCTGTCGGGACGATTGCATTGTAGGGACACCCGCCACGGCAGTACTTGATATGCGGGCATTCTTTGCATGCGGTATCAACAAATTCCTTATACTGCTGCATCCGCTTTCCTGCCAGGGAATTTGCAAGCGTTTCCAGGGACGGAAAATCCTTCACATGTCCCATCACCCACTCGTCCATGCCAACAAAACGGTAGCAGGGATAGATGCTGCCATCGGGACCAATGGCAAACGTGTTGCCCATGCAATCGGCAAACGTGCAGACCGAACCCCGTCGGGTTGAAACGCACCGGCACAGGTCGTTGATGTTCATAATCTCGATTTTTCCGAAATTTTCCAGATACTTGTCAAGCAGGAAGACGAGCAGTTCCCCGTACACTGCTGGTTCAAGCGCCCATTGTTTCGAATTATCGCTGCGGAGGGATGGCAGGGCCGGATGAAGTTTCATCACAAACCCGTGATCCAGGAAAAACCGGAAGATCTCCTCTCTCTGTATTACCGATTCACCGGTGAAGGTGCAGATGAACCTGACCTGCAGGCCATGCGCCTTTGCCAGTTCGTATCCCCGCATAGTCTTTTTGAAATATCCTTCACCCCGCTGGGAATCATTAAGCGCTTCAGGGCCATCGATACTGGTACCGATCGGGATTTTATATTTCGCAAGGATGTCAGCCAGTTCCGGGGTGAGCAACCAGAGGTTGCTCTGCATGGCAAACGTAGGTTTGAGATGGCGCAATCCATCCGAGATCAGGGGAAGTGCCTGCCGGTAAAAATCCGCACCCCCAAGGAGCGGTTCACCCCCGTGGAAGGTGATAGTGACCTGATCTTTTCTGAAGTCCTTGAGCCAGGCCACCACTTCTTTGACAGTGTCAATGCTCATCCGTGGCGATCCCGCTTCTGAGCTCCAGCAATAACTGCAGTGCGCAGGACAACCCAGTGTCGGGATGAGCATGATATGAAACGGGCTTTTCATGAAATGGAGTACCCTGATTGTTCTTCTCTTTTTAACATGTATAATCGTTATTCTTTTACTGTATGAAAAACGGTTTTATAAATAGCGTCAGAGTAAAATAATTGATCATGAACCGGATGTCAGGCTTTGTCATGGTCGTTCTTCTTATTACAAGTGTACTGATTGCCGGCTGTTCGGATTCTGCATCATCAAATAATATCTCTGCCCAAACAGCCACAGTAGCGACAACGGCTCCAACAACTGCCCTCTACAGTGCCGGAGATATTGTCAGAAGTGCAAAAGCGGGAGCAGAGACAGGTTGGTTAATTCTCAAATATGATTCCGGGTCTGATTCCTACGAACGGGCATTTATCTACAAAAATAGTGATGGGAGTTGGGGTTACCGGGTTGATACACGAACCGAGACCCTTGGCCGGTCTGTGCTTGAAAAAGTCAACACGGTAAAAGTAACCAACGTTGATCCATCCAGTGTACCCCAGAAACAACCTGCAGTCGCTGCTTCACCAGTAACTGCTGCAGCAACCAGCTCTGGTACAGTTTCACCAGCCACCTCGCCGGTAACAACGACCACACCTGCGTCTAAACCCCAGATAAAAGGTATCTCTCCGGACAGGGGTATGGCAGGAACATCGGTCTCAATTACGGATATTCTCGGGGATGGATTCAAGAGTGGTGCATCTCTTAAGCTCGTACGGTCCAACAGTCCCAATATCTCTGCGACAAATGTAGATGTCCTGTCTTTGACACACATGTCATGTACCTTCCCGCTTCCTTCGGATACCACAACCGGCATATGGGACATTATTGTCACAAATCCTGATGGGCAATCTGCCCGTTACAGCAATGCCTTCACGGTTCGTGTGAATACTAATCCAACAATAACCACTACAACCACTTCTTCAACGGGAGGTATCGGCATTACCTCTATCGATCCCACCTCTGCTTTTTCCGGGGATTATAAGCAGGTAAGCGTATATGGCTCCAATTTCAAGGATGGCATTACCGGCAAGCTGACCAAAAGCGGATATACTGATATTCCTGCATCAACTATCATGCGTGCCAGCGAAACGCAAATGCAATGCTATTTCACAATCCCTTCGGGATCATACGGGACATGGAGTCTCGTTCTGACAAACACCGATGGTACTAAAGGGACATTGTCCGACGGATTTACGGTAAATTCCTGATTATTTTACCTTTTTTAATCGGATTTTATTCGGATTTTGTTAGTAAAAATCAGGCCAGTTTATACCTGAGTAAAGCGGCTATCCCGCCCAAAGCTACCAGTCGTTCGCCGGGTTCAAAGCTGGATGAGAGCACAACAACCGTCGCCCTCATTGCTTCTGCACGTTCAATAAGAGCCAGGGTCACCGGATCCCGCAAAAGTGTATCGGCGACCAGCACCTGCTCAACGGCACCATAGCCGATGGCATCCTGTACTTCCTGTCGCCCGTACGCAACTGCCCCGTCCTGTGCAATCCGGCAGAGCACCTCATCCATGAACTTCACTTCGCGGGAGAGCTGGAGATCATCGATCAGTTTTTCAAGTGCACCCTTGCCAATGACGTCCTGCACTGCACCCCGCCCGATGCGCCGTGTCTCAACAATAATCGCTTTTTCCGCAATAGGGTTGCCCTTGTTTTTCGCATGTTTGACAAAATCGTCTTTGATAAAACCCGGGCCGGCAACGATCAACGGTCCGTCAATTGCGGCAAGGGGGGCAAGGACCTGTTCAAAAAATGCGGGACGGTTGTCCGACTCTCCCCCCTTGCCGCTCCCGGCTGAAAAGGTGACGACACTCTCCGGGCCGTATTGCCGGAGCCGGAAGAGTTCAGCTTCTCCCTCTTCGATCGTGAGAATATGGATCAGGCTGAATGCCGACGATTTCACTGCCCGTTCGATCCGTTCCAGCTCATGAGGACGCCACTGCTTGATGACCGAGATCTCAAAACCCGTCTCGACATTGAGGGTGTGATATGCCCCGATGTCAATTCCGTGCTCGATCACCCCGCTGAGCCGGAGCCGGATTCCATGTTCCGAGAACTCAACCCGCTCAATCCGGACACCAAGTCGTACCGGTCGTTTCTCCACTTTCTCCGGGCGGAGTTTGTCACTTGCCGTATCCACACTCCGGAATGTGGTGGCAAAGACAAGATCTCCAGGGGCAACGAGATGCTGGAGATGCCAGAGATCATCTACACTTTCCGGAAAGAGCCGGATTTCGCCATTATTTCCTTTCAGGTCCCCGCAATCAGCCTTCATGCTGACCAACAATATCCGAGCCGCCAGGAGGTACGAATGCGGCCACCGTATCGGTATTCAGGATGCCTTTTAATGCCTTTTCCTCGTCTTCAGATATCTTGCTTTTCAGCAGGCGAAGCATCTTCTTTGCAACATCATTCGGCTCGAACTGCCCGGGCCTGAGCTCATTATATGCCTTGCATTTTCCCCTGATAACAGAAGGGGGGCCCCCGATCACTGCGGCATTCGGTTCGAGCATAAGCCCGATACCCACAGAGAGCGGTACATTCCGGTACCAGGTGCGCTCGCCCCGTATGATAAATGAACCCCGCGAGACAAATTCCCCGGATTCAGGGGTCTTACTCACCTGGGGGGGAAGAACACTGAAGACATCTGCGGAGAAATGACCGCTCCGCCATGCGCCGGAGTAGGAGGCGGCAAACTGTGCCACTTCGTCCATATGTTCTGTTTTGCCCTTGACGATCACGACACTCGCACCGTGAACATCGGCATGCACGAAAAGATCTCCGCCAGCCATATATTTCTTGACCAGTTCCTCGTTCTGGGACGCATCGCGCCCGCCTAGAACCACAATGCCATCACTGGTGATAAACCAGCGGAAGCGGTGGTACCAGAGTTTCTTCATCGGGATTATATCACGTCGTTGTGCCTTCTTTTTGACGACAATATTCTTCATAGCCGCGAGTGCACCGGTCTTCTTCTTTTTAAATTTCTTTATAATATCGTAATACCGGCCGGCATTCTGTTCGATACCTTCGTGCACATAGATTTTTACCCGTTTTCCAATATCGATCTCGACAGCCGCTTCATCGGGATAAAATGCCGTGATCTTTTTTGCATCCGCAGATGAAGTCCCTTTCAGATGGCGCTCGATCTCCTGCCAGGAGAGTTGTTTGCTGGCTGCATCCAGAGAGGTGATCAGGTTTGAGACAAACTGGTAGTTCTCATAGATTGCAGCAACAATCTCTTCGGTTTTTGCAACTTTCTCATCGAATTTTTTTATTGCCGATTCCTGGTATTTCCTGATTCGCTCCTCTTTGGAGAATTTGGGTTTTGCCGCTTTTGTTGCCGTCTCTTTCTTGGTCAGGGGATAGAATGCTTCGAGTGCAGCAGAAAAACTGGGAAAAGTCTGCTGGTCCTTTCCGCCCCTGATATCAACAGACTCGCAGTGCTTTGCCGATATTACCGGGGTGCGTGCATGCAGTACCTGGTCAAAAAATTCCTGTATTGCGGTAAACAGAAGAGCCGGATCAGCAGACGCAGCAGGCATTGTTTTTTCCTGCCCTGCTTTCTGGCAGATATACTCCGCATAGGCACCCCCCAGCATGCACCCCATGGCAAGCGCACGGACAAGATCCCGGTCTTCAGCCTTAAGTACTGCGGTCAGGTTCTCTAACGATGCAGTCGGATCGATTGCTGTCAGCTGGTACACTGCACCGGGAACAATTTCGCGTTCCTTGAAGCGGTGATGCCGGAGGGGTTTGACAATGGAGTATTCTTCGTTGGTCAGTATCACGTTTCCTTCATCAAAAAGTTCAATGATTAGCCGGTATACCGTGGTACCTTTTCCGACATCAAAGATCAGGATGCGCTCAAGTCCGTGCTGGTGGATCGCGAGCACCTTTCCACCGGAGAGGTACTTGCGCAGGAGCATCGCGTACTGGGGCGGATTTTTCGGGGGTGCGGGGAATTCCTTTACCAGATGGGTTCTCCTGCCGGATTCGATGAGCAGCAGGTTCCTCGCTTTGTTCTCACCGTTAAGCCGGATTCCCAGCGTCCGGGAGTCGAACTGGTAGACCTTGTCGATCCAGAGCGGCAGCTTTTCACACAATTCAGACGTCATTGCCTTAACGTCGATCCCGCTCATGCCCTGTTCGGATGCCATATATTATACCAAATTACATATGGCTTGCGCACTAAAAAATAAGACTACTGGTGTAACGGGATGAGCGACGAGATTATCGAAGAAAAGCCGGTCCAGACCAAGAAACAGAAGACCAAGGCAGATAAACAGGCAGAACATATCGACCGCATCAAGCGGACGCTTGCTGCAAGTCTTATTGGTATCTTTGTTGGCGGGCTATCATACTACATCAGCATATCCTACAGCACCGATTCCGGTCTCCTCGCTTTCATGATAATGATTGCAGGAATTGTAGTCCAGAAGCATATCTTCATGCTCCTGCATATGAATACCGAAAAACTGGGAGCAAAGGACTGGTTCTACCAGGGATTCATGACCTTTGCCTTCTGGTTCATGTCATGGACAATCCTGCTGACTGCAATGCCGAAATAATCCGCAAACATTTTTGATCCTCATGAGAATTGCGATTGTTCATAAAGACCGATGCCATGCCAAGAAGTGCGGTACCGAATGCATTATTTATTGTCCCCGTGTCAGGACCGGTGACGAAACCGTCATTATCGGAGAAGAGGGAAAAGCCGTCATATCCGAAGAACTCTGTGTCGGCTGCGGCATCTGCATAAAAAAATGCCCGTTCGGTGCGATCGATATCGTCAGCCTGCCCGAAGAACTTGAGCACCCCACTCACCGGTACGGTAAGAACGGGTTTGCGCTCTATGGCCTGCCTATCCCTCTTGAAGGAAAAGTCACCGGTATCCTTGGTGCAAACGGGATTGGAAAAAGCACTGCCGTAAAAATCCTTTCCGGCCAGCTCCGCCCGAACCTGGGTAATTTCGATACTGAAGTTGCATGGGACGAGATCTTCAAGCGGTACGCAGGTACCGAACTCTTCGATTATCTCCAGACGGTATCAAAAAAGAGCCTGAAGATCGCGTCAAAACCCCAGTATATCGATTATATACCCAAAATGTTTACGGGGACGGTTAGGGCGCTCCTCAAAAAAACCGATGAGCGCAATAAACTGGCAGAAATGATGCCGGTACTCAAGCTTGATGCGATACTCGATCACGATATCAGTACGTTAAGTGGTGGGGAACTCCAGCGGGTGGCGATTGCTGCCTGCCTTGCGCGCGATGCCGATCTCTACTTCCTCGATGAGATCACGCCGTTTCTGGACATCTACCAGCGGATTGCAGCAGCAAAATTGATCCGGGAACTGGCGGCAGAACGACCGGTAGTTGTCGTTGAGCACGATCTGGCAATCCTCGATATGCTCGCTGATACCGTTCACGTTGGCTACGGAAAACCTGCAGTCTTTGGCATTATCACCCGCCCCAAGGGGGTCCGCGTAGGCATCAACCAGTACCTTGAGGGATTTTTGACTGAAGAGAATGTACGGTTCCGCACCACGCAGGTTGTCTTTGAGAAGCGGGCGCATGATAAAGGATCCAATCGTGAAGATCTTTTCATCATCCCGGCAATGACTAAGGAATACGAATCATTCCACCTCACGGTTTCCGGAGGAACTATCAAGAGCGGGGAAGTGCTCGGGATTGTGGGTGCAAATGGTATGGGAAAGAGCACCTTTGCAAAACTCCTTGCCGGAGTCGAAACTCCGACAACGGGCAAGATGGAAACAACCCTGAAAATATCGTATAAGCCCCAGTACATCAAAGCCGACACATCAGACAGCGTGGAAATGTACCTGCGCGGATGCACAACCAAATTTGACACATCATATTACCAGCACGAGATCATAGAATCGCTCTCACTCGAGCCTATACTCCAGTCACCGGTGGATAAGCTCAGTGGCGGTGAATTGCAGCGGGTAACCATAGCCGGATGCCTGTCACGGGAGGCTGACGTGTATATTCTCGATGAACCCAGTGCACATCTCGATGTTGAGCAGCGGGTCAAGGTTACCCGGATGATCAAGCACCATGCTGAAGGAAAACAAGTCGGTATCATGGTGATCGATCATGACATCTACCTCATTGATATGATCAGCGAACGGATTTTGGTCTTTGAAGGAGAGCCAGGTATCTCCGGTACTGCGTCAGGACCTTTTAAGATGCGGGATGGAATGAACCGGTTCCTTGATGAGCTTGATGTTACGTTCAGAAGAGACCAGAGCGGACGACCCCGAATCAATAAACCGGGGTCATTCCTTGACCGGGAACAGAAAACTTCCGGAGAATTCTATTATTATACTGCTGACGAAGAATAACTTCGTCTGATATACCTTTTAATATCTGGACATGCCATTTTTCCTATATGCGGGGAGAACAGCTGACCGATGCGATTGTCTATGAAAAGCTGAACCTGCTGAAAAAAGATTTTTCTGGCTATATCGAGCGCAATACTGACAAAGTGGATGCAAACCTCCCGGTCTTTTTCGGGCACATGATCTCTGCTCTCGAAAAATCTTTTCCTGATATTCCCGATGAGTCGTATGATGATTTCATCGATAACATAACCTTCAAGGTGCTGGATGCGAGTTCAAATATCAATGATTTTGAATATATTAGAAAGGTCATTCTCAATGCACTTCGCCTGAAGAAAAGGAAAAATGCCGATATGGGAGTGAACCTCGTTGTCGGTCTGAAACTGTTAAAAACCGGGGACTATGGTCACGCATTGGATTTCTTAAAACAATATAGCGAACTTGATGCGAAGATTGGAGCGGCGGTAGCCTACTGCCACTATGTCCTGTCACTGAGGGAATTTAAAAAGGACACAGAGGTCCAGAAAAACCAGCGGCCCGGTGAGATGGAACTATTAGCACGGGAGACCATGCTCAACCTGGCCCGGATAAAGCCACCGGTAAACACGTTAAGACAACTGGATATTGATGACCCGGCATTTCTTGAAAAGATTTTCTGGCAGATGATCTTTTTAGGCCTCGAATGGTTCCCGAGCGAACAATGGTTTGTTGAAGTCGGTTTGAAAAACGCCACGGATACTGACAATATCGAAATGAAGAAGCGCCTGCTGGAAATCGGTTCAGAGCGGTTCTACACCGACATAGTCTTTTTACGGGAGATGTATTACTTCAAGCTCGAAAACCGCGATGCTGCGGGTGCTGCGGGCGTTGTGTATCAGCTGATCAAGCAGTATCCGGATGATCTCGAGCCTATCTATCTCGGTTTGAAATTGTCCCTGCTCCTGACAAAGAAGATCACGTACCAGAGCTTCAGAAAACTTGCCACTACAAAGGGTATGCCTGCACCTATTATCGAATTGTTTGATTTATCCTTTGATCTGCTGAACCAGGACAAAAAGGCAGCAATGAGCAAAATAACGGATTTTGAACGTGAATTCCCGCAATACCAGTATTATGTAACAGCCCTTAGGTATATAGCAGCAGATTTCTTTTCTGATAATGAAACACGGGTTAAACGGGCTAGGAAAACTCTCATCGATTCTATTGAGCAGTATTGTTCTGAAGAACTGAAGAAGAAAAAGGAAAATTGATTCATCTCCCTTGCCCCGTCGGAACAACCATTCAGAGTCAGGAAAAGATATTCACGCCAAATTTTTGAGCTATAGCACTGATGGCATGCACGATGGGATCGGTGATTTGGCTAAACATCGTCATGATGGATGATGAATCAGAGGATGGATTAATGGCTGTAGTTGCTGAAGGATTGGGCTTAACGGGTGTGACCATGACAATCGGAATCCGTGAGGCTGTCGGCGTAACCAGATCAATCTGCAGTTGTTTTTCAGGATTCGCATTGTCGATGTAATAACCTACATATCCCTGCGTCGCAAACCAGACCCTGTTTTTTATATCTACATTCACTGTTTTGACAATTTCAGATGTGCCGATTCCTTCGAAACGGCTGAAGTGACGATATACCCCCCCATTTCGCCAGATATATAATCCGTCATCGGTTGCAATGTTGAGGTTCCCATCAGATCCTGCAGCAATATCATTGAAGGTAATTTGTTCCTGAGAAAGTTCTTGGGTAGTCAGGATATCCTTAAAACCGGATACTGTGTCAAAGTGAATTATCTTTTCCGGGTTGAAGAAATATACCCCACCCAGCGGATCTCGTTTCACATGCTGCATCTGTCCGGCAGGACTCTCTTTGTCAGCCAGCATCTCAAACTCGACCGGGTCATCCTGATTACGTACAATCCACAGTCCTTCATTTTCTGTTGCTATCACAAGTGAATTGCTCGCTGAATCAAGGGTCATACTGTCGATCTCATAAAACCCCGGTCCGTTCCGGATCATGGGCTGGAACCATGTCCATTCACCATTACGGTAACGGTGAATCCCTGCATGACCGGTTGCAACCCACATGTCATCGTTCCAGCGCTGGAGATCATGTATCCGGGTCTCCTTGAGGAGTTGCTGATCCCGGATTACCTGGTAGTAGACACCATTGTAAATCTGAATTCCGCCCGAATACCCGAGCCACAGATTTCCGAGATGATCGAATTCAATTGCCGTGATATAATCATCCATAAGCCCCTGTGAAAGATTGTCCCGGTTGATGTGGCGGGTACTCCAGGTTCCATTAAAAGAGGACAACCCGTATGCCGTCGCGATAATGACATCGCCGTTCGGGCTATTGATCTGGTCCTTGATCTGATCTGAGTGTACCTGGTTTGCAGAGGGGATGAACAGGGTAATTGTATACGGCACAGTTTGTGAGCCGGTTGGGATCGATTCACCGGGAAAAGAAGTATTATCCTGCTGAACTGCACTAACCGGGTAAAAAATGAGAAAAATGAGAAAAATTACTGCGATTTCATATCTCGCTCGTGACGCCATCTGCTCTCCTGATAGAGACTTTACCGCCATTGGCGGGGAAGAAGGTAACCGATCGCCCGACCTTGCCCCCGACATCCTCAGCAGACAACTTGATTCCCTGCTCTTTTAACACGATCCGTACTTTTTCCGTATTCCGTTCACCTATGTTGAGATTGGTTCCGAAATACTCAAACATACATGCCCCGCCCGCAATTTTTGCAACGAGTGACCGTTGATTACTGCCGATCTTATCGAGTTCTTTTATGAGGAGGGGGATGGCGGTATCTGCATATTTCCCCGGACGTTCGGTTCTCCCGCTGCTATCCGGAAGCATAATATGTACCATTGCACCGGTTTTATGTTGCGGGTCATACAGGGTAAGCCCGATACAGGAACCCAGTCCGATGGTCATCATGGGAAAGGAACCTACCCGGTATTCACCGATGCCAATCATCGCCGTTTGCGGGGTCTGGGGATTTTGATCGGCCATTTCTGCTCACAGTCTTTTAGGTCGCTTTCATCATCTCTTCAAGGAGTTCAGTAATTCTTTTTAATGTACTAATCTCTGGCAGCATGATGATATCACTGTCAATCTTGTGCTCTTCACAAATCAGCTCTGTTGAGAAGAGTAAAACTTCGTCCACGTCATCTCCTAACTGGGCAATGAGCGACTCCATTGCGGCATGTGCCATATCGATACTGAGAGCAGGCGGTGACGGCAGCATGATAAAACCGAGAAGCTCTGCGGTGGCATCGAGAAATGCAGAGACCATAATGTTGCCAACTTCAAGAAGGGCACTCTGGTCCATCTCATTTAATTCACGATCCATTTCGGTCATTCCCAGCATGGTATTGGTCAATCGGATGGCGGATTCCTTGGTGATGTAAAAAAGAATATATCCGCCATGCTGGATCTCCCCCTGAAGTTCGAATACAACCATTGCAGCAGACTCGTCGCCAATATGGTTTCCGAGTTCGGCAAGGTCAATCGTCTTTATTGCCGGGACGCTCATCGAAACGGGGCTCGAAAGCATCTGTGATAACGTTGTTGCCGCATGGGCAGCACCAATATTTCCCAGTTCCTGAATCGCATCTGCCTGCACTGTTGATAATTTCATCTCATCCACCTACACCATAGTATTTACATCAAGTACTGGAACCACTTCACCATCACCAAGTATGGTAATCCCGCTTATTCCCCGGGTATTGCCGATAATGCTGCTCAATGGTTTTACTACTACTTCCTGCTTTCCTTCGACAACGTCAACTGCAATACAGCACTTGCGTTTCAGGTACTGCACAACAATGAGGATCTCACGCTCATCTGATTTTCCCATCATATCATCGAGTAAGAAAATCTCAAGCACTTCATCTCTTAAAAGAATGGTATCACTTTTTCCTATCCGGTGAGTCGAACCACTCTTGAAATTCGCTACTTCGACAATACTGCTGATAGGTATGGCAAGTCTCCGCTTGTTGAGCCGAACAATCATAACATCAACGATGGCCATCGTGGGAGGAAGCAGGAGTTCAAACCGGCTGCCTTTTCCCGGAGTTGTTTCGACACGGATAGAACCTTTTAATGCTTCAATGGATCGTCTGACCACATCGAGTCCGACACCCCTTCCACTGATATCGGTAATCGTATCTGCGGTTGAAAATCCCGGCAGGAACAGGAGATCGACAGCCTGATCGGTGGTCAGGGTCACTGCACTTTCCGGCGTTATCAGGCCTTTTTCTACCGCCTTTGACTTGACCTTCTCAACATTGATACCCCCGCCATCATCAATAAGTTCGATAATTACATTATCCCGGTCACGATGAGCAGAAAGCTTAACAAACCCTTTGCGGGGTTTACCGGCTTTTTCCCTTATATCAGGGGCTTCAATCCCATGATTCACTGCATTGCGAATTAAATGGAGAAGAGGATCATTGAGCCCGTCCATAACGCTCCGGTCAAGTTCAGTCTCTCCTCCGTCGATAACAAATTCCACTTCTTTGTGATCGTACTGGGCAACATCCCTGACAACCCTTGGAAGGCGATTGAAGATATGGTTTAAGGGGATCATACGGATGTTCATCATCAGGTTCTGGAGATCTGATACGGACCGATCAACTGTACTAATTGCTTCATCCAGCTCCTTGATCTTGTTCTGTTCAGCGATCTGTTTGAGCCTCCCACGATTGATGACAAGATCCTCGACAAGATTCATGATATGGTCGAGCTGGGCGATATCGACCCTGAGATTTTTGATTTCCCGGTTTTTATCCTGACTTGCAGACGGTTGTTTTTTATCGGATTCTGCAGGTTTTATCTCTTCTGATACCTCAGTTTGGGAGATCGGCTCTGCTTTTTCTGCAGGGGCTATTTCAACGGATGCAATATCAGTCCCGGTTGCTGCAGTCTTCAAGGCATCCTCGCCCACGTCGCTGGCAATCTTCAATACGAGTGAGCCATCGAATTTACCTTCATCGATATCATCCCGGGACGGATCTATTGACAGGATGGTTCCCAGAGACTCAAGATTGCCGATTGCAAGCAGCGCCCGTATATCTTTCATGACACAGTCATCAGCAACGGTAATTTTTATCGAATATTGTGGTCGATCTGTCTCATCGATTATTTCTGATTTTTTTGTGGTTGCTTTAGGGGATGTGACAGTCGGTTTGGCAGTAACACCTTTTGATTCCCCCGCATTCTGTGTAAGCCATTGTTTTAAGGCTTTTACCTGCTCATCAGGGTTAACCGATGAAGAATCTCCCCCGCCTTCAATATCGTCAAGCATCAGTTCGATGGTATCAGAGCTTGCAAGAAGAATATTGCTCAAATCTGCAGTAATCACTGCACTCCCGCTGCGGATGAGCTGGAACACGTCCTCCATGGTGTGGCAAAGTCGCTCCATCTCAGAAAATCCCATCGATGCCGAGGCGCCTTTAAGCGTATGGATGGAACGGAATATTTCATCAATAGCAGTCTGGCTTCCGCCTTTTTCCAGGATTAACATGTTCTTTACCAGATTCTCGTGATTCTCACGGGATTCTGCAACAAACAAGCCACGGTATGCTTCAAATTCAGACATTGATGCCCTCCATTTCACGCACTACCTTCTCGATCTCCTTTGCAAGTTTTTTCAATGGCAGGATCTTATCGGCGGCATCATGTTTGATAACGGATCGTGCCATGCCATAGACCAGGCAGTCTTTCTCATCACATACGAGATTTTTTCCGCCCGCGTCTTTTATTACCAGCGCCCCTGCGCCGGCATCATTTCCCATACCGCTCAAGGTTACGGATACAATATTTTTTCCATAGACGCTGACTGCAGATTCATACGTTTTATCAACCGCCGGTTTGACGCCATGGAGGGGGGGTGAATTGGTGTGAATGATGCGTCCGGTTTTTTTATTGTTTTCCGATAATGCACCGCTGACAACGGTATGCACACCTGCTTTTGAAAGGAGAATCCTTCCGGTCAGGATAGGATCACCCGTTTCTGTTTCTTTGACCGGGATTGGGGAGATACGGTTGAATCGTTCTGCAAGGGGTGCAGTAAAACCCGGGGGCATATGCTGCGTAACAATAACACCCGCAGGAAGATCTGCAGGGAGATCCGCGAGTAGCATATCGAGCATCGGAGGACCTCCGGCTGATGATCCGATGAGAACCACGCGATCAGCGGGAGTGGTGGATGCGGATTCTTTTCTGGCAACTGCTTTTGAAGGCAGGGTGATGAGATGTTTGACAGCATTGATCAGCTCCTGTCCAATCTCCCGCACATGAGGGATATCCTTTGGCTTGAGCATGAAATCATCAGCCCCAAGCCGTATTGCCTGGTGGGTTAAATCGGCATCCTTTGTAGTAAGTGTGCTGAGCATCAGTATTTTTGGACGCTTTGATTGTTTTTGGAGTTCTTTTAGGACTTCAATCCCATTCATCACGGGCATTTCGATATCAAGGGTGATAAGATCTGGTGAGAGACTCTTGATCTTTTCTAACGCATCAACACCATTCGAAGCAGTTCCCACTATTTCAATGGACGTATCTTTTGTCAGCATATCTCTGATGATTGTCCGCATGAACACGGAATCATCGACGATAAGTACCTTAACCATAATCAGGACGCCAGTACGTTTTTGACTTCTTCAAGAACCTTGGGTGCCTGGAACGGTTTGACGATATATCCTTTCGCACCGCTTTTTATCGCGAGTTTGACCATCTGTTCCTGGCCAACAGCTGTACACATGATGATCTTTGCTGCGGGATCAATCGCCTTGATGCCCTTTAATGCCTCTATTCCATTCATTTTAGGCATCACGACATCCATGGTGACGAGATCTGGTTTCAATTCCTGGTATTTTGCTATCGCTTCTTCGCCATCCCCGGCTTCACCAGCAATCGTGTGTCCGCCAGTAAACAGAATATTTTTAATAAGGGTTCGCATGAAGAGCGTATCATCCACGATCAAAATCTTTCCCATTGACGATCAATTTAATGTTAGTGAGATCATTGCATAAAGAGGTATTGGTACAAAATAAGGAAAAATATTAATTTGTTTGAGATTTGGTGGCATCTGTAATATATCTTACCCCTTTTGTCGTGAGCTGGATCTCTCTTCGGATAATAACCACTTCGCCAATACCCAGTGCCAGTATTTTATCATATATCTGATCGAGCTGCTTGTGGGGAATGTTGAGCATATTTTCTATAGCATGGGAATCCATTCCCGAGTATACCAGCATGGCAACCTGCTGATCAATCCCGTCCAGCTCAGTTCCTTTCATATCCATGCTTTTTGTCGTGTCTTTTAAGAAATTATAGAGGACCTGCAGGGTTGAAAGGGGACAGAGGACAAGACTTGAAACCACTTCAGCTGATTCCAGATGATCGATTCTTACCACATCGGTAGGTTTTCCCTGTACATCCCGTTTGGTGAGTTCAATCGCTGCAACGTCGTTTATAGGAACACAGATCTGTTTTGCTGCGCCGACAAACCAGATTCCACTCTTGACAACAACAACACTCCCCTTTTCCCACTGGGCTTCCTGGACCATCACGCCACCACGGATGGCAGGTGACATGAAGTACGCCATGAGCCTATAGGCATTACAGGACGTGAGAATAAGTTTCTTTAAGATCTGGAGGACTTTTTCAACGGAAAGTATCTTATAAGTCACTTCAGTATCAGTTTTTACCGTTACAATAAGCATATTTTTCTTTTCAGAAACATCAGATACGGACTTAAAGAGGATCTCTTTGTTTATCGGAGCCGGAAGTACCATACGATCTTCACCCACTCCCAGTTTAGTGACGATCCATTCCTTATTGAACTCAATTTTTATGGGTACTTCTTTCATGGGACCTCGATAATTTTTCGTTTTTATGGGGATCGAAAATATCCAGATATATGTGTGTAGTGCTATGGCTTATTTTGTTTCCTCTGGGGGAGGGGTTTCCTTTTTCTGCGTTTTCTTGATCGCGTCCATCCGTGTATACATGTCGGTGAGTTCACTCTCAATCTCGTTAGCAGGGGCTTTAAAATCCTTTAATTCACGGAGAAGGCTGAGATTTTTCTCTACTTTCACATGCTTAACATCGGACGCAAGCGAGCTTAAAAGATCTGCATCGCTCCCACCCCCGCCGGCGAATGCAGCCATATCAGATTGGGTTGATATCTGATCCTCGAATTGACTGGCATCTTTCGGAGCATCAGATTTAATCCATTCTGTCTTTACCGGTTCTTTACCGGGTTTGGGGGGAGCAGCTACGCTGGTTGCAGCCGGGGCTGGCTGGGGGGTTGATGGACTTGGGGCTTTTTCCCCAGTATCCTCATCAAGATCGATACCATCCAGACTCAGGTTGTCAAGATCACCAAAGTCACTATCACCTGCTTCACCGCTATCGAGTCCGGGGAATCCTTCAAGTCCCTGATCACTGTCCTTGAGAATATCCCCTGCTTCCCCCTCAATATCAAGCGATGGGGTGGGAATTTCGGGTTCACTGGGTTCGAGTGATGTTGCATCCGGAGCTGATGTCGTTGAGCCTTCGGAAATTCCAGGAGTTGATCCCGGAAAATCATGGTCATCCAGGGAATCGAGCAGACCAAGATCGAATTCATCTTCTGACAATGAGAGGAAAGGATCCTGATCTTTTGGGGAGCTACTGGTACCTGCGCCCCCGGCCGGTAAGGGTACGGATGTATCTGAGACATTGCCAGTTCGAGCAGGTGCGGGACTTCTCTCAACTTTTTCGCTGACTGTTTTATCAAGCTGTTTATCGATATCCTCTACCTTTTTTCCACGCTTGTTGCGTTCTTTGAGCAAGGTTCCCAATGATTTTATGGAAGATACAAATGAAGTGAGATGAAGGCCGACACCACTCTTCTTAGCCGGACCTTTTACAGGTTGTTTTGCCTCTGCTTTCACCGGTTGCGTTTTATCCTTCTGCACAGGAGTGGATTTTTCAAAAAATTTCATGCTGTCGAGTTTTTTGATTATCCCGATCTTTTTTAAGTTACCCAGAGAAGTTTTAATCTCTGCAACCGTGATAGCACCGAGAATAAGAAGGATTACAAAGCCCACGATAAGGAGAATGGGAATTAAAACAATAAGGGGAATATCGAAGAGAATCAGGATAGATCCCGTGATAACAATAACTGCAAACAATATTGGCCTGCGGAGACTTTCTTTCATTGCGGATCTCTTATCCTCCCAAACCAGACTTTGCCATACTCGCCAGTCCTTCAGGGCTGAAGAACATACCGACACCGATGGGTGCCAGAAGCAATACAAGTCCGGTACATGAACAGAATATTGCTGAGTAGAAATAATACATATACCGATCCCCTCCTCCGACTATCCGTGCAGCAAGGATATTGGCTACCGTGATGATTGTCACAATTATTACTACAAACGTCATCATCTCTTTTTCCGGGAAATTGGAGAGCAGGCTCATGCCTCCAAGAGCGGACCCCGCCGAGACCCCCGATCCGCTCGCTCCTGCACCACCGGCAGCAACCGCATTTGCCTGGAATTGCGTCATCATTTTTGCTACGGAGCCGGTCAGGACTACCATGATCTGGTAGAGTGCAACAAAAATTCCTATCATTGCGATATGCATGGGAATAAGGAGTACGAAAAAACTTTTGGCATGCATATCTTTCTTCTCTCTCAGGAGTGTTTGCTCAAGCACCGAAGATCCTACGACATTACCGATTGGATCTGGAGGACCACCCAGCATGATCGTATCCAGATAGATATTTAAGTATTTATAGATGAGATTGCTACCCGCTTCACCAATAAATTTATCCCAGATTTGTTTGTCATCGAGACCCAGGTTCATCTTTGAATATACAGAATTTATCAAAGGCTCAAGTGCCGGAAGTGATTTCCTGTCAATAATTCCCAGCGCATATACCGTTGTGGTGCCCTGCCCACCCATGACAGATCCAAGACTCCTGATAAATGTTGAAAAATCTGCATCGCGAAGGGTGATATTGGAATCATCAATATAACCTATGATACCAAGAGGGGCCAGGAGGATTCCAACAAGAAGAAAGATCAGACCCGCGTGAATACCGAGTAGTACAAGGACGATAACAGCGACAACGGTGAGAGGTACGATGATCCGTTCCATAGCATGAATGGTCTCCTGTTCTTTCGATACACGGGTTATAAGACCATGAGATTTTGGATCATCCGGAACAGACGAATACATAAGGACATTGCCACTGACGGAAATGGCAAGGATGATTCCATAGGCAATATTCAATGTGCCCTGAATGCCTGCCGGGGCATAGATGGCAATCGAGATCATCATGACCACGGCTATCACAGTTCCCGACAGGAGCATCGCGATATAGGCATCTCCCCATTTCTTGAGCATTTCGAGGCCCTGCTCTATCTGGCTCCGGTATACGGTTCGCACGGTCGATAGCTCATTTTTTAAGAAATCATCATCAGGGACACCAGAATCAATGGCATTTGAATACCGGTTCAGCATACTCTTGAGAATAATGTTATTTGTGCGTTCTGCCACAATGCTTAACGATTCTGCATAACTAAAACCCCATTTCTTTGCGAGCGTATCCACTTTACCGATGTATTTTGCAGAAATATACTCCGTACGATTGGCGGAGTAAGCAAAAATTTCCGGGCGGGTGGCACTGGCAAGTCCAAGAGATGCCATGTACGTGATCATAAAGAGCAGATCTGCTCCCATTTTTTTGGCTTCAGTTACGAGAGCGACTTTTTCTTTGAGTCCCTCAAGAGTAGAAGCAAAGGGGATCTCTCTCTTAGCCGTCGAATCTTTCGGGCCTTGTACGGTATCAGCCATATCAGGAACCAATCTGCAGGAGTCCCTGTTTCTTAATCTTGGTCATCATATGGAACAGATCCCAGAATTTTGTATACCCGGCTTTATGCAGGCGTTCAAGGATTTTTGCCCGTTTTTCTACTTCAAGATAGATTTCTGATTTTTTACTTTCTGGCATCCCCAGCATCGTGGCAATCTTGCTTTCAAGCAGGAAAGAACTGCCTTTGCCACTCCAGGTAAAAGTGTCTGAAACCGGTTCCCAGCTGAACATCTCGACAAAGGTAAATCCCTGGGTCTCCGGGTTGAACCCTACCAGTTCGTTGCAGCTGATCATCCTGCGTACCAGTGAACCATCCGGGCGCTTGACTGCACTCTGGATGACCACGAGATTAAGGTTATCGACATACGTCCGGGGAATGTTGATCGGGTCACCACAGAGACGCTGGATGAGTTTTTCAACCGATGCGGCGTGGAATGTACTCATAACGGGGTGACCGGTCTGCATTGCACCGAACGCTACAGCTCCTTCCACCCCCCGTATCTCACCGACAAGGATCTGGTTGGGGCGCTGACGTAAGGCTGCCTTGAGCAGGTCAAACATGGATACTTCACCACTGGCACCGCCGCCTTCACCTTTTCCTTTGGCAAGAGCAACTTCCCGGATCCAGTTCCTGTGGGGCACGTTGAGTTCCGGTGTATCTTCAATAGTGACTATCTTATTTTCCGGAGGAATGAAACCCGTGATTGCATTCAGGAGGGTTGTTTTCCCACTCGCTGTCTCACCACTCACAAAGAGTGACATCCCGTATTCCACGCAAATCCAGAGATAGGCAGCTGACAGGTAGTCAAGACCATTACTTTCAATGATGTTGAGAATGGAAAGTGGGACTTCGTTTACTTTACGGATGGAAAAGTTGCTCCCATGGCGACTGATAGCAGTTCCGTAGACGATGTTGATACGTGAACCATCCGGGAGTGTAGCATCAACAATAGGACTCCGGTAAGTGATCGGGCGCTTGATCTTTTCTGCCATTTTGACCACAAATTCGTCAAGTTCGCTCGAGACTTTGAATTCAATGACGGATTTGAGACCTTTGAAAATCTTGTGCTCAATGAAGATCGGTCCTATGCCATCACAGGAGATATCTTCAATATAGGAGTCCGAGAGGAAGGGTTTGAGTACCCCCATATCGATCTTGTCCCGGATAAGCAGGTACTCAATGGCCCGGTACTCCTCATTTGTAAGAATTACCTTGCCATCAGGAGTGAGGGGGACCTGATGTTTCTTTTTGACATTCTTCATCTTGTCTTTTGCCGTGAAGTCCGTTTTCAAAAAAGTTGTGATCTTTGATGCCATATCCTGTTTGATTAAACCACCGCTGCCAGAAAACTGTGCAAGATCAACATTTTTTGGCCTGATCACTGCCACAATTGCAAGCATCCTTTTAATAACTTCTGCACGTTCCTTGTCGCTGATCGGATCTTCATCCAGACCATCGATCAGGTCAATTAATTTGGTCTCAATTACGGGCATCATCGCACCGACACTGTGGAGGAACGAGGGCTCAATGGGGATATAATAGTTCCTTACATCATCTGGATCAGGAAGGATGTGAATAAACGTGGTTTCATTGACCGGATAAATAATATTGGGACTTTCCATCTTGCGGAGATCTTTTTTCAGCTCCGACAAAAAGAGCGGGATGCCATACGTATTTACCGGAAAGGTATGAAGGTATTCAAGAAGGTGAGGGCTTGCTTTTACATATTCTTTGGCATTTGCCGGGAGCATTTTGTAAAGGGGGCTTGATTCAATGTCGGTGTAAAAATCAACATTTGAATCAACCACCTCGGGTTTGTACGGAAGATTGACTGCAATCGAAGGACTGCCCATATCAGACTCTCGCAAAACTCATGGGGATGACTTTCATTCCATAACCCGGATGGACTTCAAAACTGACAAGGTTTCCGGTGATCTTTCTTGCACCGCGTACCTTGTTCACCTCCATCACCATGACATATTTGTCCCCGACCAGAGCTTTTTTCATGTTCAGGTGAGCATCAGCGATTGATCGTATCCGCACAAGAGTGTCTTCCTCGAATGCATAAGTATGAAGGGTCACAAGAATTGTCTTGCCATGATCAACGAGAGACTTGCAGCTGGTAAAGAAGGTAAGGATAGCATCCGTCTCTGCGTATTCGGTAAACAAGGTGAGTGAATCGATGACGACTACCTGTGCTTTGCTTTTCTGGATATGCGTGATGAGGTGTGCAAGGATACCGGCCATCTCTTCTTTTTTCCACTCAAATCCAACAACGTGAAGAGGAAAGACCTTGAGGTAGCCCCAGGCAAAGTACTCGGATATGTCGAGGCTCATAGATTCCATCTGTTTGATAAAACTCTTGGTGGTACTCTCCGTGGTGAAGAGGTCAACAGATAATCCCTGCTTCATTGCGCCCCAGATGATCTGCTGGGTCAGTACACTCTTTCCGGTATCATTCTCCCCTTCAATAAGGGTGAGCGATTCAAGCGGGAGACCATCGGCAATCTTTTTATCCAGCTCACTGTTGCCGGTAGAGAGGATATGCTTATCTTCGCCCCCCATCAGGTCAGAAATGTGTGCCATCAGGTTCTCCTTTGGATTGTGTTAGAGTATTGCAGAATCAAACACCCCATTACCGGATACCAGCTCAATCCACACATTTGAGTTACTGGATGAGACCGCCATGCACCACATCTTCTCTCCAGGATCTAATTGCCGTGGGTGTACATAGTCATCCTGAAACTTCATTATTGACCAGTTACCTGCTTCAGTCCCGATATTATATTTATCGTATTTATACCGCTGGTATCCATCCTGACCGTCATAATAGGAATATAAATCCATGTGATCGAAATCGGAAATGATTTCATTGCCGGTATTGGTTATATTGAAATATATGAAAAATCCATCATCCCTTTTTTCGTAGATTGAGAAATCTGTTTTCATCCGTGCCTCATTTTGCAGCGTGAGATCTTTTTGGGCAGTTGAGACAACCTCTGCTGTTGTGATCACACTCCCGACAAGCAGGTACGCCACTACCACCAGCAACATCACCCCAACCGCTGCACCAATGATCTCCGCAACAGCCATACTAAATCAGCTCACAGCGGTGAATTCACTCGAGCGCCAGATACCATCCGGAAGGATAAATTGGAAATACACCATATTACCACTTGATGGCATTGTTGAAGGTTTTACGTATATTTCAAGAGTCTCCCCTGGATCCCAGTAGTTATTGTCATTGAGTGGGGGAGAATCCCTGATTATCTCTGTCCATTCACCAGAGACAGGATTATCAACAACATAATTAAGTCGGTTAAAATTTCCCACTTCACCACAAAAAACATCAGATTTTTGGATATCTTCTAACGGTATTCTCTGGCTTCCGACATTTTTCATCCATACCTGCACTGTCGATGTCGATTCCTTACCAAAGGTAGTGACAATCTTAAAATCCGTACGGAGACGCTGGTCAGATTCATGCGTAGCAGACTGGAATGTCCCTGCCATGGTATAAACAACCGGAAAAACAGCATTGATCAATACACCGGCCGCAATGACTGCGGTAATCAAAAACAGAGCGGTGGTAAATGTCTCGGCAGACATTGATCATATCCTGTCGGGCAGATTCATCCAGTCATCATCATTTTCTTTGCTTTTTGACGGGGAGGAGCGTTCCCTCATGGAAATACCGGAAATATCAATTCTGTCATTGCCGGGTTTTTCCTTTGTGGGGACATCCTGCTGGCGATGCTCCATCATCACTTCGATCATATCCCGGTCAAGTGATGTGTCGGTAGGTGCAAGTATACGGTTCAATGAATAGAGCTCGGCTACAAATTCATCCGGGCCCACTTCATGCTCTTCGCCAAGATTTGCCGGCATGAGGCGGGAGATCTCCCGGATCTCATCGCAGGAATCTTTGGTGATATATCCCATTGCCTGGTAGGATCCCAGGATTATTTCGAGACGGTCATGTCCGAATTTTTTTACAGCCTGATGGGTCCATTTGAAGAGTTTATACACCTTCTGGAGCCGGAGTTTTTCGTTTGCGGGGACGGCAAGGGGCAGAGCTGTTTTTGGTTGCTGATTTGCAGGGGGAGGGACAATAACATGATTTCTTAAGGCAGCGAGCATCTGTTCATCCAGCATCTTTCGTTCTGTATCGTGTTGAGCCGGGGGTTGAGGGGGTTTTTCAGGTTCTTTTTGACGGTCTGCCTTTATCTTCTCTGCTTCATCCTTCGATTTGGTTGCATCTATCTGCGATTCACGGGCATCAAGGGCAGCTTCCCGTGCTTCAAGGGCAGACCGTTTTGCTTCTTCAGCATCAGCATCAGCAGATGATGGAGTCTGAATCGGCATTCCACCTGCGGGTGCAGCAAGCGTGAAAGGATTTTCCAGTTCATTCATCCGTTCGCGGATGTCCATAAGGAGACGTTTGATGGAGGTTTTGATCAGGTCGACTTCCCGCTCGAGGTTCTGGAGCTTGACCTCCGGGTCATCTTCTGATGCGGCAGTGATAATATGGTCTACCTGGGACTGGTTTACCGCCATAGTATATCTATGCGATATATCACATTTGTCATTAATAAATATTCTTATTGTCCAATACGGAGAAATTGGAACAGGGGTTTAATTTTGAGAGCGTTGCGGGCTTTTGATAAGGGGGCACCAGTTTTTTTCGGTTTAATTGCAGTTATAAACCCGGTAAAATTTTTTATACAATTGTTACCACAAGATCCTGCAATCCGGGGGACATAACGGGTTGAGTCTTATTTTCAATAAGACAGATAGATATCCCGATATTTCACGGGCAGACGTTTATGATCTCTGTACCGGCCACGTGCACAATCATTACAGAATTGATATACGGCTAATGGTAAGATCCAAAAAAAAAGAGAGATTAGTAAATGGGTTGAACTGTGGTAATTGTTCCAGGTACCGTTCTTGTAATCGGCAAAACCGCTCCAATCGCTGGCTGGAAATTAACCGTAATCTTTGTGTTGGCAGTTGCTGTTACGGGCATACCTACAACAATAACCATCTGCTCGTTGGGATCGAGCACATCATTGGAATTACCATAGAGTCTTTCTCCGATACACCAATTCAGCGTGGACTGTTCTTCACCCATGGCATTAGCACAAGAACCCGCAGGAGTGGTCCCAGGTCCGAGTAAACTTGAATTGTAGCCCCCGTTATCATCACGGTAGGATACAACCATCTGAGTCAAGTCCATGCCGGTACCTCCCGCAGTGAGAGCAACCGTTACGTTGATATACGTAAGGGCAGGAGTAGCATGGTAAGTGGAATTGATACCATACACATTGCCCACCAGCTCCATGCTTGAGCTTGCCTGCTGCACGCCCGTGTGAACGGTTGCCTGAGCAGTCTGGGATGTGAAGAACCCGGCGCCGAGCACCACGTACGAGAACACTGCCGCAACGACAACGAATGCGATTAACACAATGGCGGCTTCAAGTCCGGTGAATGCATCCTCTGAATAAAGATTTTTCATTTCTTTCACCCTCCTTAATAAACCTCATAATACGTAAGGGCAGTCATGCCTAAGGGCATTGTTCTTGCGATCGGAAGTGTAGCACCAATGGCGGGTTTTACCTCAATAATAAACTTGTCATTGACTGTCAAATCACTTGCTGTCCATAACCCATTTCCAGCAACTGCATAGCCGAGGGGAATCGTAACTAATGCCATCTCCCTGGGTTCAAGGGAATTTCCTGCAATTTGTTCGTTCAGGACTTGCAGATCTACTACAGTGGATGGATACGTCGCAACCCTGTCAGACGTAGAAACGGTGTATGAAATGGTGCTCATATCAACCGGTGCCCCTCCGGCAGCAAGCTGCAGGTAGAATGACACGTTGTCAACTGTAGTTGTATCCTTAGCTCGAACCGTTACCGGACCCGATGGTTCGAGTGCCGAAGTTGCCTGCTGAACACCTGTATGCACGGACTCCTGTGCCTTCTGGGTTGTGAAGAACCCGGCACCGAGTACCACGTACGAGAACACCGCCGCGACAACGACGAATGCAATAAGCACAATCGCTGCCTCGAGACCGGTGAACCCTTCATCATTATGTTTGGACGAATTCATGTTTTCACCTTTTTCATAGTGGACACTGGTTGACCCAGCATCCCTGTTTCATAGGATGATGTCATGATATTTATATTTTAGCCATAAACCGGAGTCCAAATTCACCCATTATCCGTTTTTTTGAAAAAATGAATATGATTTTGCTAAAATCGGACATCACACCCGTCGTGAGACCGAAGAACAACATTCAATCTTGTTCTTTAGTAAATCCTGAATCATTGAACGAATATTTATCTGGTAAAAATCAATAGCATATTGTAAAGCAATGGATAAAAAAGATATCATGTATATGGTGGGCGCATTCTGCATAATACTCATCATAGCATTGGTTATCAAACCCGTCATGACTGGTCAACCGGTCAATACGGGGATTGCGTCAACCACGCCAAAACCCACAGTGACACCTTTGTCATTTGCTGATACGAATATCACCCGGCAGGTTGTCACAGTTGTGACAACAATTCCAATACCTACTGCTACCCCGACACCGGTTCCAACGTGGGATAAGAATATAACCGATTTGACTTTTGTTGATCCATCAAAATATGGTATTTCAGCTAATCAATCTCTTCCAAATAGTACCCGGTTTGATGAAAAACTGCCGGATATTAACATGACCATCTATGCAAAGTTTTCGGGACAATACAGCGGGACAACAGAGACTATCAATATACCGTTCCCGTACTGGGAACTTGTGTATACGATTGAACCATTTCCTGCGGTTGTACCCGAAAAGGTCCAAGTAATCCCTAAAAAAGGTGAAGGATTATCGTACAGTGGTTTGCAGGGGTCCTATTCTACTACAAATCCTGATTTTTCCATTCAGGTTATGGATGCGGGTGATCCCAATCGAATCGTCAGGACCATTTCACCCCCGGGGGGTATCGATCTCGATTTATGGCTTGGGAAGAAAAAAGCCATTACCAACCCTCAGGATAATTTAAAAACTAACCAACAAACTGCCGACAGTGATTTTAAATCTGTTGATCCCCGCCCATGGACAGAGAAATTCTACAGTGGACAAATGAGTTATTTTTTTATTATCAATGCACAAAACCTGAAATCTTACAATATTGAAATCCACGTGCCTACACGATATATTTGAAATAATCAACGTTTCAGGATTTTTTGTACAAATATCCCAAAAGCATTTATAATTGTTGCCGTAATGGAATTATCTGATATATAAAAGAGAATAAAAAATTAATCAAATTTTCTCTTGCCCATGGATTCCATATAGATATACTCTTTTCCAACTTCGATGGTTCCTTTCTTGTCATCCGGAATCGGAATTTCAAAGTTGGTAAAGTCTTTCATATCCATTAATTGAGCCGTGCTTCCGGCAATGGACAGAATCTGGGCGCTCTTCCGCTCAACAACCGGCACATAGGTTTTTGCGGATACCGGTGAGACGATAGACCTTTTGACACCATCAAAAAGACCCATTGCATCAATACGGGCTTTTGCTGCACCATGTTTGCCGGGTTTGGATGTTGCAATACTCAGCACCCTGCAGGGTTCATCTTCAATAACGATATAGCGTCCTTCCTTAATCTTTCCGATTTCTGTCTGTTCTTTCATCTCATTCACATCTCTTTTTTTGAATTTAATAATCGCGGTAGTAATTTATCACCATAGCATTACATAAATACAGCGTAGAAAAATGGGTAATGTGGCCATGGAGTTCCTGTCAGCATGCAACCAGATGGCAGATGAAGTAGAACAGAGAATCCACGATCTCGTAGGAACTTCCGATGGGGGTAAAACGGTCCGTATGGGAGCTGATCTTACACCTACAAAGGTAATTGATCAGGTTGCTGAAGACTGCATCCTGCAATTTTTACAGGATAATCCATTAGGCAAACTTCTCATAAGTGAAGAGGCCGGGAAAGTCGATCTTACAGGTGATCGGGGAACTATCTATCTCGATCCTGTTGATGGTACGTTCAATGCCGTAGCCGGAATACCATTTTATGCACTCTCCATTGCGTACGCAGAAAAAGGAGAGATTCAGCAGGCATTTGTCCGGAACCTGTCCAGCGGGGAAACATTCACTGCAATAAAAGGAAAGTATGCACGGTGCAATGATAAACCGATACGTGTATCGAATGTCACGAATCTCGATGAATGTGCGATGAGCATTTACGGACGTAAATTTGATCCAACGCGCGTGATGCAGCTGGGACAAAAAATCCGTCGCTGGCGTCTTTTTGGAGCATCGGCTCTGGAACTCTGCTATGTCGGCTGCGGAAGAATTGATGGGTTTATCGATCTGCGTGACACACTCAGGGTTACTGATGCTGCTGCGGGCATGCTTATCTGTACCGAAGCCGGGGGCAAAGTATCGAATCTCAACGGGGGCACCATACAGTTCCCGGATGAAGTGACCATAGGGCGATGCATTGTTGCAACCAATGGGGCCGTTCATCACAAAGTTATCGAGTATCTGCGGTGATTTTTGTATGCGTCTGTTACTTGTTTCACGGATCGATAACCAAGATGCAATTGCCTATTCCCGGAATGTCAAGGCTGTACTGGAACAAGATGGGGTAGAGGTTTATTTTGATGACGATACTGCGGCAATTCTTGGTGAAACCGGATTACCGTTAGCTGATACCACTGCAGATGTCGTTGTGGTTGTTGGCGGAGACGGCACGATCCTCCGCACAATCCAGCAGATGCAGCATCCGGTTCCGGTGATCGGTATCAACCGGGGGGAGGTGGGGTTTTTAGCAGATCTCGATCCCGCAGAGGCTATAGATTTTGTGAGAACTCTTTCCCGGGGATTTTCTGTCGAAGAACGGATGCGGATCACGCTCTTAAAAGAGGGTATGAGCCTGGGAACCGCCCTCAACGAAGCTTTGATCGTAACAACACGTCCGGCAAAGATGCTGCGTTTTTCAATCATTGTTGATGGTATCACAACTGAGCAGTTCCGGGCTGACGGACTTCTCATCAGCACTCCAACCGGATCCACTGCATATGCCATGAGCGCTGGCGGACCTATTGTCGATCCGAGGATACAAGGCTTTATCCTGGTCCCGCTCGCCCCCTACCTCCTATCGTCGCGTCCCCACATTATCAGCAGTAACCGGCGTCTTGAAGTGAGACTTGAAAGCACAAAACCGGCAAATCTTGTTATTGACGGTCAACAGACCATTGAACTGGGTACCTCTATGACCATTGAGGTAAAACCTGCGGCATACCCGGCAAAGTTTGTTGATATCGGGCGAAATTTCTTTGAAAAGGTCGATAACAAATTACGAAAGCTCTGATTCTTTTTTGCTCGTTTGTTTTTGTTATCTGTTTTCTTATCTGCAATGTATTTCACGGTTGTAGGTTTTTAGGCCGGTAATCAAAATAAAAGACTTATCTAAATAGCCGTGCTACTACTGGTCAGGTGGTTTTGTGCAGGTCTCCATGAAACTTGAGATGAAGGATTCGCCGGGCCAGCTGGTTGCGGCATTAAAACCCATATCCGAAGTCGGTGGAAATATTATTGCAGTGATTCACCAGCGCGAAACGGACTCGGATCATGACACTCTTGATGTCCAGATTGTGCTCGAAATACCGGAAGAGCGGCTTGAAAAGTTAGTTGTCCTTCTCAAGGAACAGGGGGTGCACATACAGCGCATTGGCGAACAACGCCTTCTCTACAAGCGGACGGTCATCATGATTGGGCATCTCATGCATACGGATCTTTCCGACACCGTTGACAAGATTGATTCCACCGGGTTTGCTGAAGTAAGTGAGCTTGCCATGAGTATGCCTGCTGTAAAAGAACGATCATCGTCACGACTGACAATAAAATCGGTAACCAAAGAGGATATGGAAGCGGCACTCGCCATCCTGCGACGCGTGTCCCTGCAGAAATCGCTGCTCCTTATTGAACCCCTGGAGGAGATCGCATGAAGATCGCTCTGATTGGTCTTGGTTCGGTGGGACGTGGCGTTGCAGAAATGATCACCAAAAAAGATCTAGGACTAACGATTACCGGACTCGCTGATTCAAAAAGCGGGGCAATGGACTACGGGGGACTAGATATTCCCTCCCTTCTTGCATATAAGAAAAAGAACGGACATTGCGGCGATCCAAATCTTTCGACAATTGATATCATCGAAAAGGCAGATTATGATGCACTTGTCGAAGTCACTCCGACAAATGCGTTGTCGGGTGAACCTTCGATTGGCTATATTAAAACCGCCCTTGCCCGGAAAAAACATGTCGTCACTTCAAATAAGGGTCCCATCGCACTGGCGAACAAAGAGCTTCGTGCAATGGCGCACAAAAATGGTGTGGCCCTCCGGTATGAGGCAACGGTTGCCGGCGCGATTCCCATTATGCATACATTAGAACAGGGACTTGCCGGTAATGAGATCCTCGCACTTTACGGAGTCCTCAACGGCACTTGTAATTATATTCTTACCCGGATGGCCGCTGAAGGACTGACCTATGATCAGGCCCTGATGGAAGCCCGGGAGATGGGGTATGCTGAAGCGGATCCAACCTATGACGTCAAGGGTATCGATGCAGCGATCAAACTGGTTATCCTGGCAAACACGGTCTGGGGAAACGGTGTCAAGCTGAGCGATGTGGACTGCACTGGCATCGATCTCTTAACGCCGGATGCACTGCGACTTGCTGAAGATGAAGGATGCACGATCCGTCTTATTGCCGAAGCGATACCCAGAAAGCGCATTCTTCGTGTATCTCCCCGTATCATCGAAAAGAGCCATCCACTCGTGGTTGATGGCACATTAAATGCCCTGACGCTTGAGACCGATATGGCCAAAGAGATCACGCTTATTGGCAGAGGTGCAGGATCCATAGAGACAGCAAGTGCAATTATCGGGGACCTCCTGTTCATTAAGGACCGCTATGACGGGCGTTCTTGAGCACCGGCGTGAGTACCTGCGCCTGATGCGACAGATCACGCTCGACAAGGGTTTTTTTACCGTTACTGATATCCATACTGCAGCAAATATTCCCCGCAGCACCGCACAGGACTGGGTGAGTCGACTGCTCCGGGAGGGATGCGTGTTCCTTCGGGAGGAAAAACGGGGACGGAATGCGGCACGCTATGCTGCGCTCAGTGCGATACCTTCCAGTACCTGCCGTCGGATATTCACCACCGTTGATGGGGAGGATGTTGAAATTTATCATGACTGTATGAGTGGTGCCTGTGCAGCGTTCTGCGGGCACCATCACGCACTTGCCGGAGGAGTATTATCCCATGTCCAGCGGGATGGCACGCTGCTCAGGGAATGTGCCCGCATCGGGTACCGTGATGTCCCGGTCGGGCTGTTGCCTCTTCCAGCCGTGGGGGTTATTGGCATTCAACGTACAGATGATTCGATAATCCAGAAGATACGGTGCATTGGCGGACCGGCTTATTCCCTGTCCGATATGATGGCCCGGGCGGAAGGAGTGACAAGGGTTGATACTCATCACGAAGGTCACATTGTTGAAGGAGAGGTCTGGACACAGGCAATGGTCCACGTGACAATCGGGATTGATGACACCGATTCAAAGGAGGGCGGCGCGACATTCGCTCTTGCTCTTGCCCTTCTTTCGCATGTGACCCGGATAAAAGGTGTTCTGCCCATCAGTCATCATGTGGTGATGCTTAACCAGGATGTATATGTAAAAACAGCGGGCAACTCGGCAAGTTTCATCGAAGTGGCTGTGGTTCCCGATATGCTGGATGAACTTGCCGATAAAGTAAGGAGGTTTGTGGCTGATGAATCACTTTCCCCGGAATGGGGTATTGCACTTCGCACGGGACTTGGCGTTCCTGAACCACTGAGGGGATATGGCAGGCTTGTGCGTGAGCAGGTGATTACCCGTACGGTTGCAGAAGCGACAGCAGAGCGTTATGGCATTTCCCTGATTGGGGGAAATGGCGTGATCGGTGCACTGGGGGCAGTTGCGCTTGCCGGACTTCCGCATGAAATACTTCTGGATACTGCCCGTAAAATTGAATGAAACTCTTTTTTTCCAATAATACGATGGCGAGCAATAGTAGATTTCCGGCAACCTTTTTACAGTCAACCATAGCATAATTCAAGTGGCAAAAAAAATCTATAAAAATTCACCATAAAGGTTTCAATAAGGTACGATTGATCCGGACACATTTTTTTAGATACTGTCGTAATTGCTATTGAAAATTTCCGTGCAGAGGGAGAAGGATCAGTTGAAAATTTAATCAAAGCTTAATTTGCGAGTTCATTGTTTCTGAGTATGATCTAGATGAAAAACAATCAACATCTGACTGATAATCATACATCGGCATTTCACGAATCAGGATTCATTGTGAGTTACTGGAGGAATCCTTGTCCGGCTCATATGATTTTTACAGCCTTAAATGATATTATTATATATTTACAAGCGGACTAACGTATTTACACATTGTCGTGTCCCTTTTGGGGCATGTTTAAGGAGTCTTAACTTATGGCATTTACCAAAAAAAATGAAGAAGCAGTATCACCGGTCATTGGTGTGATCTTAATGGTCGCAATCACGGTGATTCTCGCAGCGGTTATCGCTGCATTCGTGTTCGGCATGGCAGGGAACATCCAGAGCACCAAGACAGTTGGTATGACTCTTACGAGCAATGCAACAAATTATGGGGTTGCCACTATTACGGGAGGACCTGACCTCAATTCTCTTACTCAGGTCAATGTCTCTATAGACGGCGGCGAGGAACAAGTAATACTTCCATTAGCATCCATAGCAGTTGGCAAGTTTAATACCACTACAGCCACTGTTAAAGGCAAAAGGGTAATATTAACCGGCTATTTCAACGATGGCACCACTCAAATGCTCATAGATAAAAAATTCTAATCTTTTTTCTTTTGGGCATATTAATTAGCCCGGTTCATATCCGGAGTTTCACTGATAACCGGTCGGTGATTTTTTCTCAACTTTGTAATTGACTAAATAATTTCCTGTTTGCTTTTCGCTCTCTAGAATTACAGATCTAAGTAACCCCACCGTTCATCATCAGGTATGCCAGACCAGCGATGTATTCTCAATCCCGTTTTGATTAATCACGTACAACAAACCACATCAGATGATATGGAGGATTGTGGGATTCCTGAAAAGAAAATCGAAGAAACAGATGGAATTCAGATGCCGCACATAGCCACTATGAGATTTTGTTCTGTGACGATATGGTGGAGATCAACTAAAGATACAGAAAAATAGACGACCGCGTTCGGTATGACCGGAATCATTCCACGTAATTGTACCAAAAAGATTCAAAAAGAGTAATAAAATGCGAGGGAAGGGATTCGAACCCCTGAACTCCTGCAAGACTGGACCCTAAATCCAGCGCCTTTGACCTGGCTCGGCAACCCTCGCTCTCTCTGATATATTGGTGCTGGCGTGATAAAGAGATTATTCCTTTTTTTTATCAGGAAAATTACATATCCACTCTTGTCACTACGCCGTGAATCTTATCGGATGGCAGCTTGTAGAACTGCACGACAGAGGGAGAAAGGCGTTTGATTGCCGCAAAAATACGCCAGGCAACATGGGTCGTAATGATATCTTCCATGCCATAGAAGATCGTCTTCTCATCTATCTCAGCCTCTTTTAAAATATTGCCGATATCGACAATCTCCATATAGCCAAGATATATTTCAAAGATCGAGAGTCCGCGGGTGATCTCGCGGGTGACACCCCAGGTTACGCCGAACGGCTGTTCCGTACGTATGATCGAGATAATGATATTGTCATCGTAGACGATATTATTGGTAAACATAATCCGGGGAACATACTGGGGTAATTTCCGGAAGTCCCTGGCAAAGAATAATGCAGTACCCGAGATCCTGTTCACTGAAGGGTAGACTTCATTGAATTTTACTAAGAAATCATCCAGAGGAATCGGACTTAACGCAGCGGCGAGTTTCTTCTGGCCGTTCACATAGATCATGATGATGCAGAATGGAATGAATGCGATCAGCAGGGACCAGTATCCCCCGTAGGGAATCTTGTGGAAGTTGGAGATCAGGAATACAACAGTAATAACAAAGATGGTCACTGCAACTAAAGACTTGACAATCTCCCCGCGAAGGATGAGAATCCACGCGATAAGGATACCGGTAATTGTCATGGTGCCACACACCGCGAGACCGTAGGCAAGCGTGAGGTTGTTGGAAGACCTGAAGATCGCAATGACAAAGAGAACCGCAAAGAGCAATGCCCAGTTTACGATATCGATATAGATCTGGGAGCGGAGTTGCGGTGAAGTATATTCAATCCGTAACAGCGGCAGGATACGGGTGGTGATTCCCTGGTACACAATCGAAAAGATCCCGGAGATCATGGCCTGCGATGCAATGATGGTTGCTGCGATACTCAGGATCAAAAAGGGGATGTACAGGATCTCGAACTGCGAGAAGATCATCTCAAAGAGGAGGTTGTGAGCACCGGGGTGCGTCATTAAAAATGCACCCTGGCCAAGATAGTTCATCACCAGAGCAATAAAAACAAGATACCATGCCTTGACAATCGGCTCCCTGCCCAGATGTCCCATATCTGCATACAGCGCTTCGCCCCCCGTTGCTACAAGTATGACAGAAGACAGGATTAAAAAGCCTTCAAGCCCGTGAGTGGCTAAGTAATTGATACCATACATCGGGTTAATTGCAAGCAGTACCTGGGGTGCGAACCAGATGGCAGCAAGACCAGCACCGGCAAGTGCAATAAACCAGATGACCATTACCGGCCCGAACGCCCACGCCACCCGTTCGCTCCCCCGGGCCTGGATTGCAAAGAGACCAACCGCGATGATGCCCGCGATGAGCATCAGCAGTATCTGGGGAGTATTTTCTAAACCGGGGATGAGGGTGATACCTTCCACAGCAGAAAGCATACTGATCGCCGGGGTGATCACACCATCGCCAATAAAAAGGGCTATACCGACAATGGCAAGGAGGGAGACAAATGCGATCTGGTTGCCGGATTTTAACATCGGTAGCAGGATCTCCTTGAGCACAATCGTCCCGCCTTCACCTTTTTTACCAAGATGCATGGCAAGATAGGTATACTGGACAGTGACAAGCGTGATCAGGGTCCAGATAATCAGCGAGAGAATTCCCATGATGTTCTGCGGTGTCGGGGGAATGAGGAAAAAAATAGCAGTCAGCGCATAAATCGGACTGGTACCGATATCGCCAAACACAAGTCCCAGTGACTTGACGACTCCATGCATGGAAAAAGAAGTGCTCGCCATTCGTTATTACCAGTCGTCGGAAATAGGGTATAATCCTTTCCTTTTAATTGAATACAGACATGGTCTCCGGTTGATTAAGGGTCATCAGCATATGAGGACAAGCCGCGTTCTTTCCTTTCATCTGTATACATCCGGTAACTGGTGATAAGAAGCACTATGATCAGCGGCCCTAAGACAAAACCAGCAAGCCCCATAGTGAGAAGCCCCCCGACAATACCTATGAACATGATCACCGGGTGGATCTTCACCCTCCTGCCGACAAGGACCGGACGGACATAGACCTCAGGAACGAGAGAGACGATCAGGTACCCAAGGAAAAAGAGGATCAACACCCCCCGGGTATCCCCAATCGAGAGTGCATAGGCACCGATAAGGACAAACGCAACGGATGATCCGATAATAGGGATCAGCTCACAGAATGCAGCAAAATATGAATAAAAGATGATGTCGCCATACCCGAGCAGGTAAAAAACCGGGATTGCAATGAAGAACGTAAGCACCGCGATGACAATCTGGACATAATAGATGGCATACAAGGTGTCTCCCGTGGCATCGGAAAGACGGTTGATATATTTTTTTAATGGCCCGGGTACATGTTCAATAATTTTTATCCGGAGTTCCTCCCCTCGTAAAAACAGCATGAAAAGTGTAAAGAAAAAGACGAACATTTTAAAGAGGATAACGGGAAGGTAAGTGATCAGGGTTTTATTATAATCGACAAAGAGTTCGGTTCCTTCCTGTAAGAGAACGGAAAGGGAGGTCTTGCTTAACGGGATGCCATATGCCATGGGATTTGTCAGGGGATTATTGAGCCAGTTGCCGATGGTGATAAACATCTGGGAAAGGGTAGTAGCATTTGCAGAAAATATTGCAAGGGTGATCAATCCCATGACGCAAAAAACTCCCAGCACCGCCAGCGTCATAACCAATGCCGAGATCCATGGTCTCACGTGGAATGAAAGCCGGTTATGGAGCGGAATGAGAACGATTGCCAGCGACGCACCGAGAAGAACCATATCCATAATTGACCAGAATACAACAAACGCCACAATAATGAGAACGATTAAAAGAATTGACGGGAACTGGTCAGCTCGGATACGGATCATGAATGATCTCCTATTGTGCAGGATAGGAAATTAATAGGTTCGTCCAATTTTTTTATTGCTTCACATCAGAAAGCGATACCCATAACACTAATAACCGCCCAATCACCTTGGTTATCAGATGAAGCGCATCGAGCATATCGCCATGATCGCGCACGACATGGGGCTGATCTTTGAGTTCCTTGGTGTCGTATCACTCCTGCCGTTTCTGGTGCTCGTTGTTTTTCGCGAGTGGGACCTTATCCTGCCGATGGCAACCGCTCCGCTCGTCTTTATCCTGCTGGGGTATGTAATATCTCACATCCCTCATCAGGATCTCGAACCTTCCTCTTCCATCACGATTGCCGCTGTCGCCCTTTCGTGGCTCGCCATTGCACTTATCGGGGCACTTCCGTTTGTGTTTGGGTTGCACATGAGTTATGTGGATAGTATTTTTGAGGCAATGTCCGGTTGGACAGGTACCGGGTTTACCATGATCACATCTCTCGATACAACTCCCAAAACACTTCTCTTCTGGCGCTCATTTACGCAATGGATCGGTGGCATTGGGATCATTGTATTTGGGATTTCATTGCGCCGCAAGACTCGTACATCGTTATTCCGGCTCTATCGCGCCGAAGGCCGGGAAGAGGAACTGGTCCCTGCCTCAGTCTCAACCAGTCGCCGCATGTGGATGATCTACCTCGTCCTGACATTTGCATTCACCGGACTTATCATGCTCACGGGAATACCGCTCTGGGACTCGCTCAATCTTGTCATGGTAGCAATAGCTACGGGTGGATTTACCCTTCATGCGGGGAGCCTGACCTATTACAATAACCCGCTTCTTGAAGCCCTGCTTATTCCCGTGATGCTTGCCGGAGCAATCCCGTTTAAGGTCTTTTTTTTCCTGTACCATGGCAAGGTATTGAGCATGATGCGGGATTCAACGGTCAGAATTCTGCTGCTCATCGCGCTGGTGGGATCGGTCATCACGTCACTGGATCTGTTTATCTTTGGAAACCTGCCTATTACAACAGCATTTCGCCAGGGTGTCTTTACTGCTGTCTCCGGCCTGTGTACCTGCGGTCTCCAGAATTCAAACCCTCACTACTGGGCGGCAATCCCGATTGCGGTCGTTGCCATGCTGATGTTTATAGGTGGAGCTATGGGCAGCTCTGCCGGCGGAGTGAAAGTAAACCGTGTGATGCTGGTCTTTGACGGGGTAAAATGGTGGTTCCGCAGGTTCTTTGTCAGCAGCCGCGTGCTGGTTCCCTTAAAATCCGGGGGGCATACCCTGTCAAAAGAGATCTCCGAACTGGCCATCTCGAAGAACCTGCTGGTTGTAGTATTGTATGTTATGACGATTTTTATTGCAACAATCATGACTTTGCACCTGTACATTACCTCGTTCCGGTTAGAAGAGGTAGTTTTTGAGATTGTGTCGGCGTTAAGCAATGTGGGGCTTACGGTGGGTTTTATCAGTTCTGCAAGTCCGGTATCGATAAAATGGATATTTATCCTGCTGATGTGGTTAGGACGGCTGGAGATCGTACCGGTAATCATTATTATCATGGGTATTGCCCGGGAGATCGAGATTGATATAAGCCACACGTCTCAGGATCAGGACCGTCTACCCCCAAATTAATGCGGATGGCAAGATACCTTTTTTATCAATGTCATAATTCCCTGTTTGATAATCTTTTTTCCCAGTGAAAACATGACGAATCGGTAGCCAGTAGCAAATATTGTGCTTCTAAAAAATCTGCGCGTAATAAATAAACAGAACATATTCCTGCAAAAATCCTGGATGACCCCCTATTGAATTTTCAAAATTATAATCATCTCATCGCTATTCTTAATCACCCCCCAACGCCAATACTGGTGACAACACGGTGGTTAATGGCCGAAATAAAAATAATCGGAACAGCGCATGTATCACAGCAAAGCGTCGATGAAGTGCGGGTGGCGATTGAGGAATATAAACCGGATGTCGTTGCAATTGAACTTGACCAGTCGCGCTATGCTGCCTTAAAAAAGCAGGGCCGGGATCCTTCGGTAAATGATGTCCTTGAAGTAAAAAATTTCAATACTCTTCTGGTCCAGTGGCTGATGGCATATCTCCAGCGCAAGATCGGTTTTGATGTCGGGGTTGAGCCCGGAGCCGAGATGAAAGTGGCGATCGAAGAGGCAGAACGATGCGGCATTGCCATTGCACTGGTAGACCGGGATATACGCCTTACACTCCTTCGCTTCTGGAATGCAATGGGTTTTTTAGAGAAATTAAAGATGATCTGGGCACTGGTCATCTCCATTGCGGAAATTGACAACGGACAGGAGATTGATATCGAGTCGCTCAAGCAGCAGGATGTCATCGATATGGTCATGGTGGAATTCCGTAAATTCTCTCCCAACGGGGCCCGTGCACTGATCGATGAGCGTGACGCATATATCGCTCACCAGCTGGTCCTGTTAAAAGTGCAGCGCCCCGAAGGACGTATCCTCGCGGTTGTGGGTGCCGGGCACCGGCAGGGCATTGAAAATTATATCATTAACCCGGCGAGTCTGCCCCCGTTCGATTCACTTACACGGGAACCTAAATCCTTCCCGTGGGCAAAAATCTTCGGTTTTACGGTCACTGCACTATTTGCATTCCTGCTCGCCGCAATTGCATTTTCCGGCGTCGGGTGGGGAGTGTTACTCTATGCCTTCCTCTTCTGGGTGATCATTCACGGAGTACTTGCGGCAATCGGGACTCTCGCAGCGGGTGGCCATCCTTACACAGCACTTGCCAGTTTCTCCGTCGCATGGATGACTTCACTCAATCCCATGCTGCATTCCGGCTGGATCGCTGCATTTGTCGAAGCCAAGGTAAGAAAACCGCCCATATCAGATTTCCGGAAAATCTATGATGCACAATCCCTTACCGACATGGCAAAGATCCCCCTGTTTAAGGTAGTACTGGTTGCTGCTCTTACCAATCTGGGCAGCCTGTTGGGTACGATCCTGTACTTTATCTTTGTCTTTCCCGTGCTCGGGATAGATCCGGGTGTAGTAATCTCAACCGGTATCCAGAATATGTGGACCTTGCTTACCCACCTCATCTGAATATTTAATTACACTCTGGACTGAAAAGATCTGAAGATACGATTATTGGTTTTTCGCCGAATCGGAAATTTTCTTAATTGCTGTCGGAAAGGAGAATTATTATTTTTGCGATATCAGAAGGTGAAAACACTGCATTATCTTTTTTGCAGTGCGGCGATTTCGCAGTCTATCCAGTCCTGCACTACGAGTTTCATATCCTTTTTTGTCATGCCAGGCCAGTACTTTAGCCGAATTTCTCTTTCGAGCAGATCCAAGATCGGTTGGACCAGGGAAAAATACGCTTCATGAGTAGTAAATCCCCCGTTTCTTTCCACATGAAGCAGGATCAGCTGGTTCAGGTGGCTCATCTCATCCGTTTCATCGATAATTCGTTCCAGGGTTACACCTCCGGAAAAATCTGATGCAGGCGTATCGCATGCCGGTTCCGGATTAAGGCTGGGGGATGAACCTTCAGGAGGAGTAGCTTTTTCTATCACGTGATTTTCCCCGGGAATGATGTATTTGACGATAATTTCTCCAAAATTAATACGATGAATAATACATTGAAAAAAGTTCTCCTTTTTGGGATAAATGCATTGGTGTCAGGATAATCCTGCCAAATCTTTATCCTGCCAGCGTGCTTTTGATAGTTTAACAGACTTGTTACTGGTGAAACCATGTCAAGCTCAGCACTGCTGGTTATTGAAGGGCTCTGGTGGACTCCGGAGCAGAAACCCAAGCGCCCCTCGGTTCTGCTTTTTTTAGAGGGGCTGGAAAGTATCCAGGGAGATTTCAATATCTATTATGCGAATTTTTATGAGAAGACCGGATTCCGCCATGCACTTGAAGATGACCTGACCAATACCCGCGAGGACCGGCTTTTCCTGTATGTTGCAGCGCATGGAACCGGCAAACGGATTGGGGGGTTAAAAGCTAAGACCGGCATGAAACTCCCTGCGATGTTCAAGGCTGTGAGAAATGCAGCAAATTATTCCAATATCGAAGGTGTGCTCATAGGTTCGTGCAGTGTGGGAAACAATATCGATGATTTCATTTCAACGACAAAAAATTCACATATCGCTTGGATCTTCGGGTACACCTGCGAGATCGGGTGGATGGCAAGCACGCTCATTGATGTCTCGATATTCGAGCACCTGATGGGACTGAAAAAAAGCGATCTTAAAAACCGGAAAAAAATTCTTGATGCCTTTGAAAAAGCTCTCAGGCGCTTTAATGGAGAATATATCCTTTGCAAGGAAAAGGGAAAGAGCATTCCTTTAAAAGATGCGATCACGCTTGTTGTGCAGCCCCGCAGTATAGGATGCAAGGCACAGGATGAGACCAGTGCCCTGATGGAACGACTCGGCTGGAAAAAATAAGCTGCGGTTATTGATCCGGTTGTAAAACAAAAAATGCCGAAAAATTAAACCGGCTTTACTTTTATTTCCGGCTTGGGCAGGAACGGGATGATTGAAGCAGCAATCTTTGCAATATCCATGGACTGGAGCACGACCCTGCCCGGGCCGGTGAGGGTCGTGACAAAGAGACCTTCGCCTCCGAATAGTGCGGTAGTAATACCACCGGCAAGGGCGATATCATATTTGACCGTGTCTTCAAAACCAACAACGAGCCCCGTCTGAACTTTGATAACCTCTTCGGGTCTTAACGTCATTTCGATAATATCCCCGCAGCAGTGCAGGAAAGCGGTACCGTTACCGTTCATGCGCTGGAGGATGAATCCTTCACCCCCAAAAAGACCGGCACGAATTTCTTCCGTGAACGCGATATCCAGTTCGACCGACTCCTCGCAGCAGAGGAATGAACTTTTCTGTGCGATAAATTCCTTGCCGGGTGCGACATTGACAGTGAAAATTTTTCCCGGCATCGTACCGGCAAACGATACAAATCCCGCAGCATTCTGGCACGTGAACTTTGTGAGGAAGACACTCTCACCTACAACGGCTCGTTTCAGCCCGGAGATAATCCCGCCTTTGAGCTGGCTCTCCATGACCATCGTGCCGCTCATGTTCACCATCGATCCTGCCTCGGCAAAGATTCCTTCGCCCGGCAGCAGGTCGATCTTTGCCATCTGCAGGTTGTTGCCTATGATCTCTGATTTCATAATATTCCTTAACAGAACATTCACCGGAGAAGGAGAAATGTGTTTGGGATTTTTTAGTGTGGAAAAAATTATTTTAAAAATGTGTGTGAGAATTTTTTGATATTTTTTCAAAAATTTAAAACGGTTTCAAGATCCGGTCACCAAAATATTTGAGGACTGCTGATGATCCAAAACATGACCGGAAATTGCATGGGGATTATAACTATTTTTATTGTTTGGGCGTAAGGCTTTTTGGCTTCACGCGTTTTTTGAAAAAAATCATGAACTTAAAAAAATTAAAATTATCCGGGAGCAATTCCGGATCGCGACCTGGAGGACCTGTACTATTACCCGACACCGACATCCGTCGGAGACCCCCACCTTAAGCGGGGGTCCAGGCCTCAATTTAGTGCCAAATTTGCGGAAGTTAAGTGCCAAAATTTTTTAAAAAACGCATTTTGCTCTAGTTTGACTGGATTAGGCATAAAGCGGGCTCTAAAAAAGTGCGCTAATAGACCCTAGTGGTTGGCCGATCTCTTGTTCGATCAATGGATACCATGGAAAAGGAAAAAGAACGGGGATTTTGTGGATAGGGAATGTAGTCCCTCTAAAAGTCAACAATAGATAATTTATATATTTCTAGTAACTTATCTCTCTGTCGTCAAAACAAGCCTTAATACCTTAACGCAACCAAACTTGTGCAGATGAACGGGAAAAAACTTGCCGGCGGCCCAACGCAGGACGAGATCATGGCAGTCTCCCTTTTCAAACTGGGACTGTACAAGACTGATACCGTCATTGAGATCGGTTGTGGTACCGGTAAGGTCTCGGTTGCTATGGCAAAAACTGCGAAAAAGGTGTACTCGCTCGACAAGCGGAAAGAAGCAATATCGCTTGCAACAGAGACCGCACGGAATAGCGGTATGCATAACATCGAATTTTTCTGCACGGAAGCTGTGGATTTTCTCAAAAACGATCAGGTATTTGACTGTGCATTTCTTGGCGGCACGAAGCATCTGGCAGAGATCCTTCCGGTCCTGGCAAAGAACGTGAAGCGGACGATTGTGATCAACGCAGTCATGGTGAGCACACTCGAACGGGCGGTGACAATGTTAAAAGAACTCGGGATATTTACCGAAGTTGTGCAGGTGCAGGTCTCGCGATCGTACGATATTGCTGACAGTATCATGTTCCGGCCAATAGATCCCGTCTTTATTATTGTCGGAAGAGGAGCAGCATGCTCATAGGTCTTGGTCTTGGACCAGGGAACCCGGAACTTCTCACGCTCCGGGCGGTCCGGCTCCTCAAAGAAGCGGATACCGTTTTTGTCCCGGGAAGGATCGCCCATGATCTCGTTATCCCGTACCGCGAACCGGTCATGCTCGATTTCCCGATGACGGATGACGAAGCAAAAATCCGCGAGTGTCTCAAAGAGAATGCAAAGAAAATCGCACCCGTTGCAAAAGACGGTCTTGCAGTTTTCGGCATTCTTGGCGACCCGAACTTCTTCTCCACGTTCTCCCGGCTCTGCGATGTCATTGACGAGACCTATCCCGGCATCGGATACCGGACGGAACCCGGCATCAGTTCCATCACCGCATTTGCTGCAGCAGCCGGCGTTTCCATCAATGAAGGATTCACGGTTTCGGATGGGACGGTTTCGGACGCAAAAATCCTCTTAAAAGTGCGCAAGCCAAAAGAGCGGGCCGGCCAGCTTCGCACTGAGGGTTACCGGCAGTTTGTCCTTGTCGAGCGGATGTTCTTTGGGGACATGAAAATCTACCGGGACGATATGCTCCCGGAAAAGAGCGATTATATGAGCGTGATGTATGCCCGGAAATAATCCTGATAAACTCATCTGGTTTGTCGGGGCCGGTCCTGGCGATCCTGAGCTGATAACGGTCAAAGGAAAAGCCCTGCTCGACCGGGCTGACGTGCTGCTCTATGCGGGCTCGCTGGTCAACCCCGTTCTGGTTGCTTCAAGTCCCGCTGCGGAGAAAGTGGACAGCTGGGGCATGCATCTTGACGATATGATCGCTCTCATGGCCGATCGCGTGCAAAAGGGAAAGACAGTTGTCCGGCTTCATTCCGGTGATCCGGCACTGTACGGCTCGATCGTTGAACAGATCGCTGAACTCCGGAAAAAGGGCATCACGGTCCGGATCGTGCCGGGAGTCTCTTCGGTTTTTGCCGCAGCAGCTGCACTCACGACCGAGTTCACGCCGCGGGGGGTTTCAGAAACCCTGATTATCACCCGCCCGGCCGGAAAAACACTCGACAAAGACTACATCGCAGAACTCTCACAGTACCCGGCTACTATGGCCTTCTTCCTTGGCAGCGAGCATTTTTTTGATATCACCGAAAAACTTGCATGCCCGAAAGATACGCCGGCTGCAGTGATCTTCCATGCCTCGTGGCCCGACCAGCAGGTCATATCCGGCACCGTTGCTGATATTGCGCAGAAGGCACAGGCTGCCGGCATCACAAAAACCGCGTTGCTCATTGTCGGCAAAGCGGTCAGAGGTACGGAATCCGGTTACCAGCGATCACATCTCTATTCATGACCGAGACTGTTGTTATTGCACTTGCCCGTTTCATGCCGGAAGCAGAACGGATTGCCGGGTTCTTACATGCCCCATATCATGAATATACTCCGGATATCTTTTCCCAATATTTTTCCGGGGCCCGCAGGATCGTAGCCCTTATGTCGATGGGTATTGTTGTGCGGAAGATCGCCCCGTTACTCTCGGACAAATGGACGGATCCGGCCATTGTGGTCATAAGCCCGGATCTCCGGTATGCAATCCCGCTGCTCGGCGGCCATCATGGGGCAAATGCACTCGCAAAGGAGTTGGGCGCACTGGGTATACAGCCCGTGATTACAACTGCCACCGAAGCAACGGGCCGGGATTCTGTTGAAGCGATTGCAGAACGGTATGGATGTGATATTGTAAACCGGGACTCTACCCGACAGATAAATGCAGCGATGCTGGATGCTGACGTCCCTGTGCATGCAGTGCAGAGTCCCGGCATTGTAATCGCCGGTCCCGGTGTTTCCCTGCTGGTAAAAAAAGGTGAATATACCCTTGGGGTCGGTTGCCGGAAAGGGGTCAATTCTGAAGAAGTGATCGACGCGATACAGGAAGCGCTCTCATCTGCCGGCATCACAAGAGAGGATGTGCTGGTCTATGCAACCACGGTAAAAAAGTTCAACGAGATCGGTCTCACCGATGCGATCACGGCACTTTCTGGCAATTTAATATTCCTTGACGATGAAACAATAAACGCCCAGACAGGAACCGCACCCTCCAAAGCCACCCGACTCGGGCTTTTGGGTGTTGCGGAACCCTGTGCACTTGCCGTAGCAAAGAGAAAAACGCTGGTCATGGGAAAGAAAGTTTTCGGGAGAGTTACCGTTGCCATCGCACACTGAAAAAAAGGGAAGTCTCGCCATTGTTGGTCTTGGACCGGGCAGGAGGGAATACATGACTGCCCGGGCACTTAAGGCGATTGCCCGGGCTGATTACGTGATTGGCAATGCCTCCTACCTCGAGCCGCTTGAACCGCTGCTTACCGGAAAGAATGTGATCCGGAGCTCGATGGGAAAAGAGGTGGAACGGGCACAGCAGGCCATTGACCTTGCAAAAACCCATGTTGTTGCCATCGTATCCGGCGGGGACGCAGGTGTATACGGCATGGCCAGTATCGTGCTCGAAGTGCTCGAGCATAGCGGCATCGAGATCGAGGTGGAAGTTATACCGGGAGTTACCGCAGCAAATGCCGGGGCATCGACCCTCGGTTCGCCGCTCTCCGGCGATTTTGCGGTGATCAGCCTTTCAGATCTGTTAACCCCGCTCGAAGTGATCGAGCAGCGCCTTGAAGCGGTCTTCTCGGTCGGAATACCGGTCGTCCTCTACAACCCGAGGAGCCGGGGCAGGCCGCACAACTTTGCCGTAGCAATAGAGCTTGCCCGTAAATATCTCCCACCCGAGACCCCCGTGGCACTCGTAAAGAATGCCCTGCGGGACATGGGTGAAGAGAAGATTGTCACCATGCTCAAAGACATTGAGCAGGTGATGGACCAGGTTGACATGCACACAACCGTGTTCATTGGTGGGAACGAGAGCAGGATATGGAGGATGGGAAACAATGTCAAAGGAATCATCACACCACGCGGATACCACCGCAAGTACGTATATTGATCCGGGCGCCGATACAAAGGAAGGCTATGCGATCTCGCAAAAATCCCGGGCGCTCGCCCGACAGATGGTGGGAAACGCAACCGTTGAAGACCGGGTTCGCCAGCGGTGCTCCATAGCGGTTGGCGATTTTTCCATGGCGGACCTGCTCCGGTTCAGGAACGATCCCCTCCCCGCTGCACTCAATGCTCTCAAGGCTGGTGCACCCATCATTACCGATATTCGCATGGTGCAGGTCGGTATCCAGAAGAAAGGGCATGCGAGTGATGTTATCTGTGCGCTCGATTATGGTGCGGATATTGTCAGGGAACGGGGCATTACCCGAAGTTCCGCGGGGTTCATTGCCCTGAAAGACCACCTTGCCGGTTCCATTGTCGTGATCGGTAATGCACCGTCAGCCCTGCTCATGCTCTGTGACTTTGTAAAAGAGGGCATCCGCCCGGCAGTCATTATCGGGACCCCGGTCGGGTTTGTCAATGCAGCTGAGTCCAAAGAAGTCCTGCGGACAACCAATATCCCGTCCATATCCAATGAAGGAACCCGGGGCGGTACTCCGGTTGCCGTAGCTGCGATCAATGAGTGTATCACTATCTTTATCGAAGGCTCAAAGGTATGAGAGATCCGGTCACCGGTTTTGAATATCCTGACGCATGGGTGAAACGGTGTACCGTCCCGGCACAACTCCTGCTCGCAGAGCAGGGCCTTGCAGTCCTCACATCTTCAGGAACCGTGCTCAGGCGCGGGTTTACCACCGGCACCACCGCTGCTGCAGCATGCAAGGCAGCAGTCCTCTCCCTTTCCGGTGCGTTAATCACCTCCGTCACCATTCATATTCCCTGCGGGCTTACCGTAGAAGTACCGGCGGATGCCTATGCAGGAAAATCGTCGTGTAAAAAATATGCCGGGGATTATCCATCTGACCTGACTGCCGGCCTGAATTTTGTGGCTGAAGCATTTCCCGTAGCCGAAGGCACCTTCTTCCTGCAGGGTGATGGTATCGGCAGGTTTTCCCGTGACACACCCCGTTACCGGAAAGGAGATCCCGCAATCAGCCCGGCACCCCTTGCCTGCATATATGTATCGATACAGGAAGCGGTCGAAGAGTTGCGACTTCGGGGAATCAGGGTGATACTCCATGTTCCTCAAGGTGCAGAAGTGGGTAAAAAAACCTTAAACCCCCGCGTAGGCGTGGAAGGAGGAATCTCAATTCTCGGTACCACGGGACTGGTCGAACCCTGGGACGATCATCTTGAGGAATCTGTCTGTGGCCGGGTATCTGCTGCCCAAAACCCGGTAATTACAACCGGGCGTATCGGGCTCCGGTATGCCCGGCTGCTCTTTCCGGACCGGGAAGTAATCCTTGTTGGCGGCAAGATAGGCGCTGCCCTTGATGCAGCGCAGGGAGAGATTATCCTCTGCGGGTTACCGGCCCTGATTCTCCGCCATATCAATCCGGGGATACTGGAAGGCACCGGGTTTTCAACTGTTGAAGAGTTTGCTGCGTCTCCCGCATTCCTGCCCGTCATGCAGACATCTCTTGCCGCATTTAAAAAAAAGCGGCCTAATGTTCATGTTGTGCTCGTAGACCGGAATGGTGCAGTAATCGGGGAGAGTCCATGAAAATTGTTGGTGTCGGTTGTGGGCCCGGCATGCTCACGGAAGAGGCGATGGTCCGAATCGCAGCGGCAATGACGATCTATGGCTCTGACCGGGCAATCGGGATCGCACGACCGCATATCCAGCCGGGGTGCGTGGTCAGGACCATCGATGATTTCAAGTCTCTTCATACGCTGCCCGAAGATGCTGTTATCCTTTCAACCGGTGATCCCATGCTTGCCGGTCTCGGGTACCTTTCCGGTGACGTAACCCCGGGTGTATCTTCACTCCAGGTGGCCGCGGCCCGGCTGCACATACCCCTCTCCCGCATAGCGGTAGTTGTTGCGCATGGCAGGGGTCATGAAAAGGGTATGCAGGAAACGCTTGAGGAAGTGCAGCGGGGAAAAATTGTCTATCTCCTTGCCGACCCGAAATTCGATGTCGGAGAATTGTATCGTCGCTTGTTGGTTCTGGACTGCCGTCCGCTTCGGATTGCCGCTTGCGAGAACCTTGGATATCCTGATGAGCGCATTGACATTGGAGAAATCGCAGCACCCCCTGTACCAAAATCGGATCTCTACTCGCTGGTCGTTGGAAATTTTTAAAATAAATTGTTGACATTTTTCTCACTCCAGTAGTCATTCCGGGAACTTTTGAAAAAACTCCGCAAAAACATTAATCAGACCCCCTGTAATTTTTGCAATTTTGCCCTCAAATAAAAACGGAGTTGACTGCGATCGTAAAAACCCCTAATCCGGGCATTTTGCGGGATTTGTTTTCTGGATCTCTCCAATATGAGCTCCGATTATGTGAAAACAGACACCTGTTCGATCGAAAACTCCGGGAGTATTTGTATGAACAGGGGGTCCGGAGCACATCAAAGAAACATAAGATAGGGCAATTTGCCTGTTACAAAAGATACACTATTCTGAGCCTTATACGGGCTCCGATTGCCATTTTCCTGATCCAGTTTTCGGATTTTTGGGAAGGGGTGTCAACATCACGGAGAAATAACGATTAAATCGCTTATTTTCGAAAAATAAGCGTTTTAAATCGAATAAAACCTGTTAAATTAGCGGGCTTCTGATGGTCACTTTTATTGACACATAGTTCAGGGGGTTTTTAAGGAAAAACTGCCTGCAAATGCCCTTGGTTGCCCACTATCGAGTTCACGTCGGAGAATTTGGGTTTTTTGAGACTTGTCTGGTTTTCGAGTGGGGGGATAATTCTGGTTTGTGGAGGGGGGCATGTACCGTTTTTTCGAAAAATATTTTCCGGATTTTTCTCAAACGATAAAAAAAATAAGAAATGCTTTTGGCGGGAAATTTTTTTTTAATTTTTTCCGGCAGTATTCCATTGGAATACTGCATCCGGACAACAAGCTTTTTTCCTGACAGATTTGATAATGAAGTAAGGAATGAGTGTACCTATGGATAAAGCAACCAAAATGCAGTTAAGCGTCATGTTCTTTGTGATCGGTTTAGCGATGATGCTCATGCAGGATTTAAAACGCCTCGACACCATCAACCTTGGCTTTTCCCTGCCGTTTGCAATAATGTTCTATATCGGCCTGGTATTCATGGTCATCGGGTATTATCTCAAATGATCCGGGACCTGACTGCAACTCAGGTCTTGACCGGTAAAACTATCTCTTTTTTATTTTCCCTCCATCTGTTGTCTCCGGTTTTTTGTCTGGACTGATTTTAATCTCGCACTGGCGATCACCCGTACACATTGACCGGACATAACGTGCGGAATAGTCTTTCTTTAAGGCTGGGACTGTAGTGAGCGTGAGAGCCATGCAGCGGGGGAATGTATGCTCCCCGTTTGCACCGAGCTCATATCCGGTATCAAAGAACGGGCAGCGTTTGATAAGAATCACGGAACCATCATCAGATACATCGATGGTTTCGCTCTTGTAGTCCGGGCCAAACAATATGGCCATAACCGTACGCATACTCTCTGCCAGATCGTGTGCGTTCCCGACAGGTAACGCGAGATCCCGGGCGATTGAAAATGCCCTGTACGAGAGCTCAATCCAGATCTCCCGCTCGATCTCATCATATTTTTCTCCCAGTATCTTTCGGAATGCAACATCATACATTGCAGGAACCCGGGCAGCATACTCTGCAGCAAGCCGCCACTTGACATTATCAGGAATGGATTTGAGATCCGGCATCAGGGCATCTCCTCAATTACTCGTGTATAGGAAACCAGGTTATTTCAATTGTTGTCTGGCGGCATTTTTACGTTTTCTTTTTTCGGATATGTCAGGAAACAAGGGAATAACGGTTTTGCAGACAATGGATGAAACCCTCGTTTTCCAGTGTCGTGATAATCCGAAAAATCCGGTCTGGATCCTCTCTGGATGCAGCCACAATTTCATGCATTGTAAGATGGGGGGTTCTTAAGAGTAATGCAATAATCCTGCCCCGGATCCTCCGGTCCGATCCTTCAAAGGGTGACTGTTTTGTGTAATGGGCGCTCCTCCGGTTTGGATTTGCAACAATTTTTTTAACCGAGGCCCCGAGATCCATCAGTGCCCAGTACCATATCCGGGGATTATCACGATACACAGCCCTCTCAACAAGCGGGAGTATTTCTGCATCGCTCACGGATGCTGCATCTGAGAAAAAGAAATGAATGAACACTCTGCGGATGTTGGTCTCAATGAATACGACCGGCATATTGAAGGCAAATGCGCAGATCGATGAAGCGGTTGCTCTGCCAATGCCGGGAAATGTCGCAAGCGTATCAGCATCAGCCGGTAATACTCCGCCATATTCATTCATTACCCGTTGTGCACATTTCTGGAGGGATATCGCTCGCCGGTTATATCCCATACCCTGCCATGCTGCAAGGATATTTGCCAGCGGGATTTGTGCGAGCGTAGCAAAATCCGGAAAGGCTGCGAGAAATTCCGGGTATTTTATCATAACACGCTCCACCTGCGTCTGTTGGAGCATAATCTCAGAGACCAGAATATGATAAGGATCAGTGGTATTGCGCCATGCCATTGGGCGGCCATGCTGGGGGTAATGGTCAAGTACCATCCGCTGGAAGTCTGAAATTCCCGTAACCGGATCAAATTTCTGGGAAAATAGACAGTCATCCTCTTCCGGGGTTGTCTGTTGAACAGGTTGTATGGATTTCATAGAGGAAACAGATAATATTTTTTGACATACGATGTTCCCGGGCATGAATAATAATTATTCAGATCATGACAAAGTCGATTATTGGTCCCGAGTTATATATTTTTTTCAGAAAAACCGTAACAGGAAACGGGTTAAAGGATCTAGGTGCGCTTAAACATTGCATCGAGGTCTGCCCTGCTGAACCTTATGATCGTTGGCCTGCCGTGCGGGCAGGTGAACGGGCTCTGCGTAAGCCTGAGCTGATTGATGATGCGCTGGCATTGTTCATGGGTACATACCGTACCAGCCTTGATCGCACCACGGCATGCGATAATCCGGGTAAGTTTTTCCCGGTTGTTCACCGAACGCGAAACATTACTGCCGACCAGATCGCTGATGATCTCATCAATAACTGCGGTATCTTCCATCCTGCCGAGTACCACCGGCACCGCTCGTACAAGGAAGGAGGTTTTGCCGAATTCTTCCAGCACAAATCCCTCCTGTGCCAGGGACGGGAGAAGGTCCCGCAGGAGGGAAGCTTCTCTTGGAGTGCGATGGATGATCACCGGGGAGATGAGTTCCTGGGACACGGGACCGGACCGTGCACGGGCGATCACCTGTTCATAGAGAATGCGTTCATGGGCAGCGTGCTGGTCGATGAGCATCAGTTCATCGGTTACGGTGCGGGCGAGGATATAGATCCCGCCAAACTCTCCGATGACTTCCATTGCCGGGAGATGGGACGGTACCGGGGTGAGCCCGGTCACGAGCTCCGTCTGGCGGAGACGTTCATCGGAGTCAATGGTTCCCGCATGTGTAGATTCACAGACGCCAGAGGGTTCCGGACCCGCCGGGATGTATTGCCGGGCGGGTTTACTCTCCGGGTAATCCGGGAGAGATATCGGTGACTGAGCGGGGGATTCTGCTGCCGGGATCAGATCATGGCTGAGCAGGGCGTCCGATATGGCTTTTTTTATTATTTCGGTAATCTCTTTTTCCCGGGAAATACGCACCAGTTTTTTTGTCGGGTGGACGTTTACATCAACCAGGCTGGTATCAATCTGCAATGAAAGGAATGCCACCGGGAACCGGTCTTTGGCAAGAAGGGTGCCATAGCCGGCCCTGACTGCC